>Ga0136642_1001432_pt1 | contig 10248 bp, 6 predicted proteins | sample LowCatLa1302831Y_FD_115313 | JGI IMG/M metagenome (GOLD analysis project Ga0136642, IMG submission 115313) | Freshwater microbial communities from Lower Cathedral Lake, Yosemite National Park, California, USA - 13028-31Y | ecosystem: Environmental > Aquatic > Freshwater > Lake ... | reverse complement strand
ATTAAGAATATAATAATTTTTACACATGGTTCTTTCATTAAATATTTATTAAATAGTTATTATTTTAGAAAATTAAATACAAATAATAATTGTAAAAGATACCCACCAAATGTAGAAATATGTCCGATACTAATAAAAAAAGTGTAATATTAATTAAAAATTGAATAAAAAGTCATTTAAAGAATTATTATATCTATAAATAGGTTATGAACAACTCATTAGATAATTATCTTGATATGTCAGATGATCAAATAGACAACTTACTCTTTGGAATGGATTTAAATAAAAAAATAGAACCCAAGAAAAAAGTATGCAAATCATGTAAAAGCGACAAATTAGTCGTAGATAACGTTAAAGGCTATTTAGTATGCCAAGATTGTGCAGTTATAAATCAAGAGTTTTTGGACGAAAATCCTGAATTTATTAACGACGAAGAAAATAACGGTAATGGAGCTTCCAGATATGGATGTCCATCCAATTATTTCTTTCCCAAATCCGCATTAGGTACTAAAATAGCAACTAAAGGTTATAATAAAGTCAGTGCTCTTCAAAGACAAGGTCAAATGCCTTATCGAGAGAAGAGTTTATTAGAAGTATTAGAAAGAATTCAATCAAAATGCAAAAAATATAGTGTATCTCAATCAATTATTGATTCAGCAAAAATTTTATACAAAAAAGTAAGTGATAGTAAACATATTAGAGGAAAACGCAAGGGGAAAAATATGATTATGAGATGTATCAATCGTAGGTCTATGATTGCATCTTGTGTATTTTATGCTTGTAAATTACAGAAAGAACCAAGAAGTCCAAAAGAAATAGCAGATATTTATGATTTAGAAATTAAACATGTACATCGCGGTTGTCGTAAAATATTAGATTATATTGATTTGAATTCAACATTTTATCAAATAAGAAATTCTCAAGCAGCTGATTTTATTGAACGTCTTGCAAAAAAATTAGATATAGATAAGAAATTTATAGAAATATCAAAAGATGTCTGTAATAATATCCACAAATTAGATATTGCATCCACACATGAACCCCCTTCTGTTGCAGCAGGATGTATTTTACTAGTAGCAAACACATATAGTTTAACAATTAGTAAAAAACAAATTTCTGAGATATTTGATATTTCTGACGTAACAATTTCAAAGACATATCGTAAAATATATCCCTATTACAAAATCATTTTAAATAATAAAGTAACCGAATTAGTTTTACAAAAGAAAAATTCAATGGTAAATCCAGATAAAGTAAATGTATCAGAATCTAATTTAGTATTAAAAGAACAATTAAAGAAAGAATTATTAGAAGAAATTGACGAAACAGAAGAAACAGAATCAACAGAATCAACAGAATCAACAGAATCAACAGATGAAGAAGAAGAATCGGAGTCTGAAGAAGAAATTGTTGTTGTAAAAAAAGCAACTAAATCAAAAAAGAAAGAAATAGTTATATAATTAATTTAATTTTATTTATAAATAATAATTTATAAATAATAGTATATGCTTTCAGATATTTCAAATATAAATAATCATTATGATTTAATTTATATTACAACAGCAGTCATATTAGTAGATTTAATAGTAATTATATTTGCAAAAAAAAATAAATTAGGAAAACAAATTAATGTTTGGTATGATAAATTTGGTATGACAGCAGTTTTATTAGATGTTTCAATAATAATAATAGTTTTAATTATTACCAGATATATATTTAGTATTTATAATTTAAGATTTAGTCCAGAATATTTTATAATTATATCATTAATAGTTCAATTAATTCATGATATGTTATTGTATAAATTACTAATTGAACCTACTCCAAAAGGAGTAAATAAAGTTATAGATGTTTATAAAGATTACGCAGTAGAAGGTGGTGCTAAAATATTATTAGCAGATTCTGCAATGGTACTTGGTTCTGGATTAATAGCAATGTATTTGAAGAATCAAGAATTTGAGACTACAACTACAATTTTAGTGGTATCATTATATGTAATTCCATATTTGATTTATAATAAATAAAACTAAATTAATATTGAATCAATTATTTCATCAACAAATTCATAATATTTAGTATCAAAATTTTCATCAAATAATTTAGGATACTTTTCTTTTATTTCTTCCAAATCTTTTTCATTTTCTTTAGGAACAAACACTAATTTAACACCAGCTTTTTTAGCTCCTATTAATTTAAAATTTAATCCTCCAATCTTTGTTATTCTACCAGTTAATTCAATTTCTCCAGTCATTGCTATATCATTTCTAATTTTCTTTTTTAATATTCTAGAAATAAATGCAGAAGTGAATGCACAACCAGCACTAGGACCATCTTTAGGTGTAGAAGTTGATGGTGCGTGAACATGGAAACCAAATTTAAAGTTTTCTAATAAATGTTTATCAAGATCTTTAATTTTATATTTTTTGATATTTCTTCTTATATAATCAATAGCTGCTGTTAATGAACAATGCACAGATTCTTTCATTACTTCTCCTTGTTTACCTGTTAATTTAATTTCATATGAATTTGCAGCAGATGAATAATTTGCAAATATTTGGATTGGTATAATTCCACCATCACCATTGCTTGTAGCATACATACCATTTATAATACCAACTTCTGGATAAGGATGAATTTTAACAATTTCATTATTAGGTTTTTCTAAAATTGTATTAATCATATCTATTTCTAATTTTTCTAATGTTGATACTTTATTTTTTGAAAATCCAGTAGGTGATTCACAAGTTGGTGATTTTACATTGGATTCAAATAAACCTCTTTTATATAATCTATCCAAGTTAAGAGTTAAAAATATTTTTTCAATATATCTTTTAATATCTCTTACTCCAGCTTCATTTGTATATTTTTCTATTACATATTCAATTATTTCATCGCTTAAATTCGTCCATGCTTCATTTTCTAAACCAATTGAATCAACTATTTCTTTAATAATAAATTCTTTAACAATTTTAATTTTTTCATTAGTTGTATATGGTTTAACTGTTATTTCTTTTAATCTATCTAATAAAATTGGGTCTACTAAAGAAGAATCATTATAAGAAAAAATCATAACAACTTTATCTAATGGAAAATCAACACCTTGGAAAAATCTATCTTGAAATGATTTATTCATATTTGGATCTGTTAAGTGAATTAAAATACTTGTAATTTCATTAATATGTCCATGTTTTGAAGTAGCTTTATCTAATTCATCAAAATATAAAATACATCTTGCTTTTCCTGCTTCAACCAGTTTCTTAATTATCAAACCAGGTTGAGAGCCAGAATATGTATAACCATGACCATGTAAAAGTTCACCGTCGTTTTGACCACCTAAAGTAATTTGTACAAATGGAATACCTAAAGCTTTACTTACACTTTTAGCTAATAATGTTTTTCCTACTCCAGGTGGACCAACAAGACCAAAACTAGTTCCTTGACTTGATGGATTTGATAACCATTTACCAATTACTTGTAATAATGATTTTTTAGCTTCTTCGTGACCATATGATGAATTTTTTAATTTATTTTGAACAGATGTTAAATATTCTATTGTTTTTTTACTATTACCCATCATATTTTTAAAGAAAATATCATCATTCTCAGATGTCCAAGGAAAATTTAAAATATGTTTAACGTAAGTTGATTGTTTATAATATTCATTATTATATAATTTCATTTCTTGTATTTTTTCTATTGTTAAAGCTTTTACATTATCAGAAATATGTTTATTAGATATTAATTGTTTTTTGTAATCTATGTCTTCTAATGTTAATGTTTTTAATCTGTCCATTTCTTGTTTTAAATTATTACTTGATTTTTTTAATTTAACCTGTAAATTAAAACCTAAATGATTGTTAATCAAATTAAATAAATTAATTGAATGTGTTTTCTTTTCTTTAGTTAATCCAAGTAATAAACCAGCAATATCAATATTGTCTTCTGAACCTAACAATAATAGAAATATAATTTCAAACATATTCTTTAAATTAGAACTTTCTGATATAAATTCTTTCATTATAGATAAGAAAGTAGACGATGTTAATTCTAAGAATCTTTGATAATATTTTTCTACATGTTCTAAATATTCAGAAGTATTATATACATATAAATTACCAATATAATCATATCTTGTAAATTTTTTAAAAAATCTCTTGTCAATTGAAGAATTTTCTAATTCATTATCAATATTATTTTTTATAAAATACAAGTTAGGATAACTAATTTGAGCTGTCTTGAAAATAATTCCAATATTATCATTTTTGAAAATTCCACTTATTTTAATATATTTATCATAATATTTTATCCATAATTCTCTTGTTTGGTGCAATAAATCATTTTCTTCAAAATGTTTTGGCTTTCTCCAATAAATTGGGTCAGATTTATCAACTTCAAATAAATCAAATGATGTAGGAATAAAAATATTATTTAATTCAACTAAATATTTAACTACTTGTTTATCTAATAATAATTTATAATTTCTTCCAATAAAAAAATATAATAAACCATCTAAATTTTTATAACCAAGTGATGATAATAATTGTACTAATTCTATTCTAATTTTAAAAAGAGGTTGATTTTCTGGTTTAATAAATTTACAAAAATTAAGAATTTCATTAAATTGTGATTCATCTGTAATTTTAATATTCTTTGAAAAATCTAAAATCCATTTATCTAATTCATTATTTAGTTCTAAATCTTCTACTATAAAATTATTATAACTAGTATTGATATTTTTATTTAAATCATTTAATTTATTCATTATAATTTGCTTAAATGAAAATTCTATTAAAAAGTTATCAAATAAAAAATCATAATGATTACTTAAGTTAAAAATTATTTGTGAAAGCTCTTTGTAATAGCTTTGAAGAACGTGTAATTTTATTTTTTTGACTAATTCGGTCATTATAAATTATATAGATTTAAATATTATAATTGGATAATAAACTCGTTTAAAAAAATCAATAAGCCTAATATAATATTATTATTATTAATCAGAAAATTATAATTGTAAAAAAACGAAGCTACAAAAGAAATTATATATAAAGAAAAAATAAACGCACATAAAAAATTATTAGGTGTGTTTGATTTAAAAATATATTATAATATAATAGTATATATAATGCCTCCCTCCAACCCTAAAACTCAATCCAAAGTTGTTGCCCCTCAAAAAGCTGTCGAATCTAAAGTCTCTAAGAAAGTAGAAGCCGCTGCTCCTGCCCCCGTAGTTCAAGCTGCTGGTGGCAAGAAAGTCGCTGTTCCTAAAGTAGCCAAAGCCGCCGAAGTAGCTGCCTCTGTAGTCGTAGCCGCTGCTCCTGTAGCTGCCGCCCCCGTAGCCACCAAGAAGGGTGGTGCCAAGCCCAAAGTAGCTGCCGCTGCCCCCGTAGCTGAAAAGGCAGCTGCTCCTCAAAAGGCTGCTGGCAAGAAAGCCGCTGCCCCCAAAGCCGAAAAGGTAGCCAAGGCTCCTAAGGCCAAGAAGGAAGTTGTAGAAGCTGATGAAGATGCTGAAGACGCCAAAGGTGTTCGCTCTTTCAAGGTACAACTCCCTGGCACTGAAGAATACTCTGGTCGCTTCACTGGCTTAACTCCTTACCAAGCCGCCAACAAGGCCCTCAGCAAGTACTTCCGTGAAAACAAACAAGCCAAGACTGAAATCACTTTCTCTATCCGCGAATCAACTCGTGGCAGCAAGAGATCCACCTACAGCTACAACGGCAAGCGTGAAAAACTCGCTGTACCCGTAAAGTACTCAATCAAGAGCGCTGATGGTGAAGCCCGTGAAATCGTAAAGGAATACAAGAACAGACTCACCAAGGTAAAGAAGGCTGATATCAAGGTAGTTTCCGCTTAAAAATCTCCAAAATAAAATAATAAAATAATAAAATAATAAAATAAAAAAATAAAATAATAAATTAAATAATAAAGTACTTAATAAAAGTACTTTATTTTTTACACCTTTTGAGAATTTTATTTTGTCTATATGCCAAAAGGGCTACAAAACGGAAGCTCTATTTAGTATATATTTCTTCACAGCTATTATTGAATTCTTTTAACTTATCTTCCCAATTTATATTTTCATCAACACTTTCTAAAAAATCTAAATTAGTTTTAATTAATTCAATTAAATTATCTTTCTTATCTTCTGGTAAATCAACTTGATTCTCGTCAATTTCATTTTTAATATAGATACATAAATTTTTAAGTTCTTCTTTATAGTCTCTCTCTATAGTATCATCATCTTGTAATTCTCTTAAAATTTTTAATTTATCTTCTAAATACTCGTAAGATATATTTGATAATTCTAAATCTTCTAATAATGGATTTATAAATTCAGACCATTCAGGATTTTGTGCTAATAATAAATTGGCTCTTCTAGATACGTCTGATTTTAATTCATTTAATAAAACTTTCTCTAAATCATCCATTTTTCTATCATTATTATCTTCATTATCTTCAATTTCACAACCTTTTGTTAAACCAGAATATTTTTCATCTAAATTATTAATTACTTCTAATAATTCTGTATTTGACATTGTTTCTATTGTTTCTTCAATATTATTTAATTTTTCTCTAATTTCGTTTTTAGTTAAATCAGATAATAGCTCGTTAATATTTAGATTTATTAATGCATTTTCTATTTTAGTTTTTATTATATATATCCTTTGTAATTTAGTAGTTGTTTCAGTATCTGCATCGTTATTTATCTCAGCATCTTTTAAAATAGAAGCTAATGCATCTGGGTCAAATTTAGGAATATCTTTAATTAAAATATTTTTATCCAATCCAGATTTTTTATCAACAATAATAATATTAATGATTCCATTTAAATCTACTTTAAAACTAATATCAATTACAGGCATTCCAGTATTAGAAACTTTATCAAATTCTATTTCACCTATAAATAAATTTTTATTAGCTATTTTTCTCTCACCTTGATATATTTTTATTTTTATTTTAGAATCACCAGGTGTATCAGTTGTATATTTTTGAGATCTTTTTGCAGGTAATGGTGTATCTTTTGGTATAATTATTGAAAAATTACCATCTGCTGTTTCAACACCTAATGATAAAGGTAAAATATCTACTAATAAAACATTTTCATCGGATTTATATAATCCTGTAATAATAGCAGCATATAAACTAGCACCTTCTGCAACAACACTTTCTAAATTTGGATGTATCCAAGGTTTCTTACGAGTTATATCATATATTTTTTCTTTTAAAATTTTCATTTTACTAGAGCAACCAACTAAAATAAAATATTCAATATCTTTATGAATATGTAATAAGTTACTTATTAATTCATCAATTCTATTCAATAATTTATTTGATAATTTATTAAAATCTCTATCGGTTAATTCATAAAATGAATTATAACCTAATTGTGGTTTCAAATTTATTTGAAAATTTTCTAAATATGATAATTTTTCTTTCATTCTTTGAGCAGAATAAAATATAGTATCATTTTTTGTTATATTTGGATTCTTTTTGATAATATCATTAACTATAACATCTGTAAAATTATTTCCGCCTAAATCGTTTAAACCAATACTATGTACTACTTCAAAGAAATTATCATCTTTTTGTAAAATTGTTATATCCATTGTACCTCCACCTGTATCAATTACCATAATTTTTTTATCACCTTCATGATTTAAACCATATGATAAAGCAGCTGCTGAAGGTTCGTTAATAATTCTGATTATTTCAAAATTATTATTAATAAATGAATTTCTAATAATTTCACGTTGTTTATCAGAAAAGTTAGAAGGTACTGTTATAACTGTTTTTAAATTAATTAAATTAGAAAACTTTTTATTAATTAATGTTTTGATATGATTTATAAATATATTTAAAATATCAGACATTAAATATGTTTTATTATTTCTTACTATTGAATATTCATTACCTATTTCTATTTTAAAAGAATTTATTATATCTTTTGAACCAATTGGAATATAATTACCACAATAAATTTTATTATCAGTAGAAAAGTATACTTTTGAGGGAATTAATTTAAATGCACCGTCTGTAAGAATTTTACATTTTTTATTTTGAAAATAAGAAATAACTGTATTAGTTGTACCTAAATCAATACCAAATACTATTTCAGAACTTGCCATTATATTATAATTTAAAAAATAAACTTTAAATCGCACAAAAAAATTGTTTAAAAATAAATTAATAATAGTATTTATAAAGTATGGAAACACAATTAAAAACGATTAAATACAATAATACAGATGAAAATATTATACAATTTTTTAGTGAATCTGATGAACAATTTAATTATAGATTAGATTTATTAAAAAAATTAGAAGAAGAAAAAATAGATTGGAAAGAAGCCTTGAAAATATCAAAAATTTATTTCAATGTAAAATTTAAAAATTGTAAATATACTCCACAAGTATATTATATGATTAAAAAATATTTGTAAATCTATTTAGTTATAATATAACTAAATTTATTTATTTTTTTTATATCTGTCTCTAAAAATATCTGCTTGAGAAAGATTCTTTTTTGGATTTTTTTCCAGATTTAGGCGTATCTTTTGATTTAGAAGTTTTAGGTGTATTCTTTGATTTAGATGATTTCTTTACTTCTTTTTCAGAATCAGAATCATCATTTTTCTTCTTTGATTTAGATGATTTCTTTACTTCTTTTTCAGAATCAGAATCATCATTTTTCTTCCTTAATTCAGAATCTGATTCTGATTCGCTATTTTTATTCGATTTTCCTTTAACATTTCTACTTTTGAATGAATTATTTCCTTTACTATCCATTTGACTATTTGCCCAATCTTTATTAATTGCTATATTAGTAACTTTTCTTGCTGTTTCCCATTCTTTTAATTGTAAAGGATAACCTGTATTAATAGGATCATCAGTAGGACATACTTTACAAGGAGCGTTATTTATACATACAGGAGGTCTAGGCATAGGTACTTGCCATTTATCAGTATTTAAAATACTATATTGATTATCCCATAAAGATAATTCTTTATTACCTCCAAGAGGTTTATAAAAATCAGATGGTAATTCACTGTAAGAAAATTCACCCTTTTTATCAACTAAGTTAGCTGAAGAACGTTTAGTTTTAGGTTTAGAATGAGCTTTAATATCTTCTAATTTAGCAATCACTTCATCTATTGTTATTAAATTAGATTCTAATTTAGTTTCAATATTATTAACATCATTTTGATCCATTACTTCTGTTTCTACTAATTCTTTTAATAATAATGCCATATATTTATCAGAGTTGTTATTAGAAGTTGTTTTTTGTAAAGTCTTTACTTTATTTTCCAATTCATAAATATGTCCTTCTACTTTTCTTTTCAATTTATCTATTTCTACATCACAACCAATTTCACCTTTAATCTTCTTTCCATCTTTAGAAGTAAATACCTTTTTTACAACTTCTTCAGAACTTTCTTCATCAGATGTTGTTTCACCATTTTTTCCTTTTACATCTTTTTTTATGGTAGCACCTTTTACACCACCTTTTACACCTCCTTTTACGCCTCCTTTTACGCCTCCTTTCTTGGTAGGTCCATTATTATCAGAGTCTTCTTCGTCAGTTTCATCATCTTTTTTATTGGATTTGTCTTTTGATTTCTTTTTAGATTTGTCATTTGATTTATCTTTACTATCACTATCGGAATCTTCATCATCCTTTTCTTTCTTTTTATTTTTATTTTTTGAAGATTTATCTTCGTCGTTTTGATTTGTTTGTTGATTTTGTTGTTGATTTAATCCTGATAAGATAATAGGAGCTTGAGCTAATTGTTGTGCTGGTGCACCGCGTTTTGTTTGCGTATCTTCTTCATCATCACCTTTTTTCTTTTTCTTCTTTTTATCAGAATCATCATCTTCATCTTCATCACCTTTTTTCTTTTTCTTTTTTTTATCAGAATCATCATCGTCTTCGTCATCATCTTCTTCTTCAGAATCTTTCTTTTTCTTAGATTCGTCTTTCTTTTCGTCTTTCTTTTCGTCTTTCTTTTCCTCTTTCTTTTCGTCTTTCTTTTCGTCTTTCTTTTCCTCTTTCTTTACTCCTTTACTTTTGTCATCACCTTTACTTTTGACTCCACCTTTACTTTTGACTCCACCGTTGCTTTTGACTCCACCGTTGCTTTTTACTCCGCCTTTGCTTTTACTTTCACTTTTGCTTTCACCTTTAACTTTACCTTTACCTTCGCTAGCAACTCTACCTTCGCTAGCAACTCTACCTTCGCTAGCAACTCTACCT
>Ga0136642_1001431_pt1 | contig 10250 bp, 1 predicted proteins | sample LowCatLa1302831Y_FD_115313 | JGI IMG/M metagenome (GOLD analysis project Ga0136642, IMG submission 115313) | Freshwater microbial communities from Lower Cathedral Lake, Yosemite National Park, California, USA - 13028-31Y | ecosystem: Environmental > Aquatic > Freshwater > Lake ... | reverse complement strand
GCGTGCTCCGCGCCCAGTTGCGCCCGCCGGCCCGCCAGGGCCTCGCGGAAGGTTGCGGCGGCGTCGCTGGTACGCCCCTGGGCTCGCAGCAGGAGGCCCAGCTTGTGCAGCGCGGCGAGCGTGTCCGGGTGCTGGTCGCCCAGCGCGGTGCGCATGGCCCGCAAGCCGGCGTGGGCTGGCGAGCAGGGGGGGTCCTCCAGCACCGCCTCCAGCCTGCTGGGCCGTGGTGTGGAAAAGGGCGACCGCGGGAGCTCCACATCGACGAACTCGCCCTCCATCATGGTCACCTATCGCGAGGGGGGAATGCGTTACTGGTACTACAAAGAGTGAGCGTCCTGCCGTGATGCGGTTACAGGCCCGGTTGTCTTCTTGACTTGAGAGCTTTAAGTAACAGAGGCGGTCGCAGTATACTTCGCGACACCACGCGACATCATACGTATGATGTCGTGCCGCCTGCCTTCCGACGTCAGTCTCCGCATCAGCCCGTCGCCCGTCCTCCCCAGTTGTGATCAACTGAGTGTCACGTGTGTTCCGTTCTTTGGAGCGGACTGGCATCGCTGAAGTCGACCCACTCAACCGTGCGGCCGAGACTCGTCAAAAATACCACTAGACCAGCACAGGAAATCACAGTTGTCCTCTCGTTGGTGAGTGGGTGGAAGAGGAGCTTCTGTTGCGCCTTAAAGCGAGCGTCCAGGAGCAGCCGAACACCAGGTCCAGCGTTCACGAGCGCAAACGGTGTGACAGAGCCTGGCAGCACGCCAAGCTGCTCGGACATCACCTCGTAGCTGGACAGGCGCAGCGGTTTCGAAGCCTTGAAGCCCAGTCGCGTGGAGAGCTGCTTCAGGTTCACCTCGGTGTCCACTAGACAGCTCACGAGGAAGAACTCACCACCAGAGCCTCGTAAGAAAAGCTGTTTGGCTTGGCCAGCGCCAAGGTGACCCACGTAGAGCGCATGCTCGTCGCACGTGGGAGCAGGCGGGTGATTCAACGTCTCAGTTTCCACACCCAGCTCCGCTAGCCGGGCCAACAGCTCGTCAGGTGTCCAGCGAGCGGTGGCCATTGCAGAGGAAGACCTGCCGTCTGCGTAGCTGCCGCTTCCCCTTCCCCTTGCCCTCTCGTTATCGCAAGCAAGCCTATTCCACCTCAGCAGCAAGAGAGTCCGCCTTCACGCGGTCGGGCGTGGCCAGCAAGCCTATAGGCTATCGTTGATATTGTCCGACATGTTCTCCAACGTGTACTTTGTGGACACCGCACTCAGGTGATAGCGACTGTGTCAACACTAGGCGTTGATGGAGGACTTTGGGCAGAAGGTCGACCTCACCGCTCGCCTGCGGGAGATTTTAGTTGCATGTGCGCAGCCAGCCGGCGGGGAGTGTTGGAAGGGCGCCGTCTGACCCGCCGTCACAGACCCGGAGGGCACGACAGTGCTGCGCGAGCTGCTGCAAAACGCGGACGACGCTGGCGCTCGCACCGTTCGCCTGGTGCTTGACGAACGGGAGCACGGTGTCACCACCGTCCTCGCGCCAACACTTGCTCCTTTCCAGGGAGCCGCTCTGCTCTGCTACAACGATGCGCGCTTCAGCGAGGCGGACTTTGTGAGCATCTCCCGTATAGGCGACAGTGGCAAGCGGGAGTTGGCAGGCAAGACTGGCAGGTTCGGCATAGGCTTCAATAGCGTCTACCACTTGAGTGATCTTCCAAGCTTCCTCAGCGACCGCTACGTCTGCTTCTTTGACCCACACTGCGAGTTTCTTCCGAACACCAACGCCGCCAATCCTGGCAAGCGCATTGACTTTGTGGCAAACGCAGCAGTAGCATCGCATCCAGACCAGTTTGCCCCCTTTTGCGCCTTCGGCTGCACCTTGGAGTCTCCGTTTGCGGGCACGCTCTTCCGCTTCCCGCTGCGGACGGCGGCGCAGGCGGCACACAGCCGGCTGAGCAAGAGCCAGCACAGTGTGTCGAGCATGGCGGCACTCCTGGAGGCGTTCCGAGAGGAGGCTCCCCGCTGCCTGCTCTTCCTGCGCTCGGTGGAATCCATCGAGGTTCTGCGTTGGGTGCAGGGCGCCCCGGAGCCTAGCCTGACCTTTGAGGCTTCGGTAGTGGATGGGGCAGCAGTACGGTTGAAGCGCGCTGAATTTGCGCGGACGACACCCGGCCACAGCGTGTTTCACCTCTCGCTGCAGACGCGGGCTGGGGATGCCGTCGCTCGGCAGCGGTACCTCATCAGTCAGGCGCTCAGTGGTGGTCAGGCGGCTGCGCTGGCGGCGGCAGCGGCAGAGCAGTATAGCATGCGATTGGTGCCCTGGGCCGCTGTGGCTGCGCGGCTGGACGCGGACGAGGACCAGACTCGCCAGCCCGAGGGCGGCTCTGCGTTTTGCTTCCTTCCGCTGCCGGTGCGCACGGGCCTGCCCTTGCACATCAATGGCTACTTTGAGCTCAGCTCCAACCGCCGCGACGTGTGGTACGGGAACGACCTCAGCGGCGCCGGGCGGATGCGCAGCGACTGGAACGCATGCCTGCTAGAACACGTGGCTGGATCAGTGTATGCCCGCCTGCTATCGGCCCTCGCGCACGAGCCCGGCATGAATGCAGAAGCCGCCTACGCGCTGTGGCCCACTGCAGCCCTGCGAGAGCCGTGGGCTGGCTGTGCCCGGGGCACCTTTGCTGCGCTGGAGCAGCTGGCTGTGCTGCACTCTGCGGCGCGAGGCTGGCTGCCGACCCGGAGCGCCCTGCTGCCCGATGCCACCGTGGCACATCTGCCGGAGCTGAGCGCCGCCATGGATGCTCAAGGCTTGCCGCTGGTCACTCCGCCGCTTGCTTTGCGCTTGCAGCTGCTTGAGCGCCTGCCTTCTGCACGTCGCCCCGACGTCGTCTGTCCGGAGACGCTGCGCGCTGTGCTGCGCCAGCGTGGGGCGCAGCGCAAGCTGGCAAGTCGCGCTGCTTCTCTGGCCTGCTTGTCCTACGTATTGTCAGATGTGGAGGAGCTTTCGCCCGCTGCTGCCGCATCAGCTCTTGCTGGGATCTCCCTCTTGCCGCTGTCAACGGGCAGCTTTGCCGCCTTTGGCTCGTCAACAAGTGTCTACTTGCCAACTCTCCTCGAAGCCAAGCTCTTTGCTGCTGCTGCGCCGGACCTTCTAGTTGACCTTTCCGTCGGAGAGCCGCTGCTCAACTCTTTGGCCACTCTGGCGACCGTTGAGACATCAAATGTGGCGCGCCTAGATGATGCAGCCTTGGCCCAGCTCCTCAAGCGGCTGCTGCCTCCTTCCTGCTTCGAATTTCCACACGTTGCCTGGACGCCTGGCACGTGCGGTCTTCCTGAGGTGCCCGTCCTTCAGCTCCTCTGGCAGCGACTTGCTCTGGCAGCTAATCTCACTTCGTTTCACAGCGTCTGCTGCCTGCCGACAGCTGACAGCCTCCTTGTGCCTCCCATCCGTGGCGCCCCGCTGCTGCTGCCTGGATTGCTTGCGCCGGCTGCGCTGGCGGCACTTTTAAGGGCTGGGGTCCGACAGCTGTCCTCTGACGTAGAGGTTACCCATTCAGACCTTTCTGAATACACCTTTCCTGCCACACCGCAGGGTGCGCTGGCAGCACTCTTAGCCTGCCACGGAGCTAAAGACGCAGCTTCTGGTATGTCTCCTGATGAGCGCCGCGGACTCGCTGCGTTGTTGCTGGATGGCCCGCTACCTGCCGAGGCGGATGCACAGGACCTCCTACGCTCGCTCCCAATCTTTGAGCTGCATGGTTCAGAAGGCAACGGGCCCGAATTCACTGCACTTGATGGCGGCGCAGCGATCTTCCTGCCTCCGCCGGGTGTTCCCTCCGCACTCATGTCACGGTCAAACCTGCTCGTCCTACCCGGTAGTCCCCCGGCCAAAGCGCTGGCAACGCTTGGCGTGCCTCTTCATACCCGAGCTGCATTGCTCCGTGACTGCATCCTGGTGCCGTCGCGATGGACATGCCTTCCTGCAGCATCCAAGGAGCAGGCGGCGCTGTTGCTCCTGCGCGAGCTGCCGGCGCTCTGTGCGGAGTGCAGTGGTTTTGCTGCGTCAGTCGCCCAGCTGGCTTTCATTCCCACTGCCGGGGCGCATCGAGCACCGGCAGCGCTTTACGATCCACGTGTTCCAGAGCTCGCCACTCTGCTGGACAAGGACAGCTTCCCAGCTCCTCCATTTGATGCTCCTGAATTGGCCGCTCCGCTCGCTGCGCTGGGCATGCGCCGCACGGTGACTGCGGCTGCCGTCCTCGAGTCAGCACGCAGCATCGAGGCACTGGCTGCGACGGGCGATGCTGTAAACGCGCGCGCTCGCGGCGAGTCCCTGTTCCGCTATCTGGACTTTGAGCTTCCACGCTTGCTGGACCCAGATGCTGGAGGCTTGGGCGGCGTGCTGCGCGTGCTGATGAGCCCCGAGGCGAGGCGTGAGCGGGCGGCTGCTCGCGACAGCCTTCTCACTCAGCTGCGCTCCATTGCCTGGTGCCCTGTGCTGGACTTCCCTCCTGCGCCTGGACTGCCTTGGGAGGCGCCTGATCTGGCGACTGCTCAGCCCCTCGCCACGCGCCCAGCCTCCGACGCGTGGCTGGTCTCTGGCAGTCTGCGGCTGCTAGCTTGTGAGTGCCGCTCGGCGGCGCTGAGGGAGGCGATGGGATGGGCTGGCGCGCCCGCGCTTGAAACTCTGTGCCACCAGCTCGCTGCTCTTGGCGACATGCATGCCCGTGTGGACGACACTCCCACTGCCCAGCAGCTGGCAGCGGCGCTGCCGCGGCTGTACCAGCACCTCAGCAAGTCGCGCACCGTACCCTCTTTCCCTGCTGCAGCCTCCGCGCTGATCAACCGCCGCTGCATCTGGGTAGGCGCGGGCTTTGCCCGCCCAAGCACAGTTGCCCTGACAGGGCCGCTCAATCTCGCGCCCTATCTCCACGTCCTCCCTGCGGACCTTATCTCCTTTCGAGGTGTGCTCAGCGCGCTGGGGGTGCGTGACGCGTTCGACTGTGCAGACTTCGCGTCAGTCTTGCAGAGTCTAGCAGACGACAACGGTGTTGCTGCGCTCTCGCCACCGCAGCTTGAGCTTGCTGTGTGGTTGCTGCAGCAGCTGGCCCCTAGCCCGCCACTCGGCCCAATCTGGGTTCCAGGAGCTGATGCTGTAATGCGGCAAGCCACCGCGCTGACGCACAACGATGCTCCTTGGCAAGCGGCTCCCCCTGATGTCATTCTCTGCCATCCCCTGCTGTCGCAGGCCGTCTCCGAGGCGGTTGGCGTCCGTTCAATGCGCCGCTTCCTGCTTGCTGACAGTGCGGCAACGCTTGATCTCAGCATGGCAGAGGCTTTCGGCCAGTCGGAAGCGCTGACAACACGGCTGCGCCACATCATAGACGCATACGCTGATGGGCCGGGCATCCTTAATGAGCTCGTTCAAAATGCTGATGACGCTGGTGCAACTTGCGTCTCCTTCATGCTGGACGACACGACGTATGGCACCGCCTCGCTGCTCGGTGGCAGACTCGCCGAATGGCAAGGCCCTGCGCTGCTGTGTCACTCTGACTCGCTCTTTAAACCGGCGGACTGGGCGGCTATCTCCAAGATCGGACAGGACATCAAAGCCAGCCAGCCGGGCAAGACTGGGCGCTTCGGCCTGGGCTGGAACAGGTGTGTTGTTGTGTCCCTCGCCTGCGTTCCCTTACTGACTTCCTTGGGGCTCAGTTGCTACCATCTCACAGATCTTCCTCAAATCGTGAGCGGTGTCGCCTACGCGCTGTTCGACCCACACGCCTGCAACGTACCAGGGGCGAGTGCAACCCATCCGGGCCTGAAAATTCGATTAACCGGAAGCGAGCTGGCGTCCAACTTCCCGGACCAGGCTGCGCCACTGTGCCACTTTGGGTGCAACATGCGCGAGCCTTTCGAGGGCACTCTCTTCCGCTTTCCACTCAGGAGCAACGCCGCTGCTGCACGCAGCGAGATCAAGGCCGAGCCCTACACTGCCGCAGCAGGGCAGGCTTTGCTGGAGTCGTTCCGCGAAGGGGCCACACGCACATTGCTCTTCCTCAAGAACGTGCGTCGCATCTCTGTTCTACACAAGACGGCCATGGACAGCGAGCCTCGCCTGCTTTACAGCGCTGCGCTGGCAACAACAGGACCCGACCCACGCGCGCCTGCGTCACAATTTGTGAGCACGCTGAACAAGCAGCAGCTTAACGCGCAGCTCTCACGGACGCCGGACGCGAAGCTGCCGTCTGCGACTGGTTTGGTCACTGTCCGCCTGCATGGTGCAGATGGCATGGACTTGGCCGCACCAGAGCAGTGGCTGCTAGCGAGCTCGATTGGCGGCGGTCGGGCGCGGGAGATGGCCCTCGGAGACGTGTCGGGGCGGGGTTTTGTGCCCTGGGCTGGTGTGGCCGCGTTGCTTTCCTCGAACGCCAGCGCCTCACTTGAGGGCCGCGCGTTCTGCTTCCTGCCACTTCCGCTCAAAACGGGCCTGCCATTGCACGTGAACGCCTACTTTGAGCTTTCGAGCAATCGGCGTGAGCTTTGGCTCGGCGATGATATGGCCGGGCAAGGGGCTGCACGCTCAGCTTGGAACGAGGTCTTGCTTGAGGATGTTGTCGCGCCTCTGTACGCGCAGCTTCTGGCAGCGGCGGCGCCGCTGCTTGGACCCAGCGCTGCATTCTTCACCCTGTTCCCGTCTTCAACCTCACTTGGGGAGCCGTGGGCGTCCCTGGCACGCCGCGTTTTTGCTGCGAGTGCTGAGTTCCCAGTGCTGCACACCGGTGCGGCTTGGATCTCACCCCGTCTCGCGGTGCTGCCGGACTACACGCCCGCGGCACGCGGGGCTGCGCTGATGGCAGCTTTATCTGCAGAGGGTCTTCCTTTGGCAGCGGGCACGCCGCAGGTGGTTGGCGAAGGCTTTGCGAGCCAGGCGGGGCTGCGCAGTTTGTCTCCGAAGCTTGTGCGGGACCTGCTGAAAGAGCGTGGACAACATCCGGCGCTCAGTGACCAGGATGCCGTGCTGGCACTGCTTGAGTACGTTCTGTCTGACGTGCTGGACGACGACGCAACATCTACCGCGGCGCTGCACGGCGTACCCCTGATACCCCGGAAACATCAAGCGCCAGCCGTGTTTTCGTCATCATCGCCTCGCATGTGGCTCCCCAGCGCTTTGGAGGCGGAGCTTCTTGGCACGCTGAGCGATCAGCTCGTTGACACAAGCATTTCCAGCCCTCTTCGTTACCGCATCCAATCTCTCGCTAACGGCAAGACCCTCAACGTCTCCTGTATCGACGACGATGCTCTCGCTCAATTGCTGCCGCGCTTGCTCCCGCCGCACTGGCACGATAAAAACGAGGTGATTCTCGACAGCGCCAAGGATGCGCCTGTTGCTCCGCTACTTCGTCTTCTCTGGCGGCGTTTAGGCGAGTGCAGTTCCTTGGACGTTTTCACCGGCTGGCCCCTGCTGCCCACGAGCTCGCCCGGCCAGCCGGACTTGCTCACTCTGGTCGCCCTCCGACCGGGGTGTGGAGTCCTGATGGCTGACAGCCCCAGCGAGAACCTTGCCGCCGCACTGCATGCTGCCGGATGCCGCCTTCTGTCAGCCGCTTTTCCAGAGGCGCGCCACCAATGTATTTATCAAGGAGGTGTGCACGGAGCCACCATCAGCGGCATCCTGGACGCCATCGCCGCTATTCCACTTGAAATCAGCCTTTCTGAGAGGATGGCTTCTGCGAGCGATGCAGAGCGCTCCGAGCTCCGGGCTTTTCTTCTCCAGAGCCGCTGGTTTCAAGGAGGAGCGGCGGTAACGCTCACAGCTGAACAGCTCGTTACGCTCAAGGCGCTGCCCATTTTTGAGACGTATGCTGCGCCGCCGGCTGCGCGCTTTGTGGCGCTCACAGGTGGGCTCTTTCATTTGCCACCAGCGAGCAGAGTTGACTCTGCCCTGCTTAATGGCTCGGTGCTTCGCGTGGGCGGTCCGCGCGAAGCGGAGCTCCTGCAATCTCTGCTAGGCGTGCAACCTGCCCTCCGCACGGCGCTTCTTCGGACAGCCGCCCTGGAAAGGGTCACTGAACTTGTGCCGGCAACGCGGGATGCCCTCTTCCTCTCAATCTTGGGTGATCTGCCTCTTTTGAGCAAAGAGGACTGTCGTTTTGTGGATGACCTCGCCCGCACGGCTTTCATTCCGGTCGCACCAGCTCCAGGAGGTATCATCCCGGAGCCTCGTTGTGCTGAGCGCCTGTTTGATCCACGCGTTGCGCGGCTGAACTCGTTGCTCGAAGGCTGCGCGCTCTTTCCTTCCTCTCCGTTCACAACGCCAGTCGTTCTGGACAGTCTCATTACTCTTGGCTTGAGGCGCACTCTCCATGCGCAAGGAGCGATCGACGCTGCAACTGCCATAGCTGCTTCCGGCATAGCGTCGCGGGGGGCTGCGCTGCTTCAGCACCTCGGAGAATCGCCCGTTGAAGTCGACCCCATGGAGGAAGCAGCGCTATGGGCCTCTTTATCGTCGATTCCCTGGTGCCCAGCGCTTATGGAGCCTCCAGAGCTTGGCATGCCATGGCCAACTGCGTCGCTGGCGCCCCTTGCGCCACCACGTAGCTGCCGCCGAGCTACCGATGGATGGCGCGTGAGCATAACGCTGCGGCTCCTGACAGTAGAGCCCCAACCAGAGCTTGCATCGAAGCTTGGATGGGCAGCTCCACCTCCCGCCTCGGCGCTGGCGTTCCAGCTGCTGGCTCTGGCGGCTGAGTACCATCGGCTGGTTGCGCAGGATGGCGAGGATTCTGCGGCGGAGCTCGCGGCATTCTGTTCACACCTGGATCACGCAACATCTCTCATCTACGGCAGCCTGTCCGAGCTGCAGCCAGCCGAGTTGCGGGTGGCTGCAGCCCAATTGAAGGCTATGGCTTGCGTCTGGATTCCCTCAGCCGGCTTCATCAAACCTTCAACCGTCGCCTTTGACGCCGCTCCTTCCTTTGCGCCTTACCTGAATTTGCCGCCGCCTACTGCATGTCCAGCCCTTCTTCTTGCACTTGGCGCGCGTGAGACTGCGACAGCTTCTGACTACACACTTGCTTTGAAAGCCATGAACCAAGAGTTCGGTTCCTCTGCCTTGCCTGATGATCTGGCACTAGTTGCGGCAACAATCGCGGAGAAAGCCTGCGAGCTGGGAGCGCCAGCAGCAGACGTGCTCGTCCCTGACAGCGCTGGCTTTCTCTCCCGCCCTGGCTCCCTGCTCTACAACGACGCCGCCTGGTTGGCAAACGGCACGACGGATCTTCGCTTGATCCATCCCTGTGTGTCCCATGCCGTGGCTGAGCGGTTGGGGGCTCGCTCTTTGCGATGCCTTTTTGCAGTGGAGAGCGAGCTCCGCGTCTCCCTGCGTTGCCCATCTGCCGGCGTGGTCGCTGGCATGTTGGCTCAGACTGCCGTTTCTTCCACGCTCTTCGATCTGCTGGACCTGGCAGACGCAGCTGGCGCACATGGTGTGACCTTCACACTGGACAAGCGCGAGCACGGCATGCAGTCCCTGTTGCTGCCATCGCTTGCAGCGTTCCAAGGCCCAGCACTCTGCGTACGCTTCGAAGGTGTGGCTCTTGATGAGAGCGAGATCTGTGCGCTCCTTGCAGCCACGCCGCCGGTGCGTCTGCGGACCAGGGTGTGCCGCTATGCACACGCAGGCCTCGTGAGTGCCTTCAACCTCTCATCGCTGCTCTGTGCTGTGAGCGCTGGCAAACTTCTGATTGCAGATCCTTCTGGTGCTGTGCTGAATGACGGCCCTAGTGACGGAGGTGGTAAGGCGTGCGCATACTCCTTCGTGGGGACGGATCTGCCAAAGCGATTCCCGGACACCTTCGCCGCCTTTGCTGGCGTCGACTTCACGCGCAGCGTGCCAGATACGTTGTTGAGACTACCCGTGAAGGACCTTTCATCTGTAGATGGGCTGCTTCATGCTCTTGCAGCCGTCGGGGAGCGCTGCTTACTCTTTGCCGCCTCACTGAGCCGCTTGCGTGTCGAAACGCAGCTCGTTGCGGGAGTGTCAACGCTTCTGCTCGAGGTTTCTGTTTCGGGTGACCCCAATTCGCGGGCGCTCTGCGATGATAAGGCATGGCAAAAATCATCTGTCATGGCCATCTTCTCCACGCCGGCGCCCACACGTCGGACCTGGACGCTCAGAATGAGGCACCGCCGCAGCGCAGAGGCTGTCCCAACGACTGATGACTTCATCCTGTCCGCCATCCTTGGGGCAGGCAGGTGCCGTGATACT
>Ga0136642_1001429_pt1 | contig 10261 bp, 10 predicted proteins | sample LowCatLa1302831Y_FD_115313 | JGI IMG/M metagenome (GOLD analysis project Ga0136642, IMG submission 115313) | Freshwater microbial communities from Lower Cathedral Lake, Yosemite National Park, California, USA - 13028-31Y | ecosystem: Environmental > Aquatic > Freshwater > Lake ... | reverse complement strand
TTCAACTAATTATGATTCTTGGCTACTAAGTTACACAATTCTATGAAATATTTCTGGGTAAAAGTCCACTTCATATAGTTAATGTCTTTGTGGAGCAGTTGGATATTTCTTTTGACGTAGCCCTTGTCGTTGTTAATCCTGTCAATGCTTACTATGCCATTGTCTGTTTCTGTGTCAAAGTCTAAAGGTAGTCCCGATAACGCACACTTCCTGTCCTGCTTAATGTAAATACTCCAAAGGTACTTAATATCAAACCCGAACTCCCTTCCCTTCTCTAGTGCTTTCTTTCTTCTAATTTCAAACCAAGTGATAGGTATTTCTTTATACTTGCCCTTGTTGTTCTTACCTGACTTATTATGACAACTTATGCAGACGGTGTTATTCTTAGCTGCCTTAACCAAATCCCACTTACTATAGTAACATTGCTTGCCTCCACAAGATTGACAAAACTTAAACCACTCGGTTAGTTTTTCCAATGGTTGTTTTCTTTTTCCCACCAAAATGTAAGGTCTTGAGTTTTATCGTCGTAATACTCTCCTACAAAGTCTGACTTATATATACTATGGATGTTCTCATACATCGCTAGAGTTAAGATAGGTAACTTTATCTCTAACGTGTTCTTGATGATGTCTACAACTTTAGTGTAGTTACCTCCTCTTATGATACCCGCCTCGACTAGTAATATATTCTTTTCGGCTATGCTATCTAGATGGATTCTAAACATCTCACACAACTCTTGTATGAACCTGCCGTTAAATATTTGGTCTGGATAAGGAACGTCAATTCCAAAGCCGTCACATATCTCTCCATCCTTCGTTAGTTGGTGTCTAAGGTACTGTCCTATAACAGATGAGTAATCCGTAGATACCGTAACTATTATTGTGTTAGAGGCATCTATACCAGCGGATAGGAGTTGATATTTTAATGAGTTCATTAGGCGGAGTTCGTCTTCCCATTCTACTAAAAGCTCCTTCCTAATTATGCCCATAGCTACTTCTTTTTTTTATGAGTATTCGCAAAATTCCTTGCAGCTTCTACACTACCAAATCCCCAAGCCTTTAAAGCTAATGCCTTTCTTGTAGGCTCTCCGTTAGGCTTCTTCATTGGTCCTGCCATCCCAGCAAATCTAGCGGCAAAAGAAACACGCCTAGGATTAGTACCTGCTTTAACAGGAGCTTTTAGATGTCCACCTGTCTGAGCGTTATAAGAATCACGACCTGCTTTAGACAAGCCTCCATTTTTATTTTGCCCTGCTTTCTTCTGCCAAAGTTCTGATGCCATCTTACCTGTAGTTTTTAGTTTTTGCTTTAATAGACTTAGGCTGAGATACAAACTGCTTACCTTTCTTGTTTCCTTCTGACTTAGCCTTATTAGTTGCAGCCTTTTCAGACGCAGACAAACTACTCCAAGCGGCTTCAGGGAGGTATCTTTTTTTACCACCTGACTTAACTTCCTTAGAAGAACCCTTGTCCTTGTTAGCCTTAGTGGCTGAGGTCATCCACTTCTGGGAGCCCCAGTCCTTTAGGCTTTTTTGAGATTTAGCTAAACCCATTGTATCTAATTTTTATAACCTCCACCCTTGCTCTTATACTCCCTAGCAAGTAGCTGGGCTTTTCTAGCCGACCATTCCCCTGCGTCACCACCCTTAGAGCCTGACTTTATTTTATTAAACAAAGTCTTTCTCATTGAAGGTTTAGTGTAATTACCCGCCGAATTAACCTTACTTTTAGCTTTCATAAGGCAATGGGTTTAATAACCGGGCTTCATTGAAATCATACCCTTCTTCATTGGGGGCATTGGTTTCTTTGTAGCTGGCATAGCTTTCTTAGAATCTTTTTTCATGGGTACTTTCTTTGTTGCTTTCATTTTATTTCTTTTTAGTAGGTAAAACATGCTTTAAATTAGGATTGGCTTTTTTTGCTTTAGGCGATGCCTTTCTTGCAGATGCTGCCAATATAGCACTTGCTCTTTCTTTTGATACACCTTCTTTAGATGCAATATTAGCGGCTGCCGCTTTAAATCCCATTCCTTTTTTCTCTTTCATTTTATTTAACTAAAGATAGTTTATATAAAGTTTGACCAATCAAGTTAGAGATATCATCTAAGATATTATTAACAGAACGCTCAGGAGCTAACATTCTAAAACTTCCATTAACACACTCCTTAAATGACATTAAGAATTCTACTGAAGCATCTAATGTGTACTCAGGAATCTCCATTTCATTTGCTCCTTTTAAGCGAGAACCTTTGAATCCTTGATATACTTCTATTAACGAATCAGATAAATCTTCCAATCCTTCATAAAAAAAATCTAAAGCCTCGTGTTCGCCTAAATTTAGCGTAGCCCAATGATAACGCTTAGCGGTAGATAATGCCTCTAAGATTTCATTCATCATTTCAACCTCAGGTGCTTCGTTTTCAACATCACCAGGAGCTTGTGAGTAGTCACTCATTAAAGTGCCAAACGCTTGAGACGCTCTCTTGGCTTTTTGCATTTCTATTAAATTTGCCATAAGTTTAACTTGTTAAGCGGTGTGAGCCGCAGGTAATCGTTAGTTTATTATTTTATCAAAGTTACAATTATTTTTTATTTTTCATATGCTTAAACATCTCAACTTGTTTACGTCGTTTTTCTATTCCTTCCTTAGTCTTAGCAGTACCTAAGTTACGTCCTGTAGTTTTGGATACTAGCTTGTAGCCTCCCTTGATTTTCTTTATCATTCTTTTATTCCTTTTTCGCTAACATATCTATTTAAATAAACTTTAGTATCCTTACCTACTAAATTAAGCTCGTTTAAATCTTGTACAAGTTTTTCATTCCCTTTATTTAAAATGTAAGGAAAATAAGTATATACTATTTGAGCTTTTGCTTCAGCATTTTGACCTAACATAATATCATAATATTTCTCTTGAAAATCAGGATAATTTAATTTTGCCTTTTTTTGTAACATATCTCTGTATTCAACCGCTGCTTTTCTATAAATAGGGTCTTGCTTAATTAAGAACGCATTTAATTCTGCAATTGAGGCTTTTTTCTCAACAAGTAATTTCATTTCAGCTTTAGCCTCTTGTTTTTTACTTCCTGCAGTTTGATTTATTCTATCAATTATATCTTTCCCTTTAGTATATGTTACAGTAGGGTCAGTCTTAGAATAAAGTCTACCAGCTATCTTATCAAAAGCAGCTAGTGGAATATCTGAAATATTACCCTTGTCGTATTTAGAACGTTGAGATTCTGGAAGATTGGCGTAATTATTAACCATCTTATCCATTAAAGAATAGCCTATCCCTACTAAAGGGTTAGATTGAGTAATAAAGTTTTCAGATGCCTTTTGTAGTCTTATTGGAGACATACCTGTTGAGCTGCCAATAATTTTATAGAATGACGCTACACTAGGATTATACCTTCCTTCGTCTTGCGGCAACACGTCTCCTAATTGCTTTGTAATATCTTTATTTCTCCATAAGTCTAAATTATACTTATACTCAACCATAGCTTTAAGAGCAGGAGGAATATTTGACGGCAATTTTAAATCAAATGAGCTTAAGTATTGCGCTCTTTTTGCAATTTTCCATTCATCGGTTTTTTGTTTTTCACCAAGAATAGCTTGATAATAAATACCTTCCCCTATACTTTGAAATATATTCAAAAATTTCTTAACCATATCTGGCGTCCCAATCTCTAATTTACCTCTTTTGCCATCTGCATCTTTAAATGGAGAAAATATAACAATCTTGGTTAATAAGTCTTGTTCATTATCGTCGTTATCGTAATCACCTCCAGCTACCATTAAATTGTAGATAGTTAATCCTATAACAAAAATACCCATTTGAGTAATCTTGTCTGTAAAGTCTTTAGGGTTTTTAACTATATAGTCCGCTGTTATTTTAGTTGCTTGTGACAATACGTTTAGATAAGGGATGAATCCATCTATCCATTTAGTAAGAAGTCCGCCTCTATGGTAATCCATAGCCGCACGAGCAATATACGCAGCTTTAGTTTGAATCTTTGCTAAATCTTCCCTAACTGGCTCTTTACCATTTTGCTCTTTGTATTTCTTTATCTCACTGTTGCGAACTTTCTCATATGCATTGAGCTTAGAGCCCATCTCTGAAGCATTACCAAATGAACCTAAATATTTAGGAATATTGCCTAGAAATTTAGCTTTAGATGAATACTCTTCAGTCAATGTCATCATAAGTCCCCCAGCTTTTCCGTACTCATAGATTAGGTCTTCAAGAGCTTTGTTTTTAAAGCCAAACTCTAATGGCAATAATTGACCTGACTTAATAAGAGTTCCTGCAATAGCGCTAGCAAATTGCCCGGGCGCACCAACACTAGCTCCATCGTGTATACTTGAAAATTGTACTTGAGACAAGGCATCGACAGGTATGTTAGTAACAAAGAATGCTAAGTTCATTCCAGTTGCCATATTACGAAGGATGTTGGAACCCGATGCAATTTGAGCAAACTTATATGCTTTGCTATTTTTATCAAATAATTCTTCGTCAAAGTATTCCTTAGCCAAATCTTCTTTTAATTGAAATGCTTTTACTATTCCGTCTTCTTTAAAAGTTACGATTCTGAACCCTTCGTCTGCAGTTTTAACATACTTTAATGAACCATCGGGATTAATCTTTATTGTACCATCTTGATACTTTTCGTATTCAACTTCTTTAACAAAGTCAAGGTTAGCAGGAATTGCCTCGTTATAAAGTGTTTTAAGAGCAAGGTTAGATGCAACCCTTACTTCAGTAGCAATCATTGCAGCGTGAAGCAGTTTAGCTGAATCTACAAATAATCCTTTTGTCGAACCACTTTGAATCTTAGATAATTCATCTTTAGATAAAGCAAGACCTCTTTGATAAAAATTGTTTGTTGTTAACTTACTTTCTTCACTAATAGATGTGCCAAACATAAATTGCAAGAATTTACGTGGCGAATAATTGTAATCTTTATAAAGCTCGTAAGTCTCTTTATTTACTAATCCGTTCTCATACTTATACTTAAGGATATCACTAAATGCTTTAAAGTATTTATCAGATAAATTATATATTTTATTATACAACTCATCTCCTAATAAATCCTTATAGTCTTCAAGCGTACTTAGAGCAGATTCCTTATTGGTAGCAGTTTTAACCCCATCTATATTCTTATGGTCAGGATGTTCTGGTCTAGATTCTTCTCTATTATCAAAGTTTGTATCAATTGCAACAGTTCTCCTTAGTAAGATAAAATTATCCAATAACTTAATATCTTCAGTATTTAAATCCCTATAAATCTCATTAAATTTTTCAGTAAACTTAAGATTGCCAAACATGGATGCTCCCGCCTTATTATACATAGTATATAAAGAGAACTCTAACTCTGCATCTTCAAATGCTTTTTTGACATTAATATTACGCTCAAATAAAACCTTGCGTAAATACCTAGACACCTCTTTAGGAGTATTTTTAAATTTATCTAAATATTCATTTCTAGATTCTTCAAATGCGTCTGGATAGGATTTCTTTTGACGTAAAACATCTCTACTTGAGATAAGCTCTTTATTAGACAAAGAAGGTATGCTACTTGTATTAATAACCTCGCCCTGTCTTAAAGACCGACCAAATCCTTCAAAGAATTTAATCAAATCATCCGTCTTAGTCTGTTCGGTAAAAATACTGTCTGCAAAATTATTTAATACTTTAGAGTTTGTCTTAGCTGCAATTTTCTTTAAGAACTCTTTAACTGCTAAGGCAAGCTTCATAAGGGTTCCACGCTCCATCTTAGCTTTATTGGCTGTTACTAAACCCCCTAACTGAGATAAAAACTCCTCAGCTTCTACAGCTTTTCCTTTATCAGAATATTGTGCGGCAAAAGCATCTAGCTCCTTAAGTTGACTTTCTGATAAAACTTTTGAAATTCTTTTTCTTAGAGCAATAAACTCAGTAGGATTTTCTTTAGCCAATCTAGCTACTAGCGGGTGAAATATTTCATGAGGCAAGGTGGTTTTGTCCATTCTCATTACATCAATGTGAATAGTATTAGATGAACCTGCGTATAAACCATCAGATTCATTTACTGCTTTTGTTGCCTCTTGTCTTGAATATCCTTGATTAACAAGACCCTCAATCATATCAGCTTTGTTGTCATAAAGGACAACTGTTGAATTAGGAATAGTAGCTTTTAATGATTTAACGTAATTAGCAATACGCTTTTTTATTTCAGGAGAAATCTTGTTTAAGATTTTATTGCCTTTTTTTGTTTCAACATCATCCTCAACTACATAAGCTCTTCTAGAAGGTAATCCTACAGGAGATGTAGGAACCTCTGTTATTAATGCTGGGGCTTGCTCTTCAGCTATTTCTGCTGTAGCTTGTGGCGCGACCTTAGTTGCTCTCTTATTAACAAACTCTTTAACAATGCTAGTTAACTGACCAACTGGTGTAACCGTTTTTTCTTGAGACATTATGCCCTCAGATACATTACCTAATGCGTCTTGCTTTGCCTTTGTAGCTAAGTCAATTGCTAATTCTGGATTAGATATTTCAATAGTATTACCTGTTTTCTTATCTAATAATCTAGCACCAATAACCCTATCGTTTTCGTCTTTAATGCTTTCTTGAAACTCTAAGAAATTATAATCTAATTCTATGCCTTTTCTCTTTTGTTCTGTAGCGGTTCTGCTAAACTTAACTTTCGGCACAAGGGATATGCTTCCGTCTTCATTAACTTTTGCAACGAAATTGGATTTATTACCTTCTGAATCAGTAACTTCAATTGGCTCAAGGTTAAACCTATCAGTTAGTACAGTTGTCTTTGGTCTTTCTCTTCTTCCTGTTTCACGAGTTGTTGTAGTAACTTCTTGTATAGGAGTAGTAACCTCTGTAGTCTTAATTGTTTTATCGTATGATTCTAGTTGCTTAATTTGATTAAAGAATGGATCAGATGCAATTTTCTTTTGCTCAGTAGTTAGTTCTGATTTTTCAATATTATCTATAATCTCATATAACATATCATTGGCAGTTCCAATATCTTTTTGGTCTATCTCTTCTTTGTTATTTACTTTAGTTCTTATATCATTAAGAGCGCTATCCATATCTTCTATAGAAAAACCTTGCTTTTCGGTAGATTGGAAGAAGCTAATAATATCTTCTGTATCTATATCTGATTGAGACATTGTTACTTTTTTGCGAGCTTCTCTTTGAGACTTATACTCCTCGTCAATTAAATTATTAACCTTATCTTCGTAAGACTTAATATCTTTTCCTAACTCTTCGTGAAATGCTCCGCCTTCTGAATCTTTTGTATTCTTTATATCTTCTTCTAATTTATTTATACTTGATAAATACCCTAATGCTTCAGCTCTTTTTTCTTTAGGTAGAGCTGCAATCAAAGCATAATTATCCTTACTTAGGCTTGCATTAAAATCAAGTATATCCTTAATTCTTTCTTTAGCTATGCCTTTTGCTTCATCTGAAACAGTATCGTCATTAATAACTTCGTTATACCTGTCAATTGTTTTTTGTTGTATATCTGTAAGTTTTACACGAGATAATCTAGCAGCCCCACCAGAAATTACACCACCGCTTAACGAACCTACAATAAACGATTCAATAGCGTCTCTTTTGAATTTATCTAAAGACTCCATTGTAAACCCCCCTTGCTTTGTTGCATCAATAAGCATATTGCCAAAACTAGATGCTACTTCCTCAAATCCTTCGTTACGTCCTCCTGCAAAAGCCTTTCCTAAAATATCTGTAGTTGTTCTTACTATTTTATCTTTTGCCGCATCTTCTCCTTCTCCTACGATAGAAGCCATAATACCTTTTATTGCTGGATTATCTGATACATTTACAAATTTGCTTGCTAATTTTTTAGCGGCAAGTATGTCGGTATCAAACAAGGACTCACTAGCTCCCTCTACAACACCTCTAGCAATAGATTCTAAAAAATCAGTTGCTGTAACGTGATTGTCTTTTTTGTATTCTTCTGCTAAAGAAGAACTTGTGCCAAGACCTAATCCAAATTTAAATTGTGCGCCAGTTTGAGATTTTAAACCAGTAGATAAAATGGCAGGAAGTTCAGTGCTAGCAATAGCTCCCATTTCTGATAACGCTGTTTGCTTAAGCAATCCTCCAGACTTTCTTAATGCTTGGGCTTCTAAAGAGCCTCCTCCGCTAAGTACGGCTGCAGCAACCTGTGGAACTGTAGCTAATACATCACGAAATAACATTGCAGAACCATCGCCTAAATCTCCATCCGAAAATGCGTCATAAAATGTACGCTGAGGACTTCTATTTTTTTCTGATACGCCCCAATTCTTTAATGTATCGTCTTTAGTTTGGTCTGCGCTTTCACTTAAATAATTTCCCGCATCTACTAAATATTTGCCCAAGAAAGTCGGGTCGGAATCAATATCTTTTTGAGCTTGTTTTTTGTCGCCCATTAAATAATTAATCCCAGCAGAAGAATACCTTCCCCCTAAGTCAACGGCAAGACCAAACGAACTAATTAGGTCTCCAACCATTCTAGTTGTTTCAGAAGGAATTTCTTGTCCTAAGCCTTTGCCAAAATCAATTAAGTTTGTTCCTGCTTTTTTAATGTTATTCCAATCGTACCAAGCTGAATTGCTATTAGGTAGTTCAGATTTTCCATCCGTAGAACTTGTCTTTCCAGATAATACCGTACTTATATCGTTTTGGATTGGATTTTTTTTTTGAGATAAATCTCCAGAAAAAGCACCATCAACGTTTAAATTAACTTTAGGTTTATCCCCTATAAAAGCACCTTGTACGTTTAGATTAACTTTAGCCATTATTTCTTTTTTTATTATTTTATTGAGCGTCGATAGCTGCTTTTAACTCTTCAATAGTTACTCCTTTGTTTTGCGGGGATGCCATCAAAACATCTAAATTGTAGCCTTTATATATTGTGCTTTGTGGGGCAGGCGCATCAGACTTAATAGTTTTTGTTCTTCTTTTAATTCCTTCACTTGGAGCTCCGAATACGCCATCAAGACTAGATAATACGAAAGGTACGTCTTTTTTAGCATATCCGCCAACCATAATTTTTTGGTTCAACTCTTTGACAAAGTTTGTCGGATTCTTGATTTTTCTATAAGTAGTCTGAGCGCCTTGTAAATTGTTCTCATCTATTAATAAGTTGTTTTTATCATTAACTAATACCTTAGCCCAGATATCTCCTGTTTTTTTTGATTTTAAAACATCTGTTACAAGAGCTTGCTGACCATTCATTGTTAACTTAAGGTTTTTACCAAGAGAAACACCAGTTACAGGTAGCTCACGCTTAGTTTTTCCATCAAGAGTTGGTAATGTTAATTTATCATCATATACATTTTGTTTCGCATAATCTAACATTTCCTGATTATTAGTAATACCCTTTCTATTTGCTGCGTCAATCATTGCTTGTTTATATTTCATGTCAAGCTCTTTTTCTGCAGGTAAATAATTTAAATTAACATTAGCTGTTTTAACCGCCAACTCCTTAGCCTTCAACTCATCTGCAGAAGCAACTTGAGTAGATTGGACAGTCATTGGAATCTTATCAATAGACATCTTAACTAAGTCTTTATCACTTAAGTTCTGACCTGCAAATCCTGCTTGCTTTCTCATTAACGCTAACTGGTCAGGGCTAGTAGCCTGTAGTCTAGCTAACTCTTGGTCAGCGTAGTCCATTGTAACGGTCTGCCCATTAACAACCATAGTCTTTAGAGCAGGAGGTATTTTATTGCCTTGAGCGTCTAAGGTCCATCCCGCAGGAAGCTCCCCTTGTACTCTCATTAAAGCTCCTGTCTTAGTATCTCTAACATCTTGGGCTATTTTCTGATATGGATTAGATGACAAGTAAGACTTGCCAAACATCTTAAATGAATCCAAGTTGTTAGTATAAGTGTCAGCTAAAGCCTTCTGTAAGTCTTGTGGATTCTTAACTAAGTTCTCGTCTCCCATCTTAGCAGACAAGTCCTTGTAGAACTTTTCAAAGCTAACTAAGTTGTCCTTGTTGGCAACTCCTAGTTGTAACATCCTCTCATATTCCTTAGCTCCTATTTCGTATCCTTGTTTAAGGTCTCCTATTGTAGATATCTGTTGACGCAAATTACCCAACTCAGAGTAATCTAACTTACCATTTTTTTGAATAGCAGAACTTGTTTTAGATAACAAATCATTTGCCTTATTAGTAATATTTTTCTGACCAAATATATTTAAGTTCTTTTTAAGAGCTTCAATATTCTGAAAAGTATTTTCTGCTAAATTA
>Ga0136642_1001428_pt1 | contig 10264 bp, 8 predicted proteins | sample LowCatLa1302831Y_FD_115313 | JGI IMG/M metagenome (GOLD analysis project Ga0136642, IMG submission 115313) | Freshwater microbial communities from Lower Cathedral Lake, Yosemite National Park, California, USA - 13028-31Y | ecosystem: Environmental > Aquatic > Freshwater > Lake ... | reverse complement strand
AAAACGTATTGTGAGAAGCGGGAAACCTGTCAGAAAAAGTGGTAAAACCTGTCAGAAAAAGTGGGGAAAGCGTGGTGAAAAGTGGGAAAAAAAAGTCCGTGACCTTTCATCACGGTAGAAACCCGCTTTGCTCCCGGATTTTCCCACTTTGCCAAAAACGTATGTAAATCGAAAAAAAACATATGGAGCGCTGACGGCGAAAATGGCTAAGTCCTTCCCCCTTGCGACCGTTTTTCCCACTTTTTCTGGGAAAACACGGGATGCCTCTAGGAGGGTACTGAGAGTATTTTTTCCGAGTTTTGTTTTCCCAGTAAAAAGCGGGGATATTCGCATGCGGATGGCGTAAGTGACAATACCATAGATGGTAATAAGATCTGAAAAAGGATGTACTGATGCTTTAGAGGCGGACGAATTCACCCTTGGACTTGATGTACTTGCCACCCTTAGGGCCGACGTAGACGAGCGCTTTTGGCCCTTGACGACGACGCGCTCGGCGGAGGGTTTGGGTGCGGCGGATTTGGACTTGGCAGCGGATTTGCCCCCAAAGAATGAGTACCCTTGGGATTTGGTTTTGGGTTGTGAAGACATATACATATTATTTTTCTAGGTTTCAAAGCCGCACGAACTTGCCACCACGCTTGATATACTTGCCGCCGCGAGGTCCTTCGTAGACGGAGTAGGATTTGCCGGCGACAGTGGCTTTCTTGTCGGTGCGAGTCTTCTTGGCGGTTTTGGAGCCGCCGAACAATCCTCTGGGCTTGTTCATTTCTGCATAACCAGCTGCTTGGGGATTCGGATTATCGAAAGGATCTGAATTTGTTTGTCTAGGTGGCTGTGACTGTGCGCTAGCACTAGATTCGCTGGGTGATGTACTCCCAAACCATCCAGAAAACCATCCTTGTGATTTGTTCATTTCACGTTGCTGACGCATAGTATCTGCAATATCAGCAGTAGTAAATCCTGGTCCAGGCGTAGCCATATTCTTGAATGTATATACCATAATAAAACAAAAAAACCTTACATGAATAGGTTTCAAAGCCTAACAAACTTGCCGGCTTTCTTGATATACTTGCCGCCCTTGGTCTTGATGACATCGATGAGGTTTTTGACCATGGATAATCCTGCAGAAACCTGTTCAAAAACTGGTGAAAACCTGCGCAAAACCTGCATTAAACCTCAATAGCTCTCCTTTCAAATATTCCTTCTTTGAAGTCAGCGTCAACTTTGACCAAGTCAATGATGTTTTTGTCGAGTTCTTCGAGATTGTTTTTGGAATTGGACTTGATGATATCGAGGAGTTCTTTATGTTTGGATTTGCGCTCGGTGTTGGTAATGGCTCCATAGATGTCGTTGTACATCTTGGTGAATCGTCGTACAATGATAAAACCTTCATCATCGTCAGGGGCAGGTTCTTGATTATAACGAGAGTCATCTTCGTTGTACAAGATTTTGTTGTCATAGTTGTCTTTGCAGTAAGGGTCAATGTCGAAACAAGCAAGGAAGTGGTAGTAATCTTCTAGACATTTTGAGGAGTCATTTACTCCTTGCAATGTAGCTCCAGATTTGCAGATGTTGCGCATAAGATATATTTCATACGCATCCAGGTAATAGTCTTTGATGTTGCCTATCAAATACTCGATACCATTGACAACGAGGTGTTCTTCCCAACGCCCACTGTATACATTGATACGCTTGCGCTTGGCATCGTATATGAAGTTGAGATCTTCTAGGAATTCATTGCGCTGTGAGCCTCGAATGGCTTTAGTGAGATCATCTACAATACCCATGAGTTGTGTCTTAGAAATGGTGTGGGGTATTTTGAAAGAATCTTTCTCAAGCCTCCTTACGCATTTAAGGTATTTGGACTCTATTTTATCCTCAAGAGGAGTAATATCTATTTGTGCATATTCAGATAGCTTGGTAATCTTTTCTACAGCGTCCATACTAGAGAGAAAGTTGTTCATAGTATTGTAAGTATTGATGGTCTGATTAGTGATTTTAGTTTCATCTTTAACGTGATATACACGATTAGCCAATATGTATTCTTTTATAGCTTCAGTTAAAGTGACATCACGAATGGCTGCAGGACATGTCTTCTTGAGGTTGTATAGATGTCCTCTCATATTATCTTTCCGAGCTGTCGAATAGGTGCAACGAGGGCATTGAAAAGGCGGCAACTGCTTAGGCATGATTATAATCAAGGAGACAGATGTCTTTAAATGTTACAAGAAAAAATTAGGGAGAAACTAGCAAAAACTAGGTGTTTTTTAGGTAATAACTAGCACTACAAATAATAACATATCAACAAAAATAACACCATACATCATAATAGAAAAGTAATAAACATTAAAGTTATCGTAATAGACCCATTAGGACCCCCCTCCTAAAAAATTTTGAGCGTCAAAGAATAAAAGTTCATTACGATAAGTTAAAAACTAGAAAAACTTTCAAAAGTATGCACGAAAGAACGTAATGCAAAAATAAAATATCTTAAGGATAAACAAATATGACAAGAACGGCTAGACCCCCATACACATGTCCAAAAGACGTTGTAATTATTACAACGTCTTTTATGGTGCCAAACTCAAGGGTCAATATCAATCAACCTAAAAGATGCAAAAGATGCAAAAGATGCACATTTTAGAAAGGTATCTAGAGAGCTATCTTCCTATATAGACCTAGCGGAAAACAGCATCTTTTGCATCTTTTGCATCTTTTGAATGTGTGGTACCAATAGTACCAAAAGAATGTGATAGGTCCTATACGGGAGGTCCAATCTATAGACCTTTTTACAAACGTTGGTACTTTTGGTACATTTGGTACCCACAAGACCAAAAAGACCAAAAAGACCAAAAAGACCAAAGGATTTTGAGAGGTCCTATAGGCGAGGAGGTCCTACAATACCTTTATAGTTTCTTTTGGTCTTTTTGGTCTTAATAAAAATAGTAACGTCTTCGCCCTTCGGGCTCATCCAATAGCGCCACTCGTCCCTACGGGACTCGGGCGCGCGGCCCGGAACCCATTTTTCAAGGATGCTCATCGATTTAAGAATATATCTCCAATAAAAATAGCAATGGAAGTCCTACAGAAAGCAGGCAAGGATGGTCATTTATCCGAAGTCTCCATCAAGCATTACGGAGCACGCTTGAAAAGACTGAGCGACCTATGTGGCAAGCCTGTGGATCACGTGATAATGCATCCAGACGAGACTATCAAGGTGATCAAAGCGAACCAGGGAGAGGTTCAGACCCAGCGAGCCTCTGTGAACGCCATCCTCAGCGTCTACAAATACTCCCCTGACCTGAAGTGTGCAAACCAAGCCAAGTACGCCAAGTTCAAGAAGTTCTTTGAAGAAGTCTCTGCGGAAATGACCGAGCGCTACGACAACAACGAGCCGTCCGAGCGTCAGAAGGAGGCCTACATGCCGTATGCGGAAGTCATACGTAAGCGCGATGCCCTAGACCATAAGAGTATTGAGTATTTGGTATTATGCCTATACACTATGATACCCCCACTACGAGCTGACTTTGGTAACGTCCGTATCATGAAAAGCGAGCCCAAAGAGGATGCGAAGAACAAGGGAAACTACTTGGTAGTGAAAAAATCCTATATGAGACTGGTATTAAATGAATTCAAAAGCAAGAGCAAGCATATGGAGAGATACGATAAGGTATTGCCCCGTGATCTGGAGAACGTGATCCGAGAGAGCCTGACAAGTCACCCTCGCACCCATTTGATCGTATCACCGCGCACTGAGAAGCCCTTTGAGCGTGACAATACGTTCATCGTGTACACAGGCCGTATCCTTGAGAAAGCCCTGGGTAAGCCCGTGACTATCTCTATGATGCGTCACATCTATGTATCATCATTGGACATGAACAAGCTGACCAGTGGAGAGAAAAAGGAGATGAGCCGCGATATGCTGCACAGCGTGGAGACGAACGACCGATATCGCTTGAAGTTTTAGCATCCAAGAGATTGAGGATGCTTAGAATCCAAGAGATGGAGGATGAGGTGGCACTCACTATCCTCCTTGACATAGACATTGACGACATGAGCGATCTTCTCACGCAACGCAGTCAAGAGTTGGAGCGTATGATCACGTTCCACGACGGCCTGTTGACGTTCCGCCGCCAGAACTTCACATCGCTTGGTGAGCGTCTCGTTCTGATGCTGCAGAGCTTTCAAGGATACCTCGATGGAGATGATAGAATCGCGTAGATCATCGTCATGAGAAGCGATGGAGGGAGTGACATTTGACTCCTCATCATCGTCGAGAGACACCTCATCGTCCTCCACAGGAGGCTTAGTCATCTTCGCCGCGCGATTTGCCTTGGAGATGGCGTTAGCCTCGGCATTAAACTTCGTTTTTGAAGCCCGCATATACGACCCAATGCGTTTCTGGTCAGCCTGAGAGAAGAGAGCACGGAACTCGTGGATGCTATCCCAAGCCTTGAGCATATACCCTAGGTAGTTGCGGAGGGTAGCAGGCTTGATCTTGGCAGCACAGTACGTGATATACTCCTCCAAATGTGAGTAAAGGTCTTCGACTTGAGCATCATTGTCATAGGAATCTGGGCGGAAGTGCTCATAACTGCGGTGTACATGCCCGAAACCCTCTTTGAAGGCGGTTATTTTATCACCGGTAACATTTTGAGCGAGGTTTTCGAGGTGTGCGAAGCGCATTTTGGTTAGGTTATGTGTTCTTTATACTTTTAAATCATTTTTTATTAACCAGTTTCACCGCGACCTGCGTTAAAATCTGTAACAGAGGGTGTAACCTACGCCCCTACGGGGCTCCGAGGGCGGCCAAAACCCGTTTTACACCGCGGTGTAACGGTGTAAACATACATTTACACCACAAACCATACCATACAATACGAGAAGACCGTCCAAAATACAGCTTAACGACCATAAATGGTAATAAAATACACGAAATACATTCAAAAATACAGATATATGACAGAAAATGTATAAATAACTGGGTTATATTACAAAATAACACCATAATAACACCAAAAACCATGTTACACCCCATAAAAACCGTATTACACTTTAGATATATTACAAAATAATCTAGATATATTACAAAAATACGGAAATATACCGCACTATAAAATGTAATACACCTCGAGGTGTATTACATTTTATAGTGCGGTATATTTCCGTATTTTTGTAATATATCTAGATTATTTTGTAATATATCTAAAGTGTAATACGGTTTTTATGGGGTGTAACATGGTTTTTGGTGTTATTATGGTGTTATTTTGTAATATAACCCAGTTATTTATACATTTTCTGTCATATATCTGTATTTTTGAATGTATTTCGTGTATTTTATTACCATTTATGGTCGTTAAGCTGTATTTTGGACGGTCTTCTCGTATTGTATGGTATGGTTTGTGGTGTAAATGTATGTTTACACCGTTACACCGCGGTGTAAAACGGGTTTTGGCCGCCCTCGGAGCCCCGTAGGGGCGTAGGTTACACCCTCTGTTACAGATTTTAACGCAGGTCGCGGTGAAACTGGTTAATAAAAAATGATTTAAAAGTATAAAGAACACATAACCTAACCAAAATGCGCTTCGCACACCTCGAAAACCTCGCTCAAAATGTTACCGGTGATAAAATAACCGCCTTCAAAGAGGGTTTCGGGCATGTACACCGCAGTTATGAGCACTTCCGCCCAGATTCCTATGACAATGATGCTCAAGTCGAAGACCTTTACTCACATTTGGAGGAGTATATCACGTACTGTGCTGCCAAGATCAAGCCTGCTACCCTCCGCAACTACCTAGGGTATATGCTCAAGGCTTGGGATAGCATCCACGAGTTCCGTGCTCTCTTCTCTCAGGCTGACCAGAAACGCATTGGGTCGTATATGCGGGCTTCAAAAACGAAGTTTAATGCCGAGGCTAACGCCATCTCCAAGGCAAATCGCGCGGCGAAGATGACTAAGCCTCCTGTGGAGGACGATGAGGTGTCTCTCGACGATGATGAGGAGTCAAATGTCACTCCCTCCATCGCTTCTCATGACGATGATCTACGCGATTCTATCATCTCCATCGAGGTATCCTTGAAAGCTCTGCAGCATCAGAACGAGACGCTCACCAAGCGATGTGAAGTTCTGGCGGCGGAACGTCAACAGGCCGTCGTGGAACGTGATCATACGCTCCAACTCTTGACTGCGTTGCGTGAGAAGATCGCTCATGTCGTCAATGTCTATGTCAAGGAGGATAGTGAGTGCCACCTCATCCTCCATCTCTTGGATTCTAAGCATCCTCAATCTCTTGGATGCTAAAACTTCAAGCGATATCGGTCGTTCGTCTCCACGCTGTGCAGCATATCGCGGCTCATCTCCTTTTTCTCTCCACTGGTCAGCTTGTTCATGTCCAATGATGATACATAGATGTGACGCATCATAGAGATAGTCACGGGCTTACCCAGGGCTTTCTCAAGGATACGGCCTGTGTACACGATGAACGTATTGTCACGCTCAAAGGGCTTCTCAGTGCGCGGTGATACGATCAAATGGGTGCGAGGGTGACTTGTCAGGCTCTCTCGGATCACGTTCTCCAGATCACGGGGCAATACCTTATCGTATCTCTCCATATGCTTGCTCTTGCTTTTGAATTCATTTAATACCAGTCTCATATAGGATTTTTTCACTACCAAGTAGTTTCCCTTGTTCTTCGCATCCTCTTTGGGCTCGCTTTTCATGATACGGACGTTACCAAAGTCAGCTCGTAGTGGGGGTATCATAGTGTATAGGCATAATACCAAATACTCAATACTCTTATGGTCTAGGGCATCGCGCTTACGTATGACTTCCGCATACGGCATGTAGGCCTCCTTCTGACGCTCGGACGGCTCGTTGTTGTCGTAGCGCTCGGTCATTTCCGCAGAGACTTCTTCAAAGAACTTCTTGAACTTGGCGTACTTGGCTTGGTTTGCACACTTCAGGTCAGGGGAGTATTTGTAGACGCTGAGGATGGCGTTCACAGAGGCTCGCTGGGTCTGAACCTCTCCCTGGTTCGCTTTGATCACCTTGATAGTCTCGTCTGGATGCATTATCACGTGATCCACAGGCTTGCCACATAGGTCGCTCAGTCTTTTCAAGCGTGCTCCGTAATGCTTGATGGAGACTTCGGATAAATGACCATCCTTGCCTGCTTTCTGTAGGACTTCCATTGCTATTTTTATTGGAGATATATTCTTAAATCGATGAGCATCCTTGAAAAATGGGTTCCGGGCCGCGCGCCCGAGTCCCGTAGGGACGAGTGGCGCTATTGGATGAGCCCGAAGGGCGAAGACGTTACTATTTTTATTAAGACCAAAAAGACCAAAAGAAACTATAAAGGTATTGTAGGACCTCCTCGCCTATAGGACCTCTCAAAATCCTTTGGTCTTTTTGGTCTTTTTGGTCTTTTTGGTCTTGTGGGTACCAAATGTACCAAAAGTACCAACGTTTGTAAAAAGGTCTATAGATTGGACCTCCCGTATAGGACCTATCACATTCTTTTGGTACTATTGGTACCACACATTCAAAAGATGCAAAAGATGCAAAAGATGCTGTTTTCCGCTAGGTCTATATAGGAAGATAGCTCTCTAGATACCTTTCTAAAATGTGCATCTTTTGCATCTTTTGCATCTTTTAGGTTGATTGATATTGACCCTTGAGTTTGGCACCATAAAAGACGTTGTAATAATTACAACGTCTTTTGGACATGTGTATGGGGGTCTAGCCGTTCTTGTCATATTTGTTTATCCTTAAGATATTTTATTTTTGCATTACGTTCTTTCGTGCATACTTTTGAAAGTTTTTCTAGTTTTTAACTTATCGTAATGAACTTTTATTCTTTGACGCTCAAAATTTTTTAGGAGGGGGGTCCTAATGGGTCTATTACGATAACTTTAATGTTTATTACTTTTCTATTATGATGTATGGTGTTATTTTTGTTGATATGTTATTATTTGTAGTGCTAGTTATTACCTAAAAAACACCTAGTTTTTGCTAGTTTCTCCCTAATTTTTTCTTGTAACATTTAAAGACATCTGTCTCCTTGATTATAATCATGCCTAAGCAGTTGCCGCCTTTTCAATGCCCTCGTTGCACCTATTCGACAGCTCGGAAAGATAATATGAGAGGACATCTATACAACCTCAAGAAGACATGTCCTGCAGCCATTCGTGATGTCACTTTAACTGAAGCTATAAAAGAATACATATTGGCTAATCGTGTATATCACGTTAAAGATGAAACTAAAATCACTAATCAGACCATCAATACTTACAATACTATGAACAACTTTCTCTCTAGTATGGACGCTGTAGAAAAGATTACCAAGCTATCTGAATATGCACAAATAGATATTACTCCTCTTGAGGATAAAATAGAGTCCAAATACCTTAAATGCGTAAGGAGGCTTGAGAAAGATTCTTTCAAAATACCCCACACCATTTCTAAGACACAACTCATGGGTATTGTAGATGATCTCACTAAAGCCATTCGAGGCTCACAGCGCAATGAATTCCTAGAAGATCTCAACTTCATATACGATGCCAAGCGCAAGCGTATCAATGTATACAGTGGGCGTTGGGAAGAACACCTCGTTGTCAATGGTATCGAGTATTTGATAGGCAACATCAAAGACTATTACCTGGATGCGTATGAAATATATCTTATGCGCAACATCTGCAAATCTGGAGCTACATTGCAAGGAGTAAATGACTCCTCAAAATGTCTAGAAGATTACTACCACTTCCTTGCTTGTTTCGACATTGACCCTTACTGCAAAGACAACTATGACAACAAAATCTTGTACAACGAAGATGACTCTCGTTATAATCAAGAACCTGCCCCTGACGATGATGAAGGTTTTATCATTGTACGACGATTCACCAAGATGTACAACGACATCTATGGAGCCATTACCAACACCGAGCGCAAATCCAAACATAAAGAACTCCTCGATATCATCAAGTCCAATTCCAAAAACAATCTCGAAGAACTCGACAAAAACATCATTGACTTGGTCAAAGTTGACGCTGACTTCAAAGAAGGAATATTTGAAAGGAGAGCTATTGAGGTTTAATGCAGGTTTTGCGCAGGTTTTCACCAGTTTTTGAACAGGTTTCTGCAGGATTATCCATGGTCAAAAACCTCATCGATGTCATCAAGACCAAGGGCGGCAAGTATATCAAGAAAGCCGGCAAGTTTGTTAGGCTTTGAAACCTATTCATGTAAGGTTTTTTTGTTTTATTATGGTATATACATTCAAGAATATGGCTACGCCTGGACCAGGATTTACTACTGCTGATATTGCAGATACTATGCGTCAGCAACGTGAAATGAACAAATCACAAGGATGGTTTTCTGGATGGTTTGGGAGTACATCACCCAGCGAATCTAGTGCTAGCGCACAGTCACAGCCACCTAGACAAACAAATTCAGATCCTTTCGATAATCCGAATCCCCAAGCAGCTGGTTATGCAGAAATGAACAAGCCCAGAGGATTGTTCGGCGGCTCCAAAACCGCCAAGAAGACTCGCACCGACAAGAAAGCCACTGTCGCCGGCAAATCCTACTCCGTCTACGAAGGACCTCGCGGCGGCAAGTATATCAAGCGTGGTGGCAAGTTCGTGCGGCTTTGAAACCTAGAAAAATAATATGTATATGTCTTCACAACCCAAAACCAAATCCCAAGGGTACTCATTCTTTGGGGGCAAATCCGCTGCCAAGTCCAAATCCGCCGCACCCAAACCCTCCGCCGAGCGCGTCGTCGTCAAGGGCCAAAAGCGCTCGTCTACGTCGGCCCTAAGGGTGGCAAGTACATCAAGTCCAAGGGTGAATTCGTCCGCCTCTAAAGCATCAGTACATCCTTTTTCAGATCTTATTACCATCTATGGTATTGTCACTTACGCCATCCGCATGCGAATATCCCCGCTTTTTACTGGGAAAACAAAACTCGGAAAAAATACTCTCAGTACCCTCCTAGAGGCATCCCGTGTTTTCCCAGAAAAAGTGGGAAAAACGGTCGCAAGGGGGAAGGACTTAGCCATTTTCGCCGTCAGCGCTCCATATGTTTTTTTTCGATTTACATACGTTTTTGGCAAAGTGGGAAAATCCGGGAGCAAAGCGGGTTTCTACCGTGATGAAAGGTCACGGACTTTTTTTTCCCACTTTTCACCACGCTTTCCCCACTTTTTCTGACAGGTTTTACCACTTTTTCTGACAGGTTTCCCGCTTCTCACAATACGTTTT
>Ga0136642_1001426_pt1 | contig 10285 bp, 11 predicted proteins | sample LowCatLa1302831Y_FD_115313 | JGI IMG/M metagenome (GOLD analysis project Ga0136642, IMG submission 115313) | Freshwater microbial communities from Lower Cathedral Lake, Yosemite National Park, California, USA - 13028-31Y | ecosystem: Environmental > Aquatic > Freshwater > Lake ... | reverse complement strand
GAGGGACGTCCGATTCAAACTGCCCGCGTGGACTCGGGGGAACGAGTTGAAGACTTTTTACTCCGTTCGATTGCCGAACGCAATGAGTCCAGTCCCGGCACCCTTGGTCATCTGGGTGCGGTCGTTGGCGCAACCCGTGATCGTTCCGAGTTTTCCCTCGAGGAAATGAACGGGCCGTTTCTAGTGCCAGGAGTCGGAGCCCAAGGGGCCACTCCCAGCGACGTTGGAAGACTCTTTGAGCGGTGCCGAAAGGGCAGTGTCCTGGTTAACGCGTCGCGCAGTATTAGTGACGCGGGTCCGGAGCGACGTGCCATTGCCGATGCCGCGCAACGACTGCGTGACGACCTGTCCTCAGCGCTCCTCTAGCAGAGGTGCGATTCGCACACTATTCTGACCGGCGTGTCTCCGACTCCACCCAGCCTCAGTCAAGAACAGCGCGTCGCCGCATCGAAGTTGGCCGTAGCGAATCGTCGTCGTCGCGCCGAAGTTAAGCGGATGGTCAAAGTGGGCGAGTTGTCGCTCGCCGATCTCTTCACTCTCGCTGCCGGCGAAGAGTGCGTGGCGCAGATGCGGGCCTTTGATTTGATTAGTGCGCTGCCGACTATTGGTGAAGTGAAGGCCAAGCGGATTATGCAGGACGCCTCCATCGCACAGACGCGTCGCGTGCGCGGGCTTGGTCCCAAGCAACGAGCCGAGCTCTTTCGTGCCCTCGGTCGCTGATTCGTCAGTTTTCGTTCTTATTGGTCCCGGCGGTGTCGGCAAGGGAACCGTCGCTCGAATTCTGATTGATCGTGATTCCAAGCTGTGGCTCAGTCAATCCTGGACCTCTCGGGCCATTCGTCCGAGTGAGAAGGGGAGCGAGTACGTCTTTGTCGATCGCCCCACGTTCGAAGAGGCGATTAGTCAGGACCGCTTTTACGAATGGGCTGAATTTCACGGCAATCTTTACGGTACGCCGATTCCTAATCCGCCAGCCGGCACCGACGTGCTCCTGGAAATCGAAGTCCAGGGAGCGGCCCAAGTAAAGAGTCGCCACCCCCAGTCGACGGTGATTTTGCTCCTACCCCCATCCCTCGAAGAGCTCGAGTCGCGGCTCCGCGCCCGTGGTGACACCGACGACCATGTTCAATTACGACTCGGCAGTTCCGACTTCGAAACCTCAGTTGGCCGTGAAATTGCTGACTATGTAGTCACTAACCACACTCTCGATGAGACAATCACTGAAATTTTGGGTATACTGACTTCTGTTCGTCAGTCCCGAGACTGATCCAATTTCAAAGGATTTCCTGTGAGTGCTGAGCGCCCAACCCTCGTTGACCCAGTAGTCGAGCCCATGCTCGAATTGTGTGAGAACTCCAAGTTCACCCTGGTCCGTGTGGCCTCCATGCGGGCCCGTGAAATTACGACGTACTGGAGTGGCCTTGGCCGTAGCCAGGTCAACGTGATCCCACCGCAGGTCAACTCCAACTCCAACAAGTCTTTGACTATGGCCTTTGAAGAACTCAGCGAAGGTAAGCTCGTCATGCACCGCATGAGCGAAGAAGAGATTCTCGCCGCCGAAGTCGCTGCCGAAGAGGCCGAAAAGGCGATGGTCGCAGAGCGCCAGCGGGCCTTCGATGACTTCATCGAAGCATAAGCAAGACCAACCACGGATTGTCCTAGGCGTTGCCGGTGGCATCGCCGCCTACAAAGCCGTAGAGGTCCTCCGTCGTTTACGTGACGCCGGCTGTTTCGTCTCACCAATCCTTACGCCAGACGCCACGCGCTTTGTCGGTGAGGTGACCTTCTCGGCACTCGCTAGCGAGCCCGCACGCACCAAGCTCTACGGCGATCCCACGACACCGATTCCTCACACCTACCTCGGGCAGCATGCCGATTTAATTGTGGTCGCACCCGCTACCGCTCACGTGATTGCGCGTTACGCCATGGGGCTGAGCGACGATTTGCTCACCGCGACTCTGTTGGCCTCTCGTGCCCCGGTGTTGCTCTGTCCGGCGATGCACACAGAGATGTGGGAGCAGCCCTCCGTGCAAGAAAACCTCGTCACGCTCCGACGCCGGGGCGTCATGATTTTGGAGCCCGAAGATGGTGCGCTCGCAGGTGGTGACTCCGGCAAGGGCCGCCTGCCCGATCCCGAAGTAATCGCCTCATTGGTACTTGACATTGTTCATGGTCGTTCCGGGGGACTCCTGCGAGGTCGCCGCGTTGTGGTCTCTGCGGGTGGCACGCGAGAGGCGATTGACCCCGTTCGAGTGATTACCAATAGATCGAGCGGCAAGCAGGGTCATGCCATCGCTGAAGTCGCCTCGCGGCTCGGTGCCGAAGTGACATTAATTTCGACGAGTTCGCTGGTGCTGGCCCCTGATGTGTCGCGGGCTATTTCTCTGGTCTCCGTTTCGAGTGCCGCTGAGATGGCCGACGCGGTACTTCGTGAAGCAGGCACGGCCGACGTCGTAATCATGGCCGCTGCCGTTGCGGATTTCACCGTGGCGCCAGCCTCACGCAAAATCAAGAAAGATGACGGAGTACCCACGATTGAACTGGTGCCCACACGGGACATTCTGCTGGCGCTGGGCGAACAGAGAGTGCCCGGTCAGATCATCGTGGGATTTGCAGCCGAGACCAATGACGTCCTCGCCAACGCTCAGGCCAAGTTGTTACGCAAGGGCTGCGATTTCCTAGTCGCTAATGACGTTTCGGCAGAAGGGGTCGGCTTTGACCACGCCACTAATGAGGTCGTCATCTTGAGTACCGGTGCGGAGCCCTACTGTGTGGCGATGACTTCAAAAGAACATGTCGCGTACGAACTGTTGTCTAAGGTTGCTGAAAGAATCCACGGAGGAACACATGGCTGAGCGCACACTCTTTACGTCCGAATCGGTAACCGAAGGACACCCCGACAAAATCGCCGACCAGGTCTCCGACGCCGTTTTGGACGCCATGCTGGCCCAGGACCCCGCATCCCGCGTGGCGTGCGAGACTCTACTGACGACCGGCCTCTGTGTTGTCGCCGGAGAAATCACTTCGAACGCCGTAGTGGACATCACTGCGATCGCTCGTAAGACCATCGTGGATATTGGTTACGACGACGGAGCCAAGGGATTCGACGGCAACATCTGCGCCGTGCTCGTGGCCCTCGATAAGCAGAGCGCCGACATCGCTGGTGGTGTTGACTCGGCGCTCGAAAAGCGGACCGGTACCGGCGGGGAAGACATTCTCAACGCCCAGGGTGCCGGCGACCAGGGCATGATGTTCGGCTACGCCGTTAACGACAACGACGACTTCATGCCCCTGCCCATCTGGTTGGCCCACCGTCTTTCGATGCGTCTCAGTCAGGTTCGCCGTAGCGGCCAGCTGGCATACCTCCGTCCGGATGGCAAGACGCAGGTGACGATTGCCTACGAGGGTGGCCGCCCCGTCGGTATTGACTCAGTTTTGATCTCAACGCAACACGCCGAATCGGTGGACCAGCGCACGATTGCTGACGACCTACGGCAGCACGTCATCGACCCGCTGCTTCCGGCCGATCTCGACTTGAGCAACTTGAAGGTCTACATCAACCCTTCGGGCAAGTTCGTTCTCGGTGGTCCTCACGCCGACACCGGCCTCACTGGTCGAAAGATCATTGTTGACACCTACGGCGGCATGGCTCGCCACGGCGGCGGCGCCTTCTCCGGCAAGGACCCCAGCAAAGTCGACCGCTCCGCCGCCTACGCCGCTCGCTGGGTGGCGAAGAATGTGGTGGCCGCTGGTGCCGCGAGTCGCTGTGAGGTACAAGTGGCGTACGCCATTGGTGTAGCCCATCCCGTTTCAGTGTTCGTAGAGACCTTTGGTACCGAGACGGTCGATAACGCCAAGATCGCCAAGGCCGTTAGCGAGATCTTTGACCTCCGCCCCGCCGCGATTACGCGTGACTTGGACTTGCGTCGTCCTACGTACCAAAAGACTGCGGCGTACGGACACTTCGGACGTAGCGACCAGGGCTTTACGTGGGAGCAGACGAACCGAGTCGACGACATTCGTCGCGCGCTGAACCTGGGTTAAGTGTCTGCCCAACGGGCCGTTCGCGTCGTTACGGAAGTAGCGGCCGTTGATCGCGAATTCGACTATCTCGTTCCTGATGGGATGGTCGTAGGGATTGGCGATCGGGTTCGACTTGACTTTCATGGCCGCTCGGTGCGGGCCTGGGTACTCGATGTCGATGTCCCCGTGGAGGGCCGCGAACTCAAATCAATAGGCAAATGGCTGGGCTACGGACCCCCACCCGAATTGCTCCCATTTCTTCAGTGGGCTAGCGAATACTGGGTCACGCCGTTGGCGCGCGCCCTGAGTGCCAGTTGCACCATGAAGCTATGGAAGGCGCTGCCCGAACCTCTCAAGAAATTAAATGTCAACCACTCCGGCCCCTCCTACGCCCCTGGCCTCTGGCAGTGTGGGCCCACACGAGACCCCCTCGATATCGTTCTCTCGGCACTGGCTCAGACCTACGACAGTCGGGGATCTCTGTTGGTTTTGACACCGACCGAAGGCTGGGCCGAGCGATTAGCGACACGCCTCGCGCATCGTGGGATTCCTGTAGCGCGGATTGACGAGTGGGATCGATGTCGAGCCGAATGGCCCGTGATTGTGGGCGCTCGTGGTGCGGCCTTTGCGCCTACTCCTCGAATAGCTGGCGTAGTCGTGCTCGATGGCGATGACGATTCCTACGTTGCCGAACAGTCACCGACTTGGAATGCCGTACGCGCGGTGGCGCATCGGGCCGAGCGAGACAACGCACCCCTATGGATTACTTCTCCCATGCCGTCACCACTGCTTCTTGATCTATTCGGTGCGGTGAATGTTGACGAAGATATTGAGGGCCGGTGGCCCCGCATTGAAGTGCTTGACCGCCGGCTGGCTGATCCCCGTGATGGCGCACTCTCGCAAGAGGCGTTACGAGCGGCCCATACGGCTCTTGACTCCGTCGACGGCATCGCGGTGGCGGTCATCTTGCAACGACTCGGTGCGGGCCGGCTCCTGGCTTGTCGACGGTGCGGTGAGCTGTTTCGTTGCGAAAGTTGCGGAGAGGCCGAGGTGGACGTCGATGGTGCTTTGCAATGCCGACAAGCGCACGCTCCACGCGAACCGTTCTGTCGGGACTGTGGGGCGACAAAACCTCGTTCGATTCGCAGTGGTGTCACGACGCTGGCCCGGGATGTTGCGCTGCAGTTGGGGCAGCCTGTCTTGGAGCTCACGGCTACCAGCGATACGCCACCATCAAGTACGAGGGTCGTCGTCGGTACTGAGGCAATCTTCCGCCACGTCCGTCGCTGCGGGGTGGTGATTTTCGTCGATTTTGATCAATACCTACTGGGGACGCGCGAAGAGGCGCGTCGTGATGCGGTCTACGCCGTGGCCAAGGCCGGTCGACTCGTCGGTGGCCGCCGTGACGGTCGGGGTCTGGTTGTCGTGCAGACTCGCCGCGGGGGCGACGATGTGCTCCAATCCCTTCGAGTGGCTGATTTCACTCAGTTCATGCAGGACGAGGTTGTCACCGCAGAATTGCTCGACCTCCCACCATTCGGGGCGCTGGCAGAAATCGGGGGAGTAGCCGGTCCGGCCTATGCGGCAGCGCTCCACGACGCCGGTGTAGCCGTACAGGCCGTAGGGGAGCGGTTCATCGTGCGGGCCCCATCAAATGGCGAGCTACGAGCGCTCCTCGCACGGGCCGAGCGACCCACCGGGGCTATGCGCCTCGCAATTTCGTAGGCAAGGTAGCGTTTCTCCGTGAGTACCATGCAAATTCGTGTTTATGGTGACCCTGTCTTGAACCAGGTCACCAATGAAGTCGCCGACATCGACGGCAAGATCGCAACGCTCGCTGACACGATGATTGAAACCATGTACGAGGCGCCCGGCGTGGGCCTCGCGGCTAATCAGATTGGGATTCAAAAGCGAATGTTCGTCTACGACAAGGGTGAAGGTCCCGTGGTCGTAATCAATCCCCGCATTGTGGAGTCTTCCGGCGAGTGGACCTACGAAGAGGGCTGCTTGTCAGTTCCGGGATTGAGTTGGGAAATTACTCGTCCTAACGAGATTTTCCTCGTGGGCTACGACCTTGATGGTAATGAAATCTCGGTCGAGACTGACGAATTCGAGGGCCGGATTTTCCAGCACGAGATGGACCACCTTGATGGCATTTTGTTGGTGGAACGTCTTAATGAGGATCAGCAGAAGAAAGCCAAGAAGGAGCTCCGCAAGCGGCTCACGACTATGCCCACTAACGACCCCGACGGGCTCAACCGATTATTTCGTCGTTAATGAAGCTGGTCTTCCTCGGTTCGCCGAGTCCCGCCACGCCAACCCTGCGCGCGCTGGTGGATGCAGGGCACGAAGTACTCGGCGTTGTTACCCAACCGGACAAGCGCCGGGGTCGAGGTTCGGAGATGATCGCCACACCGGTGGCACAGGTGGCTCGTGAGTTGAGTATTCCTGTCTGGCACTCTCTGGATTTGGTGTCGTGTTGCGGTGCCGAACTCGGCGTTGTGGTGGCGTACGGGAAGCTAATTCCACAGTCGCTCCTTGATGTCGTGCCCATGATCAACGTGCACTTTTCACTGTTGCCGAAGTGGCGTGGCGCTGCTCCAGTGGAACGGGCCCTGTTGGCGGGTGACGACGAAACAGGCGTCTGCATCATGGGTCTCGAAGCCGGCTTAGATACTGGTCCGATTTTTGCCCAAAGCTCGACCCCGGTCGGCCAGAAGAGCTCTTTGGAACTTCTCAACGAATTGGCGGACCTCGGGGCCCAACTCTGCGTCGAGGTTCTATTGCAGTCACCACTACCAACGCCCATGCCGCAGGGGGGTGAGGCCACTTACGCCGCGAAACTTGGCCCCCACGACTTCATGTTGGAGCCGGACGTTTCCGCCGAAATATTGGTGCGTGTGGTCCGGTTAGGTCGGGCCTTTACCTACATCAACGGCCAACGTTTTCGGATTCACGGAGCCGTCTTGGGGTCCGAAGTCCGGGGTGCACCCGGGACGGTCACGTTCGATCACGGACTGCTATTGCACGCTGGGGATGGAAGCATCGCGGTGACCAACCTTCAGGCCGAGGGGTCCCGTCGACTCGACAGCGGGGACTGGTGGCGCGGAGCTCGATTAGCTGAACCCATTCGATGGGGTTCAGCCACTTTGAACGTAGGCTGATTTCGTGAGCAAGGTCAACGCTGGTCCCGCCGGAGCACTCCGTATTGCTCCATCAATTCTCTCAGCCGATTTTGGATCCCTGTCGAGTGGAATCGTGACAGTAGACGGAGAGACGGACTGGCTTCACGTCGATGTCATGGATGGCCACTTCGTACCCAATTTGACTATTGGGCCGCCTGTAGTGAAATCCCTCCGGAAGTACTCAAACAAGTTCTTTGACTGCCACTTGATGATGACGGAGCCGGGCAAGTACTTGGAAGCTTTCGCCATGGCCGGTGCCGATGGCTGTACGGTCCACGTCGAGGTTGGCGGTACGCACGATTTGCTATCCCGGTGCCGTGAGCTTGGTCTGCGAGTCGGATTGGCCGCCAATCCCGATACCCCATTCAGTGCCGTTGAGCCGTTTCTCGAAGAGATCGACTTGCTCTTGCTGATGACTGTGTTTCCCGGATTTGGGGGCCAGTCGTTCATCTCTGACGTGATGCCGAAAGTGCGCGCTGCGCGTAAAGCCGTTGATGCGCGTGGTCTCGCAGTCGACATTGAAGTAGATGGTGGCATTGATACGACCACCGCGCCAATCGCCGTGGGCGAGGGTGCGAACGTCCTTGTTGCCGGAAATGCAATATTCGGACAAGATAATCCTCTGCAAGCGGCGGCTACTCTCCGCGCCGCGGCTGCTACCGCCGCGTAGAGATGAGCCAATGGGCCGTGGCTATGGAGCGCGCGCGCGAACTCGCGAGCGGCTCTCGGTTGCTCTCTCCGCCAAATCCTTGGGTGGGTGCCGTCATTCTCGATGCCATGACGGGCGCGATAATCGCCGAAGGTCGAACGCAGGCACCTGGTGGTAACCACGCCGAAATAGAAGCACTGGTACGAGCTGGCGACGCAGCCCGCGGTGCCACGCTGGTGGTAACGATGGAGCCCTGCTCTCACAATGGCCGCACCGGACCGTGTGTCGAGGCAATTATCAATGCCGGAATCACTCGAGTGGTCGTGGCCGTTGGCGATCCCGACTCCCATGTTGCGGGGCGCGGTCTTGCGCGTCTTCGTGAGGCGAACATTGAACTGATCACCGACGTGTCGACGGACGAGGTCCGTGAAGATCTGGCACCGTATTTGCACCATCGCTCCACGGGTCGCCCTTACGTGGTGGCTAAGGTAGCGGCCACTCTCGACGGTGCCGTGGCGATGGCCGATGGCTCGAGTAAGTGGATCACCAGCGAGGATGCTCGCTACGACGGCCACATCCTGCGGGCTGAGTCCCAGGCCATCATCGTTGGCGCCGGTACGGTGCGCAGCGACGACCCCACGCTGACGGCCCGTCTGCGCGATGCAACCTACGAGCCGCGCCGAATCGTTCTGGGTGGGGTTAGTAAATCAGCCAAGGTGCAGCCGTGCGAAGAATTTGAAGGCCCCCTCGACCAGCTGTTGGATCGGCTGGGCGCCGAAGGCGTTCTGCAGGTCTTGGTTGAAGGCGGACCCTCGGTGGTGAGTTCTTTCGTGGAGGCCGGTCTCGTACAGCGAATCGTCTGGTACATTGCCCCGGCACTAGCCGGATTGACGAGTGCGTTGCCGGCGTTAGCCTCACTGGAGAGTGAAACAATCTCCGCCCTGCGCCGCGGCCGATTTGTGGCTATGAAGCGTTTGGGTGAAGATATTCGTCTTGATCTGGAGGTTTGAGCGTGCTCAACACAATTGAAGAAGCTATTGAGCAGATTCGCCGTGGGGGCATGGTCGTTGTCGTCGATGATGAGGACCGCGAAAACGAAGGTGATTTGATTATGGCCGCCGAGGACGTAACTCCTCAGGCAATGGCCTTTTTTCTCGAACACACCTCTGGACTGTTCTGCAGCCCCCTCGAGCCCGAGCGGGCCGATGAGCTCGACCTCCCACTCATGGTCGTAGCCAACACGGAAGCCCTCCGAACTGCATTTACGGTTTCGGTGGACTTTCGACACGGCACAACAACCGGTATTTCGGCGAGCGATAGAGCGGCCACCATTCGATCGTTAATCGACCCCGCGACGCGTCCTTCCGACCTCAACCGACCGGGCCATATTTTTCCCCTGCGTTACCGTCCAGGTGGCGTCTTGAAGCGAGCGGGCCACACGGAAGCCACGGTGGATCTTTGCCGCATGGCGGGTAAGGCGCCTTCGGGGGTGCTCTGCGAAATTGTGACCCACGACAAGAGCGATATGGCTCGACTTCCCGAGTTGACCGAGTTTGCCAAGAAGCACAACCTTCCCATCGTTTCCATCGCGGACCTGATTCGCTATCGCCGCCGCCACGAAAAACTGGTCAAGCGTGTGGCTGAATCCAACTTGCCCACCGAGCACGGTGAGTTCAAAGTCTTGGTGTACGAGAACGTTCTTGATGGACAGCAGCACATGGCCATGGTCTTTGGCGAGATTGAAGCAACGAGCCCCACGCTCGTCCGCGTTCACTCCGAATGTCTTACCGGTGACGTCCTCGGCTCGCTGCGCTGCGACTGTGGACCCCAACTGCACGCGTCACTGGCGCGTATTGCCAGTGAGGGCTCCGGTGTTGTGGTCTATCTGCGCGGACATGAGGGACGGGGCATTGGCCTCGGCCACAAGATTCGCGCTTACGCCCTGCAAGAAGAGGGGCACGACACAGTTGACGCCAACCTCGAACAGGGGCTGCCGGTGGACTCTCGTGAATACGGAATCGGTGCTCAGATTCTCGTCGACCTCGGAATTGTCGACTTGCGAATCATGACCAACAACCCCGCGAAGTACGGCGGCCTTGATGGATTCGGCCTCAATATTGTCGAGCGTGTTGCGATTGAATCGATTCCTACTGAACACAACATCAACTACCTACGGACCAAGCGCGAACGCATGGGTCACTTCTTGGAGAATCTCGATGACAAGTAGTAAGGACACTGAACTAGACCCCACCGTTGCGCAAGTGCAGTCAGCGCGCGCTGGTGAAGTCCTCAACGGTGCCCATCAGGGCAAGGGTCTCCGTATTGGTTTTGTCTGTGGCAAGTTCAACGGCGGTATCACTACTCGACTCCTTACGGCCGCCCTCGATGCGCTCGAGGAAGCCGGCGTTGCCGCGAGCGATATTTCGAT
>Ga0136642_1001425_pt1 | contig 10287 bp, 10 predicted proteins | sample LowCatLa1302831Y_FD_115313 | JGI IMG/M metagenome (GOLD analysis project Ga0136642, IMG submission 115313) | Freshwater microbial communities from Lower Cathedral Lake, Yosemite National Park, California, USA - 13028-31Y | ecosystem: Environmental > Aquatic > Freshwater > Lake ... | reverse complement strand
TAAGGTCGTGGCCTTGGCATGTGCCATCGCAGCTGCTCCGACAATAGTCTTGCCCGCACCACAAGGAAGTACGACAACACCAGAGCCGCCGTGCCAGAAACCTTCAGCAGCGAGCTCTTGATATCGACGAATCGTCCAACCATCTTGGTTTAAAGAGATCTCATGCGCTTCACCATCAACGTAACCAGCGAAATCCTCCGCGGGCCAGCCGAGCTTTAAGAGCGCCTGCTTTAAGAATCCGCGTTGGCCAGGGTGGACGATGATTGTCTCGTCATCAATCTGCAACCCAAGCATGGGTGCGATCTTCTTGCCACGAGTGACTTCTTTCAATACCGCTGGATCATTAGAGACAAGAGTCAAGCCGTGAACCGGATGTGCCTCAAGACGAAGACGACCATAACGAGACATCGTCTCAGCGATATCAACGAGCAGAGCATGTGGCACCGCAAAGCGAGAGTACTTCAAGAGAATATCAATCACGTGCTCGGCATCAAGGCCGGCCGCCCGCGCATTCCAAAGTCCAAGCGGCGTTAAGCGGTAGGTATGAATATGTTCTGGTGATTTCTCGAGTTCGGCAAATGATGCGATCTGGCGACGACACTCATCCGAGAGGATGTGGTCAACATCGAGAAGAATCGTCTTATCGCTCTGAACAATCAGTGGACCATCGGTCACATTAAATCCTTAATAAATGCAGATAGAAGTGAGATCCGGGCTGGGATTGTGGAAGCCAAGATATGTTCATGTGGTGCGTGAGCCCCATGACCGATTGCTCCGAGGCCATCGAGGACCTTTGCGCCGGCTGCTGCAGCGAAGTTGCCATCGCTGGCACCTCCGACACTCGCACCGCCGACCTTTGGTTGCCCCAACTCTGCAGCGATAGCTTCAAAGCGGTTGTAAAGATCTTCTGTTGCAGATAACTCCAATGGCGGACGATTTATTCCACCCGTGACTTCGATCTTTGCTTCAGGATGCGCAGCCGTGAGCCCATAAATCGCATCCTTTACTCGTTCCATCTCTGCCATGGTGAATGAGCGGCAATCAACATCAAGAGTCGCAACTGCCGGGACAGTATTTGTGGTCGTGCCGGAATGAAGAGTTGTTGGAACAACTGATGTGCCTAGTTCCTTACTTTCCAGAGCTGCAAGTGCGGTAACAATGCGCGCAATCTCAATCGATGCATTAATGCCCTTTTCAGGTTCGAGCCCAGCATGTGCTGCGCGACCAATGACCTTGACCGAATACATCGATGTTCCTTTGCGACCGATCTTCACCTGGCCATCAAGTGATGCTTCAGTAACTAATACTGCATCGGCTTGGGCACTGACGCGCTTAATGAGCTCTCGTGATGTCTGGCTTCCGAGCTCTTCATCTGTTGTGGCAATGAGCGCGACTTTTGTAGATGCGTCTGCAATATCGGCGATCGCATACAGCGCTTGCAAGAATCCCGTTTTCATATCGAAGATGCCAGGACCTGCGATCTTGTCGCCATCTACCTGCCAGAGCGGAAGAAAGGAATCAATCGGCCATACGGTATCGAGATGAGTCAAGATCACAATCGCTGGCTGCTCTGCGCCCCACCAGAAAACTGGGCGACCATTCTCATCGAAGATCTTTGCAGGTGAACCAAGACGTTCGGTGGTGATCTCATTTGCGAGTGCGATCACGTTGCGGCAGGCATCGAGATCTTCACTCGGGGATTGGAGCTCTACCAATCGCTGTAAGTCGGCCAGGAAGGTCATCTGCATATTCTGCCGTACTTCACTCTTACTGCGCAGGGTGCGCAGTAGCTACGCCTGTAATACGAGGGATTCGGAACTGTGCGACCTCGCCGGTGGCATGGTCGCGGGCTACCAATGTGCCAAGGGAGATCGAGAGTGGATCGATGAGGCGATTGGAGACCCCACCATTTGAGTCGGCATAACCGATTGTGATGGTTGCCTGTTCATCAATAAATTGATTGAGGAGATCGAGCGTCTCATTCGCAGTGGTACGTGGAACTTCGCGTGGCTTATGCGAAGTCGCCTTCTCACCAGCACGTAAGGCGCGAACTGCAGCCATGATGACCTTCTCGGTCGGTGCAGAGTTCTCCACGATGACCCGTGGCGGACGAGGTCGACTCTTCGCACGGCGAATTGCTGGTGCAGAAATAAGAATTCCGGTTCCGTTCTCTACCGCCGGCAGATAACTTGCCTCACGAAGCCGGGTGACAAGTTCATTGATCTCAACTTCAGCGATCAAAACTTGAGGTGCCAATTTACGCAAGCGAAGATCTTCCAAGTTCTTATCGTGGGTAATCTGCGCAATGAGACCTTCATCTTCACAACGAATGTAAGAGTTCGCCTGACCAACTCTGAGTCGGCCGTGACGCTTTGCAACGTCGTTAATCAAATATTCCAGTGGTTGAGGCATTGGCGTCTTTGAAGTCTTCTTTAAGAAATCGCGGATGCTCTCCCCGGTCTTGCCATGATCGAGTGCACGACGAATGGAACCTTCAGTAAATCGATAGACCGTGGCACCGCCACGACTTTCGATATCAGCGAGCGTCCCCATCTCATTTGCGACTTCGACCGTGAGCGGACCTGGCGCGATTGCACTGTTATCTGCCTGAATCAAGATGTGATCGACTGGAGCTGGAAGCGCCGCCTGAATACCTAGATCTTCGCCAGAAATGAGCGCCTTGCCAAAGGTTGAGATCGCTCCCTGCCCGGTAATTCCCAACCACTCTGCTTCACGCAGAATCCACGTGATGTACTCATTGTTGGTTCGAGTTGGTAGATCAAATTTCATACGTTCTTGTAACGAGCTGATCTCTGGATCAATCTCTGGGGTGCCTGCAAGAAGAGCCAGAAGTGAGCGCTTTAGACCTGCGATGCCTGCGCGATCGAGTTCGGGACCAAGAGCTGCAACGCTCTTCGACTCACCCTTTCCAATAAGTCCAGCTACGCGAGATGTCTCAAGCCAGAGTGTGACAAGTGAGTGCCAGCGATCTTCGGCATCTTTCGTCAACCAAATATCGAAGGCATTTGTCGGCAAGATCTGATCATCGGTATCGATGACGACAAGTCCGCCAAGGAAGAGAACTTCTGCGACGAAGGCGGCAGCACCCTCATCTACTCCAAGATGTTCGGCAGTTCGCTTGAGATCTCGAACTCCGAGTCCACCAGAACGAAGTGCACTTGGTGGTTCGTCAGACCAATTGTGAGCTAGCTCTTCGGCCCAACGAATAAAGGTAGAGATATTGGCGATCGCTGCGAGATCAACTGCCTTCTGCTTGCGAGCCGCACCCCTTACTTCAGGAGCAGTTCGGTGAAGTTCTTTAAATACTTTTCCACCGCGCAAGTGCATCCCGACTTCTCGAGGCAAGAGCAGAGTCTGCGAATCAAAGGCGATTAAGAAATTATTCTCGAGTAGCCACTTAATGGTTGGGTTCGCCTTCTTTACATCAGCGACCTGGCCGCGTGGTGGACCCCAGACCATCTTGTTCAGCAATTCAATAGCACCCGTTGGCGCATCTTTAAGAAGATCGAGGTTGATCTTCTGATGTGAAAGAGGTCCGAGGCCTGCTGGATTCTCACCAATGAGAGTGCGAACATTGGTTGGTACTCGGAATTTCGCACCATCGGCGTAGACCAAGGCCCGCTCTTCTAGCATTGCTAATACTGGCTTGGCGCTCTTATCGGTGATGCGAAGAAGTTCGATCTCTGTGAATGGATCGGCAAGGCAGACGGCGGCGGTCAAGATATCGAATTCAAATTTATTGAGCGCATCGCGAGCTCGAAGCGCACTTGGCATCGAAGATGCTCTGGCAGCGAGGGCAGAGAGGTCGGTCGGCACTGGCGATAAGAGATCAGGTCTAGCGGCGAAGAGGCGAGCAATTTCGGCATCGCTTCGAGCGCGGAGGGCATCGGCAAATGAGCTAGACATAAGTGTCCTAGATTACCGAGAAAAGGCAGGTGCGATTTACTACTTGCGGCGGATACGAGGATTGAGCGCGGTGGTAATCGTTGCGAGCCTGGAAATGATCGGTGTAACGATCTTCTTGAGCAGGCGGGCTCGACGGAAATCGTGGATCGGCCAGTGATCGCGGAGCGCTCGGACTTGAAGCGGAGTATCTGGATTGATGACGCGAGGCTTACCCACTGCTTCTAGGAGCGGAATATCGTGATGGCTGTCGGAGTAGGCGTAAGAATTCTTCAGATCAATTCCTTGTGACTTTGCTAAGGCGTTCACTGCAATTGCCTTCTCCTGACCATGCAAGAGATTTCCTTCTAATTTCCCGGTATAAATTCCATTTTCAACTTGTGCAACTGTTCCGAGCGCACCAGTGAACCCAAGTCGTGATGCGATGAGATCAGCCATCTCACTTGGGGATGCTGTTATGAGCCAGACTTCTTCACCAGCGTTGAGGTGATCATGAGCAATCTCAATTGTTCCTTGCCAGAGCGCAGGGGAGACATATCGGTCGTAGACATCTGATGCGAGCGTCTCGAGTTCGCTTACCTTGTGACCGCGGATGAAATCGCAGGCTGCTTGCTGAACCCTGAGAATCTCCTCTTTATTTTCCTTACCTGTTAACTGGTATCGGAGGTTGGCCAAGAGAAAGGCGAAGATATCGCGCCTATTAAAGAAGCCCCGTTGATACATCCCACGGCTGAGAAAGAAGAGGGAGGATCCCTGCATCAGCGTGTTGTCGACATCAAAGAAGGCGACTCTTTTCTCAGTGAGTGCCATGTCACTACCTTAGCGAACCCTCGTCTGGGGAGAGCGCCCCCACTCCTTTATGCTTGGCCTATGGGCGCAACCATTCACTTTCTTCGCCACGGCGAAGTCTTTAATCCAGAGAAGATTCTCTATGGTCGCCAACCTGGTTGGTATCTATCTGATCGCGGTCAAGAGATGGCACGTACCGTTGCCGAATGGTCTAAGTCGCTCGACCTTGGAGCAGTCATTGCATCACCATTACAACGCGCACAAGAGACGGCAGCACCTGTCGCCGCTGCACATGGCACCACGATCGCGACCGATAATCGCCTCATTGAGGCAGCAAATATCTTTGAAGGTCAGAAATTCGAGATGGGTAGCGGAGTTTTAAAACACCCAAAGTCTTGGCGCCACCTCACTCGTCCATGGGTTCCATCATGGGGCGAGCCGTACGAGGAACAAGTAGAACGAATGTTGGCAGCGCTATTCGCCGCACGCGATGCAGCTGGTGGTAAGGATGCGCTCTGTGTCTCACACCAACTTCCAATCTGGATTCTTCGTTCGGCGGTTGAAGGCCGTCGCATGATGCACGACCCTCGTAAGCGGGAGTGCACACTCGCATCTGTCACAAGTTTCCATCTCGATGCTGAAGGTCTCATCACCGGCACGTCGTATACCGAGCCTGCAAAGCACTTACTACCTACTAAATGAAGAGAATTGTTGCGTTTGCTCTCGCGCTCTTGAGCATTGGTCTATTAACGAGTTGCTCGAGTGGTGGAATCTCCAAAGCGAATGAGAATGCATTTGTCTCGGGCACCGGCGTTGCGGTCTATATCAACGCAGCGGATCGAAAGCTGGCACCAGATTTAATGGGAGCGACCCTTTCTGGGAGCGCTCTTAAGATTGCAAAGAATCAAGTGACGGTTGTGAATGTCTGGGCATCATGGTGCTCACCATGTCGCGCTGAGGCGCCACTTCTTGCAGATTTTGCAAACCGTCTGGCCGGTCAGGTGCAATTTGTAGGAATTGTTACTCGTGACAATATTTCATCTGCTGCTGCCTTCGTGAATCGCTTCAAGATTCCATATCCAAACTTCACCGATGACTCACTTCTGGCAGGCTTTAGAGGGTCATTGGTACCAAATGCGATCCCTACAACTCTCATTATCGATGCGAAGAATCGAGTTGCAGTACGCATAAGTGGCGAGGTTACCTTTGCGCTCTTGGATTCAATGATCAAGAAGGTTTTGGCGGATCCATCACATGCATAACTTCTTCACGACTCAAGTCCTCAGCGGCAACGTCTTATTGGCCCTCATCGTCGCCTTCATCGCTGGGTTGATCTCATTCTTCTCACCATGTGTTCTTCCATTAGTTCCGGGTTATCTTTCGTATGCCGCAGGAATGACAGATGTAAAGAGCAAGGGTCGAGTCGCACTTGGATCTATTCTCTTCGTCTCTGGCTTCTCGACTCTCTTTATCTCCTATGGCGCACTCTTTGGATCTCTTGGATCAAAGATCAGCAACAACTCGCATTGGCTCACAATTCTCCTTGGGGTTCTCACCATTGCAATGGGAATCATCTTCCTCTTTAATCAACGCTTCTATCGCTCCTTCAAACCGCAATGGAAATCTAGTGCCGGTCTTGTAGGGGCCCCGCTCTTAGGCTTTCTCTTTGGACTTGGTTGGACACCTTGTATTGGACCAACTCTTGGTGCCGTTCAAGCGCTATCGCTGCAATCTTCAAGTGCTATTCGCGGTGCAATTTTGAGTCTGGGTTATTGCTTTGGTCTTGGTCTACCACTGATCACTGTCGGGCTCTTCTTCGATCAATCAGCAAAGATACGCCGCGCGATCTCTCGTCATGGAGATGTAATGACAAAGATTGGTGGAGCCTTTTTGATTCTGATTGGTCTGTTACAAGTAACGGGCCTCTGGCTCACATTAATGAATGCGCTACGAGATTTGATCTCGGGATTTGTGCCGGTGGTCTAAGTGAATTTCTTCCAATGGATCTGGCGTCAGCTCACAAGTATGCGCACCGCGCTCATTCTCCTGATGATGCTTGGCCTAGCTTCGATCCCAGGATCACTCTTCCCACAGCGCAATCAGAACCCTATGAAGGTCAGGGAGTTCTTTAAGGCTAATCCCACGCTTGCGCAGTGGCTCGATAAGGCAAAAATCTTCGACCTCTATTCATCGCCCTGGTTTAGTGCGATCTACATCCTCCTCTTCATCTCACTCATTGGTTGCGTACTTCCTCGTTCGATCGAACATGCGCGTGCGATCGGCAAGAAGCCACCACTGACTCCAAAGTTCTTGGAGAAGATGGAGGGGTTCACAGAACTTGATCGCCCAGCAGAAGGCACACTCGATGATGCCGAGCGCTGGCTGAAGAAGAATCGCTTCCGAGTTCGACGCGAAGAGGGATCGATCTCCGCAGAAAAGGGTTATTCGCGCGAGACCGGAAACCTTCTCTTCCATCTATCTCTCATCGTCATTCTCTTCGCCGTTGCTGCGGGTGGCTTATATGGAAGTAAGGGCGAGACGATCCTGAACGTCGGCGATCGCTTCATCAATACCCCTACCTCTTACGACAACATCTCCTTCGCAAAGTTTCAGAGGGAAGGCGATATGGCGCCGTTCTCATTACGTATCCTTGATTTCAAAGCAACCTACGATGTAGTGACAAGTGCTCCAACTGATTACACCTTGAAGGTTGCCGCAGCCAATCCACTCGGTAGTAAAGAAGTTCTGAAAACCATCAAGGTGAATAGCCCGCTCACTTACGGAAGTACGAAGGTCTATCTGCAAGCGAATGGTTATTCACCAGTCGTTGCTGTCCGAGATAAGAGTGGCAAATTGATCTTTGAAGGTCCAGTCACTTTCTTGCCACAGGATTCGAATCTCACATCGATTGGCGCAATTAAGTTGCCCGATATGTCACCACAGATTGGAATGGTCTCCTCCTTTCTTCCAACTGCAGCTCGATCGGCTAAGCGCGGAGCATTCTCATCATTCCCAGAAGTTCTAGACCCAAGACTCTTAGTCTCGGTCTGGATGGGTGATCTGGGTCTAGATAGCGGGAACCCTCAATCGGTCTATCGCGTTGATACGAGCAAGATGAAGAATATTGGCCTCAAAGCCCTCTCTATTGGTGATGCATATAACTTTGGGCAGGGAACCATCACCTTTGAAGGCTATCGATCTTGGGTCAACCTGCAGATTGTTGATGACCCTGGGAAGATATACGCATTGGTAGGAGCGATCTTGGCAATCCTTGGGTTACTGACATCACTCTTTACACGCCAGCGCAGAATTTGGATCAAGGTCGAACCTCGTGTTCAAATTGCCGGTCTTGCAAAGAATGGTGTGCCAGGCCTCGATGAAGAGTTGCTCTCACTCCAGAAGGCGCTTCTAAAGAACGATGAGAAAGGGTTATAACGGATATGACATCACGTAATCTCGCATACCTCTCTAACTATTCGATCTATTCAGCGATGGTTCTTTACACAATCGCCTTCTTCGCACATGCGGTCGAAGTCTCCTTCTCCGTGAAGAACACTGCCGAGACTGAGAAGACCACCTTTGACTTCTCTCGCACCGATCGCGCAGGTCGTATCGGAACCGCGATGATGATTCTTGGATTCGTCTTCCTATTCGCAGGTGTAATTCTTCGCGGCGCATCAGCGCATCGCGTGCCATGGGGAAATATGTACGAGTTCTCTATCACTGGCTCACTCGCATTTAGCGGTGCCTATCTCTTCGCGTTGATCAAATATAAGTTGCGATGGCTGGGTCTACCCGTCTCGATCGCAGTCTTGCTCACACTTGGTACTGCAATCACAGTTCTCTATCGTCCAAGTGCCCCACTTGTTCCAGCTCTTAAATCAACCTGGCTTGCGATTCACGTATCAGCGGCGATCGTCTCCGGCGGTGTATTTCTACTTGCAAATACCATCGCAGCAACATATTTAATCTTGGATCGGATGGAAGAGCGCGGCGGTCGCAATGAGTGGGCGAAGAAGTTGCCATCACTTGAGACTCTCGATCAGCTCTCCTATCGCCTCGTTGCCTTTGTATTTCCACTCTGGACCTTTGCAGTAATCGCTGGCGCCATCTGGGCCGAATCTGCATGGGGTCGCTATTGGGGCTGGGATCCAAAAGAGACGTGGGCCTTCATTACGTGGGTCGCCTACGCTGCATATCTTCACGCGCGTGTGACCGCTGGTTGGCGTGGCCGCAAAGCTGCATGGCTCTGCCTCTTCGCAGGATCAACCTTCTTGTTTAACTATGTCTACGTAAATATCTATGGAACAGGCCGCCACACCTACTCTGGTCTCTAACTCTGGTCTCTAATACTTATTACTTAGAGATTACGTAAGAAATCTGGATTGTCATCCGGTGGAAGATCGCGGGTTGGACGTCGCCTTGGAGGCTGCCCGCCACCATTGCGCTTACGGCCCCATAAGACCCAGATGAGTGAACCGATCAAACCAAAGAGAATAACGACGATAAGCCATGCCCACTTTGGCCACTGAGTGAAGCTCTCTTGCGGCTTGCGAGCAACGTCAAAGAGCGCATAAATCTGAATGCCGACCCCAATGAAGAAGAGGAGCGCGTCGAGTTTGACCATGGATTTAGTTTAACGCTTCGCTAGAAGTGCCATTGCAAGTGTGGTCGAGACCAAAAGGTGTAGTCGGCCGACCTTGCCTAGAAGGGGAATCAACTCAGCGCCTTTAGCGCCATCCCAGATTGAGCGTGAGATCACCAAAGTTGTAGGAAGTAAGAGCAAAGTCGCTGCCGCCCATGGGGTAATCACCAGAGCAATCAGGGAGGTGAGATGCGCAAGGAGTAGAAGTGCGATGAAACCGATCCGTGTATTTCGATCCCCAAGTCGGACAGCAAGGGTGCGCTTATTGACTGTGGCATCTTTTGGAAGATCGCGAAGATTGTTGATCGCCAAAATGGCACAGGCAAGTGAACCAACTGGGATTGAGACTAGGAGCGATTGCCAGGTGACTTTCTGCGATTGAACGAAGTAACTACCAACTGTTGCAACTACTCCGAAGAAGAGGAAAACTGAAACTTCACCTAGTCCCTGATAACCGTAAGGGTTCTTACCTCCGGTGTAATACCAGGCGGCGATAATCGAGAGCGCGCCAACGGCGACGAGCCACCATGATGTTCGGGCGCTAAGAATCAATCCAACAACGGCCGCAAAAGCAAAGGTGAGCATCGCCGCGTTCTTAACAGCTTTCGCCGATGCAAGACCGCTACCTACTAATCGAATTGGACCAACTCGCACTGCATCTGTTCCACGAATGCCATCGGAGTAATCGTTGGCGTAATTAACTCCTACTTGAAGGGCCAAGCTGACTAAGAGCGCAAGGAGTGCGTTGATCATATTGACGTGCAAGTTGTCGGTATGGCGAAGCGCAGTGCCCACTAATACTGGTGCGACTGCGGCTGGCAGCGTCTTTGGGCGAGCGCCAGAAATCCATTTGTTTTCAGGCATTAGGGGAGTCTGCCAAAGATTTCGGCTAACGTCCTGCGATCAGGCTTACCAAGGGCTGTGAGTGG
>Ga0136642_1001424_pt1 | contig 10288 bp, 19 predicted proteins | sample LowCatLa1302831Y_FD_115313 | JGI IMG/M metagenome (GOLD analysis project Ga0136642, IMG submission 115313) | Freshwater microbial communities from Lower Cathedral Lake, Yosemite National Park, California, USA - 13028-31Y | ecosystem: Environmental > Aquatic > Freshwater > Lake ... | reverse complement strand
TTCGGTTCAGAAAAGACTGGGATGAAGTATTTGAAAAGGGCGTAGAAAAACTAGACGAAGGTAAGGAGGTTGCTAGAAAAGAACCGACAGAAAAGGAAAAAAAGGAATCAAAATGCCCCGCTTGTGCTGGCTTATGGACTTCTAAGACAAATATATGTGATGAGTGCGGGTTTGAGAAGAAAATCAATAATCATATAATCTCCGTTGCTGGCGAGTTAAAAGAACTGGATGCTAAAATCAAGCAAAAGAGCATGGATAATGCTAAATTTTACGCAGAATTACTTTATTACGGCAGAGAAAAAGGTTACAAAGATGGATGGTCGGCGCATAAATTTAAAGAAAAAGTCGGAGTATTTCCACCTAAAGCATGGGGAACAGTTCAAGCAGTCCCTCCGAGTTTAGAAACTGCCAAATGGATTCGTTCAAGAAGTATCGCATACGCAAAGGGTAGAGCAAAATGGAATTCTTAGCATTTGCACAATCTCATGGGCTAATTATTGATCGCTTGGAGATGAATTTATGGACAAGGGTATCTACTGAAGATAAACCGAGTAAAAAGAATGGTGCTTATATTTGGGATGGACAATCGGGCGCAGTTCAAAACTGGGCTATCCATGAGAAACCCATTTCATTTAAGAGCAAGAGCTACGACCCGTTTAGACAAGTAGACCGAGAAAAAATCAATAAAACACGAGAAGATAACCAGGCTAAAGCAAAGTCTAAAGCAGTATTTATGATGAATAATGCAGTAGACATGACCCATTTATACTTAGCCCGTAAGGGATTCCCAAGTATGAAAGCACCAGTATGGAATAATCTTTTGTTAGTCCCCATGAGAATAGAGGGGAAATTGGTCGGCTGCCAAATGATTGACAAGGAGGGGGATAAGAAGTTTCTCAAAGGGCAGATAACAAAAGGTGCATCGCTAGTAATCGACAATAAAGGGCGTGATATATTGGTAGAAGGGTATGCGACTGGCTTATCAGTTCGTGAAGCTCTTAAACAAGCAAAGAAGCGATATACAATCCATGTATGTTTTTCTGCTGGAAATATGTTGGAGATAGCGAAGGGAAAGCATGACCCGCTAGTAATCGCAGATAATGATTTAATAGGAATAAATACTGCCCATAAGATAGGGCAGTATTGGGTTAGCAAGATGGAAAAAGAAGATTTTAATGATTCTTTTTTGCGTGGCGATATTGGGGATCTTTTAGACTTGATTTAAAAAGGATTCTCCTTTCTGGGTAATTGAGCAAGTCTTAGCTCGTCTATCCTCTGGTCGGGGTAAAACCTCCACAAATCCATGATTTTTAAGCCAAGTGATTTCTCTATGAATCGTGTTGGGCGTGGCTATCTCCATGCCTACTGCTTTCTTAATAATCGGCATAACATTACCTTCGTTATGCTTAATCAGATGTAGCAAAATTTCAGCATGGATACTCATCCCCTCTAGTTTTCTAGATTCAAAGTGATCAATCGGTGTCATGATCTATTTCACTTATATCAATATCTGTTAGTTCTTCGCCATCATTTAGATCAATGTCGGCATATTCGTGAACATCCTCCCCGTTCGGCACATCAACAGTAATCGTTACAGTCCTACTTAAATAGTAGGTAACTTCATATCTTTTCATAAAACCCCCTCAATTCTAAATTCTTGAATATCATAAGGAGTTTCTATATTCCCGCTTAAATATTCTCGGTTTTCTTCATCTATAAAATCAGCTAATGCGCTGATTGCCTGTTCTTTTGTTTCAAAGTATTCTGGCTCACTTGATCCATCTTCATCCGTGATTGTCCAAGTGTTTACCCACCCGTCGCATAATGTAAAATGTTGTATTTCGTATTTCATATTAAATTTACCCATTCTTTAATTCTTTTTTCTAAAATAATAAAATCATTCCATTGTGTTAAATTGTCTTTCACCTTGTAGGCAGTAACACTTTCGTAATCGTAATCTGTTACAAAATTGATTGTCCAATTTTTAAGATTCCAAGACCAATCAAAATCTTCGTTAATATCCTTCCCAAAATTATCTCTAAGAATTTGAACAATTCGCTTTAAATGATTTATTTGGCTCATAAAATCTCCTTTGCCGTTGATGACCACTCATTAGAATCCCATATACGCCCGTTATAACTCATATAGCCATATAGTTTTCCGTCTTTTAATACCCTTGCAGTTCCCCAATTACCAGCACCCAAGCCGTTATCCCCTAGAAATTCTCTAATGACATGGCGTAGTTCGTTTAAACTTTCTCCCGTAAATGTTTTAGGTTTAACTGGTGCAGCAAATTGATGTCTGTCGGGATTGCCTAAAAAAGTTGGTTTAGTTTGATACATTATTCAATCTCCCCATTTTTCACATCCAACACTCTGGCAATGTTTTGAATTTTTGCACAAGGTGAAGCAGTAATTAATTTGCCTATCGCTTCATAAGCGTTTATCCCTAAAAAAGTATCACACAAGGCACACTCTGCGTAATTGCCGTCAAAATATTCAATTAAATATACATTAGTTTTCATTTTCAAACCCTTTCCATACATTCTTAATAAGTTTATCAATTCGATTAATCTCTGATAGCACTTCTGCCCCATGTAAGTGGTATTCATGGTTAGAATATCCACTTAAAGTAATAATCCGCGTTTTTCGATAATTCATTAATGCGATCTCTATAATTTGCTTGTCTATGGTGTCCAATTTTTCCCCTTAGTTAGTGTCAATTACTACTATGCCAAAATACAATTTGCCCTTGACCCGTTTACATAATGTCGGCTCGGTAAATTCAATCGGCATGCTATTAAAAATCGTTTGCTTTTCCTTTTCAGCCAATGCCATTGGCACAAGCCCAATTAAGCCACTATCAACGCAAAACCTACGACCGGCGTTACTTGGATATTGTCCGTCTCCGTAAGCAGTTTTAAAAGCTAAAATCTGACCCTCTGGCACATCAATTAAAGACTCTTTAAAGTTATTTGATTGTTTCAAAATATCCTTCCATGATTCGTTTAATGAATAACATGGGTCGCCTAAATAATATTTTCCAGCTTGAATTGTAACTTTCATAAAATCCCCCCTTTGTTTAAGACCGTATCGCTACGGTTTCGGATATAGAATCCTCATCAGTTAAACTTAAAATCTTTTTAAACTTCTTACCCAACAATCCCCGTTAGTCGGTATTTCATTAAAAGAATATGGAATATCTCTATCTTTTAACTTTTTTAACACCATTGGTAAATCATAGTCTTCTTCTAAATAAGCGTAATCCGTTTCTCGGTAAGAATAATTACTTATCTTGTTCGAAAGTCTCAATTCTTCGATTAAAGAAACGGGAATTTCTCCCCAACCATGCCCAGAATCACTATAAAAATTGATAATCATAAAATCCCCTTAACTGTTAGAAAATAATGCAACATAGAAAAAGTAACCAAGCAAAACCCCGAAAAGCGTAGCCCCGAGCCATTCTAAATATTTCATAAATTTCCCCTTAATTTTTCAATAGAGTTTTCAAGTTTCCGAATTTCTTTTTTACAAAATTTAATTAGTTCTTTATCGTTGGATTGATGAATAATGATTAGATGATCTTCTATGCAATCTGAAAGTTCTAAAATTTTTTTAATTGTTTCTTCTTCCCATAAATTACGGTTAAATTCACAATCGGCAAGCCCAAATTGTTCCATCTCTTGAAGTAAACTCATTTTTTACCCCTTATTTAAAAATTTTTCGATGACGTCTTCAATCGCAAAATATAACTCTTGACCCTTTTTAGTGTTTTCAGTGGTTCCTAAGCCGTCATCATCTAATTTTATAAACCCGCTTTTAAAATCATCAAAGCATAACTCTTTTAACACCTTAAAAAATACTTGTTCGGATAATTCCGCAATATTTTCAATTTTCATTTTATAGATTCCTTTAGTTTAGTTTTTTAAAAAGTGGATTAAAGTGCTTGGCGTTTCGGCTTTTAAAATACCAACAACAATTTTTTTAGTTAAATTCATAACTACTCCTTAAAATCGAAACCCATTAATTGATAAATCCGGCTCGTCCCCCAAAATCGCTTTTTCAACTTCTTCCATATCATTGAATAAACTTACTTCATCTTCATTTAAACAAAGAATTTTTCCGTTTTTTAATTCGAGACATTCTACAAAATTATTACCACCAGTAAAAATATTAGTTGTATTTCTAATAAAGCTCATAACATTCCCCTAAGAAGTGCAAAATAGCACCCGTAAACCCTCACAAAAGGGCTTACAGTTGATAATTTAAGCCGGTATTAAATTGAATACTCGCGCCGCCTTTTTCTTTTGTGTACCATGGACAGGAAACCCAATAATTACTGCTCTGTCTGATACGGCGCATAGCTTACACGTGCTACAGCTTACATCATCGCGTATGGTTGCGGGGCAGACAACGATTTTTCTACCAGCGGGCGTGAGCGTATTTCCTACCTGATCCGCGGGTAATACTGTAACAACCGGCGCGATATTTAAATTTGCAAGCATATCGGCGTGTGCTGGTGTGTTCGCGCTTAGATTAATAGTAAAACCCCAATCATTTGCACCTTTAATATACTTCGCATTATTACTTATAGCTGGGTCATAATGTGTATAAGTAAATCCTTTTTTACCCTTGTTTACTTTCACTAAGTCACCCAAAGCGCTTCCATCTATTTCTACTCCGTTGCCCGATAGATCTCCCGCTTGGTTATGCCTCCATAATTGCCCCTCTGGTAATGCTTCGATTTTATTTAAAAATTCACTAAATTGATCTCCGCGTGTGCCGTCTGTGATTTTTTTCCAATGAAGCGCAAGCGGACCACTTCCCGCGTAACATCCTTGGGCGTTATTAAAAGGACAAGTTTGCGGGCAAGTGCGCGCGCTTGATGTGCTAACAGGGATAGCGCCAGTTTTAACATTGGATGATTTTAGAGTGAGATGAAAATTCATTTTAGAACCCTTTAAGTTTGAATAATAAACATTCTTGATACGATCCCGTAAAAACGAGCGTATAGCTGTTCCTTGGGCGGTCATCACCGCACACAATCATATTGCCAAAAGAATTAATTTGAGTTGTGTAGATTTTCATAAGCACCTTAATAAGTAAAACCAACAAATATTAATTTGTTAGATTTGATAAAAACTTCTGCATAAACATCGTCAACTTTCGAGCATGAATATGACTTTGTGCTTCTATCGTAGTGATTGAGCTTATAGATAATATTTGATGATTCTTTTCTTTTAAAATAAATCTCTTGATTCTTTTTCATTTCGTTGATTTTAATAAACATAGCAAACCCCTTAAAAAACATTGTTGATAAAAATTTGATTCATGTGTTCATATTATCAGAAAGATTTATCATCTGCAACCGATTTATTTACTTTTTTTGCAATTATTTTATAGGGACATTCCCTAATGGTTTTATATACAGTAGTGCAGCACAAAAGCCTGGTGATTTAACCAGGTTGTGGATTTATACAGTCATTTCAGATATACTCTGTTCATACCCTACTCACTTAACTGATATGACCGACAAGAAAACCCCACCGTCTAAAATAAAACTCAATCGCTCGCAAGTCCTTGAGGGTCTAGAGCAGATACCTATGGAGACTATAATAAAGGGAGAGGGTAAGAAGAGAAACCTTACAACAAAGCAGAAAGGTTTTATAAGAGATGTTGCGTTAGGTAAACCTAAAGCCCAAGCATACAGAGATAACTATGATACGAAAGCAAATCCCAAAGTCGTAGGAAATAATGCTCATAATCTATCTGTAAAGAGTGGAATTGCAAGTGAAATAGAAGCGTTTAAGGTGGCTATTGAGGCTCAATCATATCAATCATCTGCTCATTTGAAAGCATTTATCATGCACCAGTTAACCTTACACGCACTCAACGAAGACAATCCACCAGCTTCCCGTATCCGATCTCTAGAACTACTGGGCAAAACATATGACGTAGGATTATTCGAAGATAGGAAAGTGGTTACTACGATCAATCAATCATCTGAAGTCAAAACAAAACTAATCGCACAAATCAAATCATTGTTGGGTAATCAGTCGCATATTACTGATGTGGATATTGATGATGGGGATTCTCTTTTGTCTGAAATTTCTGGATTCAAAGAAGAAAAATCGGGTGATGATGCAGCTGACCCCACCCCACAAATGCTTGTTAGGGGAGGTACGCTGGATATGCATAGTATTCCACACATTCAATCACCTGAAAATAACCAAGCCACACATGAAAGAAAAGAAACGCACACATTGAAAACAGAAGATTTTGAAAATTTGAGTTTACAAGTCTTTGATTCTATTAAAGAAAAAAACGCTTCTGCAAACGTTTGCAGTTACCAAGATGAGAATGATTCTCATCAAGGGGGTGGGGGTATTGAAAAAATGCTAGAAGATGCAGAGAGAGATATAGGAACACCCCCCGTCAATGCTTTGAAATCAAAAGGCTAGAGGGGTATATTTTGGATAAAAGGCTCTATGGTATTATTCAGTTACTCTCCCCTATGGAGCAAAGAGAGTTATATGTCATGCTACACCAGATGTATTATCGTAGGTTAGAGAATAAGTGTTGGGACCAAACATGTGCCTTATTACGGGATTTGATGAAAAAATGAATGATAAAGTAAAGACAGCTGAAATGCTAGAAAACGGTAAAGTTAAAACCCCTAACGAGATGACTGATGATGAGTTTCTCCAGTATGCAAGAGAGAATAGGGGTAATAAGGAATTCAGAAACAACCGAGAGTATGGCTATCGCTTGGCGAGTTTATGGAGAAGGTTCTTATGACACCACGGCAGAAGGAGGTTTATATGGTAATCGAGGAATTCTGGAAGAAGTATGGTTACGGGCCTTCTGTGGATGAAGTCATGTATGTACTAAACGCTAAGGGCAGAGGGAATGTTCACCGAATGATGAAGAGGCTTGTGGAGTTAGGATATTGTAAGTCGATGCCAGATAAAGCGCGGACTTATCGGCCTAAGGGTGTGAGGATGTATCTGTGAACCTTGAACAGATATTAGATCAACTACCCGCTATGGAGAGAGAAGAGATTCTCCGTACGGCAATGGAGTTGATTGAGAGTGAGAATAGAGAGAAAGCGCAGAGAGAGTTCTTAACCTTTGCAAAAAGTATGTGGCCAGGCTTTATTGATGGACGCCATCATAAGGTAATGGCGAAGAAGTTTCAAGAAATAGCAGAAGGGAAGATAAAAAGACTAATTATTAATCTTCCACCGAGACATACAAAATCGGAGTTTGCATCTTTTATGTTACCAGCATGGTTTCTTGGGAGATTTCCAAGCAAAAAGATTATCCAATGTTCAAATACAGCAGAACTTGCAGTCGGTTTTGGTCGTAAAGTGCGTAACTTAGTGGGAAGTGAACAATATTCTAAGATTTTTCCTGGAGTAACCTTACGTTCAGACAGTAAAGCGGCAGGTAGATGGTCCACTTCTGGGAATGGTGAGTACTTTGCAATTGGAGTCGGCGGTACGGTGACAGGAAAAGGTGCTGATTTGCTAATTATTGATGACCCCCACTCGGAACAAGAGGCAGCACTCGCATCATCGGACCCTTCCGTGTTTGATAAAGTCTATGAATGGTACACCTCTGGACCTAGACAGCGTTTACAACCTGGCGGGGCAATAATACTGGTCATGACCCGATGGTCAAAAAGAGACTTAGTAGGTAAAATTATTAAATCAGCTTATGAAAGAGACGGAGATGAGTGGGAAGTGATTGAATTTCCCGCTATTTTACCGAGTGGCAATGCTTTATGGCCTGAATTTTGGAGTATTAAGGAGTTGGAGTCGTTGAGAACTGAGTTGCCGCTACCTAAATGGCAGGCGCAGTACCAACAACAACCTACTTCAGAAGAGGGGGCGATTATTAAGAGGGAATGGTGGAAAATATGGGAAGAAGATAGACCGCCAACCTGTGAATTTATTATCCAAAGTTGGGATACCGCCTTTACAAAGAACGAACGGAGCGACTATTCAGCGTGTACGACATGGGGAGTATTCCATCTGGACGAAAATCCACAAGATGTACACATTATCTTAATAGACGCCTTCAAAAAACGGATGGAATTTCCAGAACTAAAGGAATCAGCATTACAGAGTTACCGAGAATACGAGCCAGATGCATTTATAATTGAAGCAAAGGCAAGTGGAGCGCCTCTTATTTACGAACTGAGGAAGATGGGGATACCGGTGCAAGAGTTTACACCGACACGGGGGAATGATAAGATATCTCGTATTAATAGCGTATCGGACTTATTTGCAAGTGGCAAAGTATGGGCGCCTGCAACACGGTGGGCAGAAGAAGTGATGGAAGAGATGGCATCATTCCCAAATTCTGACCATGATGACTTGGTGGATTCGAGTACGCAAGCACTAATACGTTTTCGTAAGGGCGGTTTTATTCGGCTAGATTCGGATGAGCCGGAGGATATACAGTATTTTAAAGGTCGGCGCAAAGCAGGCTTCTACAATTTAATCTAAGGAAATAGAATGGCGATAGATAAGGGTTTATACCAGGCTCCACAAGGAATCATGCAAGATAATGCCGAGCCAATTGAGATAGAAATTGTGGATCCGGAGGCCGTCCATATCGGAATTGGTGATATGGAGATTGATATTGAGCCAGAAGGCGAATTTAGCATCAACCTTGCCGAAGAAATGGGCGAGCAAGAACTCATGACAATCAGCTCAGACCTTTTAAGTTTAGTCACAGCAGATATTGATGCAAGAAAAGATTGGGCAGATACGTACGTTCAGGGACTAAAATTACTTGGGCTAAAGTACGAGGAAACAACAGAACCTTGGGCAGGAGCATGCGGCGTATTTCATCCCATGTTATCGGAAGCAGTTGTGCGGTTTCAGTCAGAAGCCATTATGGAGACATTTCCTGCAAGCGGTCCTGTTAAGACGCAGATTATCGGAAAAGAAACGGTAAAAAAGAAAGAAGCATCGATCCGTGTATCAGAGGATATGAACTATAAACTCATGGACGAGATGACGGAGTATCGTCCAGAACATGAGAAGTTATTATGGAATCTCCCATTAGCAGGATCAGCGTTTAAGAAAGTCTATTATGACCCAAGTTTAGGCAGACAAGTGTCTATGTTTATTCCTGCCGAAGATTTTATTGTTCCGTACGGTGCTTCAAGTCTAGACACAGCAGAGCGCATGACACATGTAATGCGTAAAACAAAGAATGATGTAAAGAAATTAATGGTTGCTGGCTTCTATAGAGATATAGACTTAGGTGAACCTATGGCAACGCTAGATGATATCGAAAAAAGAAAAGCAGAAGAACAGGGGTTTTCCGCTACGAATGACGATAGATTCCGTATTCTAGAAATCCATGTAGACTACGACTTACCAGGCTTTGAAGATGAGAAAGATGGTGAGCCGACAGGCGTTGCACTACCTTATATTATTACGATTGAGAAAACAACCGCAAAAGTACTTGCTATTCGCAGAAACTGGTTAGAAGAGGACATACTGCACTCAAAGAGAATTCACTTTGTTCACTATCAATATGTGCCGGGGTTTGGATTTTATGGCTATGGATTAATTCATCTGATTGGTGGCTATGCCCGTAGTGCTACCACTATGCTGCGACAACTCATTGATGCTGGAACGCTATCCAATCTTCCTGGAGGATTAAAGGCAAGAGGACTAAGAGTCAAAGGTGACGATACCCCAATTAGCCCAGGTGAATTCCGAGATGTAGACGTACCGAGTGGTACTATTAAAGACAATATTATGCTCTTACCGTATAAAGAGCCAAGTCAAACCTTGTCGATGTTGTTTAACCAAATCGTCACCGAGGGGAGAAACTTTGTTTCAGCAGGAGACTTACAGGTATCCGACATGGGGGGTAACGCACCAGTTGGCACAACCTTAGCCATCTTGGAGCGCACCTTAAAAGTAATGAGTGCAATTCAGGCTCGTCTACATTACTCGATGAAGCAAGAGTTTAAGCTACTCAAGCACATTATTGCCGACTATACTCCAGAGAGCTATGACTATGAGCCAGAAGAAGGCAAGGCTTCAGCTAAGAAATCGGACTATGATGATGTAGAGGTGATTCCAGTCAGCGACCCTAATGCATCAACGATGGCACAAAAAATTGTGCAGTATCAAGCGGTCATGCAATTGGCACAACAAGCACCACAACTCTATAATCTTCCGTTTCTCCATCGACAAATGGTGGAGACCTTGGGGATTAAGAATGCATCAAAACTAATCCCGATGTCAGATGATCAAAAAC
>Ga0136642_1001423_pt1 | contig 10309 bp, 11 predicted proteins | sample LowCatLa1302831Y_FD_115313 | JGI IMG/M metagenome (GOLD analysis project Ga0136642, IMG submission 115313) | Freshwater microbial communities from Lower Cathedral Lake, Yosemite National Park, California, USA - 13028-31Y | ecosystem: Environmental > Aquatic > Freshwater > Lake ... | reverse complement strand
GGCTTTGGCCAACTCGCCACTAAACTCGTTTCCTTCGTCTGCCATCTTGTCGCCTTTAGCAATAGTATCTTTCTTTGACATAGCTTTTTTCTCAGACATATAAGCAACAGTTTCTTTCATGTTCTTCCACATAGCGGCAGCGGCGATCTTTTGACCCTTCTCACCACCACCAGCTGATTTCGCTACTTTGTCAAAGCTCTTGCCTGGCTTACCAATGTCTTTACCTGCTTTGGCATCTTTAACTACAGCACTTTTCTTGGCAGCACTTAGTCCTGCGCTTGGCTTTGCGGCTTCGTCATACTTGTCATACTTGTCGCGTACTTTGTCCAAGTCTTTGCCTTCTTTACCAGCCTTAGCCAATGCTGTCATACCTGCTTTGCCATACTTCTCATAGCCTTTGGCCGCACGACTCATGGTACGTTCAGCTTCGTTCATAGGCTTGTGTACTGGACACTTCATTTTGCCCTTGTCTTCACAGCAACATTTGGCTTTGGCTTCTTTCATGGTCTTGCCGCCTTTCTCATCTTTACCAAGACGTCCGGCAATAACATCACCGCGTGTTACTTTGTCGTATGGTTTAGCATTGTTGGCCAAGTTACCATCGCCTTTCTTTTTGGCTTCGTCGACTTTGTCACGGTTGTCAAATTTTTCGTTGTCTTTCATGCCCCATGTCTTGTCTTTCTTCGGAGAGAACTTTTGTGCAGGAGCTTTTTCTTTCTTCTCGGCAGCTGATTGTGCTTTGGCATGACTCTTGACACCTTTGCCTGACTTTTCTTCTGCTTCACCATCGTCATGATAGCTAGTATTTTTATGTTTGATACCTGTATCAGTCTTGGTCATAACACCAGTACGAGTCTTCTTTGTATCGCCAGTCTTCATTTCTTTAGGTTCTGCATTGCCAAAACCTTCTTCCATTTCTTCGTCATCCGGAATGCCATTATGATTCTTGTCTAGACGCTTGCTAGCGGCATGCATAGCTTTAGCTTGCTTATTGTATTTTTCAACTTTAGATTTAAGGTGATCTGGAATCGGCTTTGGCTCTTCGTATACCATACCTGTTCCGCCACATTCTGAGCAAGAACGTTCGCCTCCGCTTAGAATACCTTCGGCTACTTTCTTTTCTTTAACTTTTTCAGCTTGGCTCTTTTTAAGATCCGACATCTTAGATTTAGCTTCTGAAAGCAATTCTTTAATTTTCATACGTTGTCCTTCGCTTAATGTGTCGCTATTATCTAGATGATGAGCGTACTCTGTAAACTTCATTTCATATTCTAAATAGTGATATACGCTGGCAATATAGTCAGCGGCTTTAGTAATCTTAGCCTGTACCCAAGATTCTAGTTGATCTTGATCACTTAGTTGTTGATATAATTTATGTGAATAATTGGCTAGTTTATATAAATCTGCTTTAGCCATTGCACCTTCACGATCGCTATCGCCGTGTGTTCCGATTGGTTCAGATGCTCCCAAGGTTGGATCGTTTTCGGCTGCGGCGTCTGATTGTGGTCGTGTGTTGTCTAATTCTGCTGGCATGAGTATACTCCGTTTTCTATATATATTTAGCGTCTTTTGATTATAGCGGCTTTCTTACCGGACGCTTTTTTCATACTTTCCATGGGTGCGCCAAATAGGCTTACATCGTCTTGATCTAGTGCATTAACGCTTTTTACTGGTTTGCTATTGGCATTATTAGCATAATCTGGGTTTACTACTGTGGCTATATTAGCACTGCTTGTAGCCCCTGCTGTAGCTGATTCTTCTAATGATTTATGCACAGTTGCACCCTTGATCTTTTTAGCAACATTACTAGCATGACTATGCGATCCAAAAGATTTCCATTTTTTACCGTTGATATGCACATCATGTGGGACGTCGCTATGTTGTTTTGGTAAATCAATTTCATCTGGCCCATTTACGTATTCGTCATCTTCTCTTGGAGGACGGCCGAACCCTGTACGACTACTGTCATAATCACGTTGGTATGAATCTCTGCTTCTCCAACCTTCGCCTAATAAATCATTAATTTTCATTTTCTTCCTCGAAATCCTGGACTGTTAGGAATGTATGCGGCTTCTCCGCCCATAAACTTAGGCAAACTAAACCACAATTTAAACCATTCGTCTGTTCCAGGTTGTATATTTTGCTCTCGTTCTATAATCTTTTTCTCTGTACCAGTTATACTGATATTACTTCCGCCGTAAGGTTGCAGTCCTTTAAACTCGTTAATACCTGCTAATTTCTTAAGACGTGCTAAATCATCCATTATTTTAAACTAGACCTTAGCATCCAGCTGTGTTTTTTATGTGCATCTTGGCGGTCGGCTAAAAAATTACTTAATCCGTGATCGCCGTTTTGTTCAGCCATAGCAAATGTAATACGAAATATATTGGCCATCTTTTCGCTATCTGCTAGCAACTCTTTCAGCATGTTACTCCATTCCGGAACTTCATTCTCATCCTGAACTGTTGTTAACATACTGAATTTTTGTAAACTTGCAGGAGTATACACCTGCAATGCACGAAGATGTTCGGCAAATGTATCAATACTACCATATACTTCTGTGTAGATTCGTTCAAATAATTCGTGTAATTGACCAAACAATGGTCCTTCGACATTCCAATGAAAGTTGTGTGCTTTTAGATAAAAACTAAATTCACTGGCAAATGCTGTCTTAAGTGCTAAATGATATTTCTCGTCCATATTAAATTCCGTATCTATTGGGTTTACGTTTAGCTACCGGGCTAACTTTATTATTCTGTAAAGGTTCTTCACTGCCGTGTGTACTAAGTTTTTTTGATTTAAGCCCTTGACGTTTGATATGTGTGTTGATTGCCTGGTGCTCTTGTTCACTAAAAGGCAATATCATGCCAGTTTGTCCAAGCGAATCTATTCCTGGAATATTACGCTCGCCGCCGGCAATAGCCATGCCTAGTCTGTACAAGTCGTATGGGTTTTCGTTAGGTACTCCAATTGCACCACGCATTACTAATGCGGCTTCTGGATTTAATTTATCTCTATAACTACCGTATTCACTAGCATCTTGTACTCGACTATGTGTATTATGAGCTTCTAACGGATCGTTAGGAATTCCAAACTTGCCATGAGTATAATGTTTAGCTTTATAAATTACAGCTTTACCACTCTGTTCTGATAAAAATTCTTTAGCTCTCATTATACACCGTACTGATTAGGTTTACGTTTGTTTACCGGACTTGTTTTATTTGTATCTTTAGGCTCTATACTTTTACTACGTTTTTCAAGTTCACCGGAATCACTAGGAATAGTAGCTAATGCTTGATTAACCATCATATGCTCTATATCAGTATATGGGAAAGCAACATTATATTTTTCGTACCACGAACTGTCTGGCATATCTACAGGCTTTTTACTTCGTCCGTCGGCCATTGCTGTTGCCATCATCATACGATTTAAATGATAGATACGATCGTATCCGCCTACATCACGAAACAAAGTGGTACCTTGCCCGCCGGCGATATGATGCGGATGCATACTGCCCCCAGGTTTGATACTTAGTTCTGATAAAAACTCTTTTGCTCGCATTTCTCTTAATACCTTATTAGCTTCTTTAATCAAGTTAAAGTCTTTTAAATTCTTTTTTGGTGTACTACTATTTACGTCTACTGTAGAATTCTGTTTTGTAATAATACCTACACCGGCGGCATCTTCTGCGGCAACTTTATGCTGTTTAGCGGCTTTAGCGGCATTTTTTTCAGCTTTTAACCTTTCTTTTTCTGCCTTAACACGCTCTTTCTCAGCAGATGCATGTAAGTACGGTGACATATATTGCTTGACTAGTTCAAAGAACGGTTTACCTGCAATCATGGTATCTGCTGGTATACCTGCGGCTTTTGAAAATGCTTGAGGATTATCATGTTCGACTGCGGCACGCAGAGCTGTTGCCGTACTATCTCTAGTAGCAGGTGCCCACAGCACATCTATAAATTTATAGTAACCGTGCGGACCTTCTACACCGTTAAATTTTTTCAATCCTGGCACAAATATTTCTTGATCTGTAGGATCGGTAACAACATGCAGTATCATATTACCTCCATGTTTTTTATAAACCATCGTGGCCAATGACCACCAACTTTGCTCTGCAACAAGATGAGACTCTATACCAGGCATAATGGTTTTCATAGCTTCTACTTTTACTTCAAATGGTAACGGATCTTTAGGCCCTTGTGTACTTTGATTTGTACCTACATACCAAATAGGAAAATGTGAAGCAACGGTCCAAGCATTACTGTGACCAAAATGCGGAGGATTAAAACGTCCAAATATAATGGCTGCACCTTGTTTTTTAGATTCGAATAGCTGTCTTAATTTCATTGCGGAGCCTCTACAGGCTTCTTACCAGGTGCCCAGCTTGTTGGAACAATCTTAATGTTTCCGTATTTGTGATTTGGTTGTGCGTAGCGTACATGCCCTTCGCCATGTGTGTCCCAAATTTCTTTACGTGGTTGCTGTTTAATTGCGGCATCCACAGTGTCTTTCATATTGCGTATTCCTTTGATTAAATGGAATATAGCATCTAAGCCACCGGGGTGTGCTTGTATCATATCAATAATATGCTGTATCTTTTTAGGACTCTTACCTTTTTTCTTCATCCATTCGATAAATGTATGACCAGAAATTGTTCCGAAGTCTTGTTCAGCATTAGCATGTTTATTGCTCATGTCGTTAAAGAAAGGATAAAAGATTCCGTTCTTATCTGGATCGGGTAAGCTATTGAGGAAATTATCAATAGCACCGCCGTGTGCGCTAACATATTTGATCATTTCATCGACTAGAGCGATATCCATGTCGGGTGAGGATTCTGTATAGATAGGTCCTTGTACAATAAGACCAGCAGTTTGATTAAACTCGTCAAAACTGTCTTTAGGAATTTGTTCACGATCGCTCGCACCAAAGCTAGGAAATTCTGCATGGCCGACTACCATAACTTTTGCCTGTGCAATACGTTGTCCTAATTCACTAGTAGCATCGACGTGATAACAAGTGTTTGATAACGGATTCGGACAGAATGTCCATACACTGTTAGCAAGTTTTTTATTTAAACTTGGATCAACACCGTATAGTGCATCTGCATATACAAACCCTACATAGTTTTTAGGTGTTGCGGCGTCAAACAATGGATACAGGTTTGCAAAATTTTGTGCAAAGTTGTTACGTTTTTCTTGATCTTCTGGAGTTTTAACATTGCCGCTTTGATTAGCAATAAAATCATATACGCCTTCTGGGCTGTCAGACTTTACTCCGCGACTCCATTGATTATGTCCAGCTAGTATAAGTGGTCCGTTTTTCTTTTCGCGGCCCCAATATACTTGCGGATTCCCATCCCATTTTTTACGTACAGTTGTGTTGCCGTCTTTCTCGCCGGCCATTTCTTTAAAGTGATTAAGTGCTTCTAGTGTTCCACTGGCACCTTTAAAAAACACTAAATGTTCAGGATGATTAAAAGGACGGCCGTATTTGGCCATGCTATCGTCTTCAACGGCTGGATTTGCTTTAGCATCAAAAAGGAACAATTCTCTAAGTAACACTATTAGTCCTTGTAAACACCGTCTTCGATATGTTTAAGAATATCTTCTTTTAATTTTTTACAAATATCTTCGCAGGTTTGTTCATCGAGGTTATTTGGAAGTTCTCTGATAGGGAACTTTTTTAGGTATGTTTTATAAGATTCTTCTACTGCTGTTTTAAAGATATCAGACTTAGGAGTTTTCTTTGCATTGATACCTTCTACACATTTCATGATGTTAGGATATAAATGTCGACGATACGCATGGTCGTCGTTGTGCATAAAGTGTATTAAATCGTCTGCTAAATCAAAGTCAATTTCGCGTTTTTCAGCAGTATGCTTGATGAACGGCGTATCATCAAAGTTGCTGTTTTCTAATAGTTCTCGTATGCGCATTTTTAAGCCCGTTTTAATTGATCAGCAGAATACTCTGCGGTTAGAGTATTTATCGCTTTCGTAACGAGTTTATTTTTTAACAATACGCTCTATTTTGCTAATACACCCGCCAAGATGCATTTTTGCCATGAGTAAATTATTATCGCCTGTAATATAAAAGTGTGTGCCGCCCCAACTGCGGGTTTTTGACAAGTCTCTAACACAACTTTTTGTTAATTTAACTTTGGAATTAGTTTCAGCCCATGATACAAATGCTGAACATTCGTTGTTGGTTTTTCCTAAGGTTACTCTGAAATCAAAGTCCATCTTAGGCATAATAATTGTATCTTCAGACAATGCGCTGTTGGCCGGAGGAATACTCACATATTTTACACGATCTTTATCTAAATTAATTAGTTTGTCTATATTTTTCTTATTACTAGTATACACACTAATCCACGGTGTTTCTACGCGAATATCAATGTCTGACATTGAAGAAAATGCAGTTTGCAATTTAAAAGCATAATCTAAATCTTCTCGATTCTTTATATTAGAATTTTTATAAGAATGTACAGAAGGTCTAGATAAATCTACTTTGTTTAAGTTATCCAGTAAAGTATTCATATCACCGTGTCTAAACAAACCAGCGCCAGGTACTACCAGTACAATCTTATACTGGTAGATTCCCCTAAATAATTTTCTAGTAGTCTTAAATTCCATCTGGTAATGCAACTAAACTAGGATTTGCGTCTACACTTAACAATGGAACTTTTGGTTCTTTAGGTGTAGATAGCAATACTAACTTATCTTCGCTTACTGTAATACTCAGTAAGCCGCCAGATTTCAAATCTCCGAACAACATTAATTTAGCCAATGGACGCTTGATTTCTTTGTCAATTACACGTTGCAACGGACGAGCACCCATTTTAGGATCAAACCCTTTGGCAATAAGCCAATTAGTACTTTCCTTATCTAGTTTGATCTTAATGCCTTTTTCTTTAACTTGAGCACGTAGTTCGTCCATGAACTTAGTAACAATCTTAGTCATTGTTTCTTTACCAAGTTTATTAAACGTCATGATACCGTCTAAACGATTGCGGAATTCAGGAGTAAAGAACTTTTTCAAGTCTTTATCACTGTAATCTTTTTCCTGTGTACCAAAGCCAATTACATTCTTTTCAGCATCGGAAGCACCAGCATTTGTGGTAAGAATCAAGATTAAGTTACGACAGTCTGCACGTTTGCCATTTGAACCAGTAATAAAACCGTTATCCATCATCTGCAACAATACAGTTGACACATCTGGGTGAGATTTTTCAACTTCATCAAATAACAGAACAGCATTGGGATTCTCTTGAATCTGTGTAATCAACAATCCGGCATTCTCTTCAAATCCTACATAACCCGGAGGGCTACCGATTAGCTTAGAGATGCTATGCTTCTCTTGGTATTCTGACATGTCAAAGCGTAGTAATTTGACACCCAAGTGCTTGGCCAGCGACTTGGCAGTTTCGGTCTTACCGCAACCAGTTGGTCCCATAAACACAAACGATCCAATAGGTTTGTTTTCACTTTTTATTCCAGCTTGTGCAACCATGATCTTATCTACTACTTCTGTAATAGCAAGGTCTTGTCCATAAACTTCTTTTTCAAGTTTGCCTTGTAATGTGCTTAGGTTAGCACTTTCTGTTTCTGCAATCTGCTCTTCGGGCAAGTTTACCAACTTACTAAGTTCGAACTGTACTTCTCGTTCTCCAATAATGCGTTCTTCAGAAATCTTCAAGTTAAAACGTGAACAAGCCAGGTCAATTAAATCAATTGCCTTGTCTGGTAGTTTTTTGTCTGACTGATACTTAACTGACAATTTAATAGACGCATCGATTGCATCATCGCGAATTTTAGTATTATGGAATTCTTCGTAGTATTTCTTAATACCTTTAAGGATTTGTTTTGTCATTTCGATAGTAGGCTCGTCAACAGTGATGCGTTGGAATCGACGCATCAGCGCACGATCTTTTTCAAAGTGCTTGCGATATTCTTCCCAAGTAGTTGATGCAACTACCTTAATGTTTCCTTTGCTTAGAGCAGGTTTCATCATGTTAGCGAGATCGTTTGCTGAATTGCCTGCCGATCCTGCACCGCTAATCATATGTGCTTCGTCAATAAACAAGACAGTTTTACCTTTCTTGGTAAGGCCTTTTAACACTTGTTTGAATCGTTCTTCAAAGTCACCGCGGTATTTACTACCAGCAAGCATAGCTGAAATATCTAAACTGTAGACTTTATAATCCTTGAGGAAATCTGGAACAGCACCTTTAACAATATTGTAAGCAATCCCTTCTGCTATAGCAGTCTTACCTACACCAGGATCTCCAACAAGAATTACATTATTTTTGCTACGGCGACCTAGACTCAATGCAATGTTTTCTAGTTCGTCAATACGACCGATAACTGGGTCGATTTTATTTTTAGTAACTTGATCATTCAGATTAGTTGTATACGCAGATAACGCTCTATCGCTGTTAGTATCGGCAGGAGCTTCCTCGTCACCTTCTTCTACACTGTTATTGATAAAATCATTAAACTTATCTTTATCGATATTAGCTTTTTGTATATAGAATTGTGCCCAACTACGTTTTTCTCCGATCATTGCTAGAAAAATATCTGTAGGTTCAATACGTTGGCGCCCGTTGAACAACACCTGCGTGAACGCACGATTCAGTACACGCTCAACTGCTTGAGTTTTTTTAGGTTTAACTACTACATCTGGAATGGTAATTTCACCGCATTTATTTTGAAGATAATCGGTTAGATCTTTCTTCATGTCTTCGGCATTGGCTCCAAATCCTGTAACAGTACTTGCAAAGCCTTCTTCCAATAGCATAGCAAACAATAAATGCTCTATTGTCAAATATTCGTGATGTAATTTTTTAGCAGTTTCGATTGCTCGTTCAAATACTGCTTGTAAGTTATCACTTGGTTCTACCATTACGTTTCCTTTGTTTTTTAATTGCCATTGCTAGCTTTAATGTGCTAATATTGTCTGTAAAACATACACCGTTAAGATGATCTAGTTCATGTAAGAAACACCTAGCATCGATGCCTGTAAGTGATATTTTACATTCTTTTCCAGTTTTGTCAAGGTATTCGGCTTCGATTGAACGAGGACGTTTAACATTTAACCAAAGGTCTGGAAAACTTAAACAACCTTCTTCACCGTCTTGTTGTTCTTCACTTGAGCTTATAACTCGAGGATTGAACATGGCAAATGGTTCTGGTTGATTCTCTAATTGTATTACAAATACACGTTTAAGTAAACCAACTTGATTACCTGCAAGACCTCGTCCGCGATGTGCCCGCATGATTTCTATCATCTCACATTCAATTGCTTCGGAATCAGTAGGTTGATTAAAATTCCACTCTTCAGCAGAAGATTTTAATACATTATCTGGTGCGAGTATTAATTTGAGCATCTAGTTCTTTTAGTTTTGCTACGATAGCTGGGTCAGTAATTGCGGGTGTACGAAGATTAATTACAGTAACAAATCTTCCTTTCATACCATTATTTACATTTGGAAAGCCTTGTCCATGACTGGCAAATTCTGTCCCATGTTCTACACCTGCACGTAGTTCCAAATCAATCGTACTACCTGAGATTGTTTGGATTGTTTTCCTACATCCTATCATTGCTTCAATAGGGCTAATGAACACAGTTGTATATAAGTCATCGCCTTTGCGACTAAATTTAGAATCGGCTTGGACCATAATAGTAACATTAAGATTACCACGTGGCATTCCGTTTATGCTATCGTCTCCAAGTCCTTGGTAACGGATTGTATCGCCTTGTACAACACCTGGCGGAACATTAATAATAACATTTTGATCGCGGCCGCTAGGCAGTTTATAGTTAGCTTCTAATTGTTTTCCATTGTAACTATCTAAAAAACTAATAGTACATTGTATATTTAAATCTCTATTTCTGCGAGATTGTTGACGCATGTTACCAAAGATATCACCAAACGGATTGCCAGTAGGAAATCCTTGACCAAACATATGGCCAAACGGATCAAATCCTTCGGTGGTAAATTGTACATGTGGGCCATGACCGAATCGACGTTGATTATCGTATTCGGCTTTCTTTTGCGGGTCGCTTAGATTTTCGTAAGCAACACTAATATCTTTGAATCTGGCTTGATCACCGCCCTTGTCTGGATGGTGTTTATTAGCCAAGCTTCGGTATGCTTTTTTAATTTCATCTGGGCTAGCACCTTCGCTAACACCTAGTGTTTGGTAATAATCAGTCATAGTCGTAAAAAAGGCTCCGTTTATAGTATTAATTATACTATTTTAAACGAAGCCTGTCAAGAAATTGATTACTTTTTCTTGCCGTCT
>Ga0136642_1001422_pt1 | contig 10310 bp, 10 predicted proteins | sample LowCatLa1302831Y_FD_115313 | JGI IMG/M metagenome (GOLD analysis project Ga0136642, IMG submission 115313) | Freshwater microbial communities from Lower Cathedral Lake, Yosemite National Park, California, USA - 13028-31Y | ecosystem: Environmental > Aquatic > Freshwater > Lake ... | reverse complement strand
ATTTTAGCAATCAGTTTGAAAAAGGAACCCAAGGACCCCAGACAACCCGGCAAGGGGTGGGTATGCTCTTCCCGGTCTCCCGTATAGGGTTTCCGTCATTGATTTTCTTTTCAAACACATGTTGGTCAACTCTGTTGCCCAACACCTGTTACCCAACACCCAACACCTCATAAATGAAACTTTCTCTTATAATCAGCGATTGCAGTCCTCATGCTTCTTTTTGACCAAAGAACATAATAAGACAAATAACCTGCTGTTGCTGGGTCGCCTTTCAAGTCTTTCTCGTGGCGTTGCCTATAAAGTCGCCTCTGTTCATCAGTCGCCCCAAGTGTATAGTCTTTATAGCCAGTAGCCCCAAAATGAACTGTTCTCTGAGGTTCAAAGACTGCCATCCATTTTTTGTCTGGATTCGTGCTTTTCTTGATTGATAGAAGTTTCATCTACTTTAGGTTTTTTTTCTGGTGTGGTTGGGTCAACATCCACAGAAACAGATAATGAGCGACCGCATAAATTACATCTGCTTTTCTTATGATTGATAGCACCATAGATGACTCCAATCATAGCAATTATAAAAGCACCAAGCGAACCTGCACTATAGTTGTCCATTTAGTATTTGATAAGATATTCTCTGTAGGGAAAACAACAATCACAAGGTCTTGACCCCTTTATCACAGATGGGTCAGGAGAATCTTGAAACCCTGCACCATGGCGGCAGATGCTCCGACAATAAGGGCATTTAACTTTGAACGTGATGTGATACTTTTTCTGATATGTGTTATACTTAACATAAATCGCCGTCACTTCGGCTGGGAGAATTGCTTCCATCTACTTTGGTTACGGTTTTTTTTATAGGGTGGAAAACGCCAGAGATTACTAGCATATGGTCTCTTACTTCTGTTGCTATTATCTCAAGACCTTTTTCTCCTCTGTCAGGAGCCAGTGGGATACTAAAATGAACTCTTTCGCCTACTAAGTGAAAGACATCTATGTTTCTTGTGTGCATTCTGCTAAACGCCCTCTTTATCATCTAATCTTAACTTGCCGAAAATTATAGAGATATTATCATCTACGATTTTGGTTCTCATGGTTCTACCAATAAAACGCGTTTTGGGCAAGTTCTTAAAAATCCAGGTGTCAGCAGTGCTTTTGACATGCAGACGACTTGCTTTCCATTTAATCATCTTTCTTGCTTCTTCCCTGGCTTCCATGAAGGGCATAGATTTCTTTATGATTACAACATGGAGATAATAATCACCCATTAATAGAAGCAGAGAAAATGGAACCTGAAATCTTGCCTATACCTAGTGAAGCGTTGCCAGAAGATAAACGATTCAAAAAACTTCCTCATCATGAAGTCATCATGAAGCCACCTTACACCTGTTGTGTGCTCGGTGCAATCGGTTCTGGGAAGTCTTCATTCGGATTTTCTATGTTAGATAAGCATTATAAAAATTATTTTGATGAAGTGGTGGTGGTCTGTGGCACTATTGATTCTAAGGATTCTTGGGAAAAGTGTAATCAGAGGAAAGTCGTTTTTCTTGATGTTTTTGATGAAGTCGCTTTTAAAACATACATCAGCAAACTTGAAGAAGACCAAGAAGAACGCAAAGCAAAAGGACGTTTTCCTCTTCGTGTTTGCCTAGTCCTTGATGACTTGGTCTTTGAAGGATATACCAAGACCCGTGCAGGAGTTCTTGAAAAATTGTTTATGACTTGCCGCCATTATTTTATTTCCATTATGATGCTTCTTCAGCATTCTAAACAAGTTTCAGCCGCTATGAGAAATCAGATTATGTATTGGGTTCTCTTCCGCCTGACTGCAAACGACTTGAAAAAGATTAGCGAAGAACATGGAAATAGTTTGAATGCTGACGAGTTTCAAAGCCTTTATGATTCTGTTATGAGGAAAGGTAAACATCGTTTTTTATTGGTTGATTACAAAGCCCCAATGGATGATAGGTTCAGAGAAGGATTCACAAAGATTCTCCACCCTATGTAGTAATGAAGAGGGACCATAAGAAAACTTATACGTCACACGAAAAAACCGGATTGAATCACATCCTGAGCACTCCGGCTAATCCTAACACGCCCCAAGGTTTGGCGGCTTTCCGTGAAATGAAAAACGCGTCTGGCATGACAACTAAGGAAATGTTGCACTACATTGGAAAAAAATCTCATCTCCCGAGGAATGTGGATTCTGACAAAGCAAAACAAGAAGAACGCTTGAAAACTCTGGAGTAAAAAGAAAACCACAGCCATAAGTATAAAATGCCCAATCCGTCCATCCACATGGGTGTCCCCCTTGCTGATGTCGTCCCGGCTCCTCTTGACTCAGTTAGCGGCGTAACTGCTTCCAACGCCCTTGTCCAGCGTAAGCGTCTCCGCCTTGTCCCGCAGTCCGCCGTAACTGCGAACCCTGGAGACATCATCAATTTCCTTATCCAAGACCCTGGAATGTTGGACCTTCAGTCAGCGGTTTTCCACGCCAACATTGTGGTCTTTTCCAGCGGTGCTGGTTCAGCGTGCTTAGATGACGGTCCGGCTTGGCTCCGTCAGTTAGTCATTCAGGTTGATGGTCAGAATCTTGAGACGCAGGACCGCTGCAACAAGTTGACGCTCATGGAGACATACATGACGGCTTCTTCAGCCCTTTATAATCGTGCCTTATCATTTGCTGGTTTCTGGAAGTTCAACCCGGACCTCAAGGCGGCTACATCTGCCAACGTTGGTGGAACATCCAATCTTTTCTCTGACGTGTCTGGCAACGCCGTTGCTGCGTCGGCATTTTACAACACAACGACTTTTGGTTGGGATATCGCTCTTCCTCTTGGTCTTGTTTCCCACGTCTTCCGTGCTGAGAAGTTGTTCCCGTCCCGCTTCGCTAACAACTTGCTCATCCAGATGCAGTTAGAGTCTGCCGCTCAGGCTCTTGTCTCCTTCGGTGCAACGACCCCGACGAATTACCAGTTGACGAACTGCTACCTGAATATTGACACAGTCACGCTAAACCCGTCCTTCACGGCTTTCCTTCAGGACCAGGTTATGGACCCGCACGGCTCTGGCATTGTTCTCCCCTTCCAAACCAAGATTTCTGCTACGGGAACGTCAGCCGCGAACAATGGAGATGTCACATTTGTAGCGTCCCGTGCGTCTAAGAATCTTAAACGCATCGCGTATGTCCAGCAGCCTACGGCGGCTCTTGGTCAGGCTGGAACGACGTATGCTGAAATCTCAACGTTCCCTTCTGCTGGTTTCAATACCCGTGGACAGACTGGTGCGGTGGTTGGTCAGACACAGGTATATCTTGCTGGAACCTATTACCCGATTTTCCCGGCTCGTGGCTCAGATGCTTACTGGGTAGCCCATCAGGCTTACAACGGTCACCCGCTAACGGACAGCGACGGTGGCATTGTAACCTACCGCACCTGGGGAACAACGACTGGCACAAACGGCGGTGCCGGTCCGGCTGACGTAAACACTGGCTCATCTTACTTGTCAGACCAGTGGGTCTTTGCCTATGACTTGAGCAAGATGATTGGCTCAAGTGATGCTCTTGAAAATGACGGCGTAGATTCAACGGGCAACAGTCAAATCCAAATCAACATCAAGACGGGTCCGTCTGAATGCTCAACACCGAGCAACGGCAACCAGTCCTACACGCCCACGGTGGAGATGCTTGGCACCAAATATCTCTGTATCTGCAACGGCGAATTAACGGTTATGGGTTAAGCAATTTAAATCAAATAAACTTATTTGTCCCTTATTAGAAAGGAAAAATGAGTTTAGCCTATGTAAGCCCTGGAAACCAGCCGGACAGAATCTTCTTGAATAGTGATGATTCTCCGGACTATGGCTCATACCCCACCCCGACAACTCAAGCGGCACTAAGCAAAATTACAACTCCTTTTACCTATACGTCTTTCTCTTATGCTTTGCCTTCCCCTGTATTAAATCTAGAGGGCATTCAACTTGCGTCTTTTAGTCAGACTAATTGCCCGGGTGATGGTCCTTGTATTCCTGACTATCAGGCGGCTGTCATCGGGTTTATGTATTACCGTTGTCCCGTAGGAAACGCTGGTCTTGCTCCTTACAACTCAGCGGGAACGCTAATCAATTCTTACATCCTCGGACAATGCTTTTTTTATTCATCAACGAACCAAGTGACCAACACGCCCAACCCTGTTCTAACATCAACAAACAGGTTTTTTTCTTCTTATGCTGACTTTGTGACGGGTTTGAACGCTGCCGCTGTAGCCAACGTTGCCGGAGACATTCAGTTTGGCTATGATGCGACACTCAAGAAGATTTACTGGTGGGGAACTGACCCAACCTATTCTTATATGCCGGCAGGTGCTGTAGATTTGCCCGTTGCTAATCGCATCGCGGCTGTATGGGGAACCACGGTCAATGTCCCTTATACATTCACTCTAAACCAGCGTGTTGGATTTGCTAATGAGTCTTACAATTTTATTTTCCAGAAACCGGGAACGGCTACGGCTAACGGTGCAGCCGCTAATTGGATTTATCCTTTTGGCTTTCCTAACTTAGTAAGAACCAACACGATAACAATCAGAACCAATTTTAATCCTCAAGCCACAATGAACAGCAAGAACAACCGCGATGTTTTAGCCGTTGTGCAAGTCAACGTTCCGTTCTTGGGTGTCAATCAATATCAAGCAAAACTTAACAACTTTCTTGTCAACGTTCCTCAGGTGATTCAGAATCTTTCTTTCTCATTCTGGGACGACCAAGGACAGCCCTATCCTACACAGAATAACGCAAACGCAACGATGGAACTTCTACTAACTTATGGTGGAAAGAAAAGCGTGTCATAGTTTAGAGAATAAATGTCATTTAGTTGGGACCCCTCTGCTGGACAGTCTAATGGAGGGGGAGGCAATCAAGTGCTTTCAATAAATGGCTATCAGTTATCTATAGTGCCTGGAAACACGGTCACTCTTCCTTCTGGGTCAGGAACGGCTTCAACAAGCATGAATCTAATAGTCTCAACGCTACAGGCTCAAAATAGTGTTTTAATTGGTTCAAAAATCAGTATGCTTTCAACAGGTGTTATAACTGCTTGTAACATTCAAGTATCAAGTGGCAGCATCACTTCTTTAACAAATAGCGTGATGTCTAACTTTTCAATAGCGACTGACAACATGAATGCAAACTCAACAAACACAGTAGCCCTTTCAGTTACTGGCAACACTAAGTTTGTTGGGAGTATGTCCAATACGTATGGTTCTTTCAACGTGACTAATTTCAAAACAACAATAAGCAATTTAGACAATTATAACCTAAACTTACCCAATACAACTTCAGCCCCTTATTCGGTCACCTTCTCAGCATCTAACCAATATGTGCCGGGAAATGACAATCCACCAATCAGTCTAACATCCAAAACACTAAAACCGGGAGTCAATGATGGAAACAAGGGAATTGAACTTCAAAACCTTGACTTGCTGATGAGTGGTTTTCTAACTTATTCAACTATAGGTGGATATCCCACAACTTACCGTTCAACAATCGCCGTGCTTCCAAACTTGTCAACGCAATATCTCAGCGTTTGCAACTCTATCCAGTTCCAAAGCAACAATGGTGTCATAACTGGTTCAAATGATGGAAACCTTTATTACAATAATCAGTTAGTGAATGTGGGTTCTGGTTCTGCTAGTCAATGGAGCAGATTCCCTGCTATTCAAGATGTTTCGTTCAACAATCAAGCAGTTGGCGGAATCTATGGTCTGTATACACAAACAGGAGCAAGAGGAATAGAATTAAACGCCGCGTTTGCTAATACAACCGTTGGAGATGTAAACATAGGAAACACAAATGGCAACATTCTAACAAATCCTTTTTATAGTCAACCAAAAATAACACTTGGAGGAAAGCAAGTCAACATAGCAGCAGGAAACCAAACCTACGCCAACGGAAACTCAATCAATATGGATGCCTATGCAGCTTTCACAGGAACACCTATTCTGCCATTGAATGCCCCAAACTCTGCAATCAATATAACAGCCCATGGCGGCGTTGATTATTACATCCCTTATGGAGGAGTTGTCACTGGTGGACATGGCACTATCAACTTGACTGCCTACAATTCTTACATTGGTGCGTTAGCACCTAATGCAGCAAATCCGGGCTATATCAATCTAAACGCTGGCGTTGTCAATGTTGGAAATCCTACGTATACAGGAATAGGCAATACCTCATTTGTGAATCTTCAAGCAAACACTGTTCAAATTATTGGAGGTGCGGACCTAAATCCCAACTTCCCACCCAACTTGGGAACCATCGTCCGTTCAAAGTTTGGCATGATTCTTTATAATGACAGAACCATTGGTTATAACTCAAACAGAGACTCTATCTTGTATGTTGCAAGAATTACTGGAAATAGTTTATATAATCCTGATTACACTGTGGCAAACTACAATCTCCAAATAGATTCACCGGGTCAAGCGGGTGTAACAATTAGTAATGCAACCAACATTTATGGACACACAGGTTATGGCAACACAGGTGTCAACATCTACAATTTACAATCAGCAACCGGAGCCTATCCCGACGCAATCAATAGCAATTTTTCAACATTGTCTTCCGCTATCCTCAGTGTAGCATCTAACACGGTAACTTTTTCAACAAATGCTGGAATCGCTATTAATACTCTTTCAACCAATTCAGCGGTTGCTTTGAGCAACTGGTCACAATTTCCGACTAAGACTGCTATTTTCAATAATTCAGCCCAAGGAGTAAACATTAGTTCTGCAGTAACTGTAACAGGTTCTCTTCAAAACGGCAACACGGGTGTCACGATTTACAATTTGACAAACGCAACGGGTAACTATCCTAATTTCATTAATTCAACGTTTGCTAGTCAACAGACTCAAATCAACAACCTTCAAATATCAACAAGTGGCGGTCTATCCTCAATCTTCTTATGGTCTGCCTATCCAGCAGTATCAACCATTTTCAATACAAACGTAAACGGAGTTAAAATCTCTAACGTCTACACGGTGACAGGTTCTTTGGATTATGGAAACACGGGCATGGCTCTTGTCAACATTTCCTCAGCAAGTGGACTCTATCCCAATCAATTGACTTCATCTTTTGTTGGTATTCAATCAAACGTCTCCACAAATCAATCCACAATGATTGGATTGACTTCTAGTTTGCAAAGTCAAATAAGTTCTCTTAGCAACGTAAATAGTGCTGCGAATACTTGGGCAGCATACCCCGCCCAGTCCACAATCTTTTCACCGTTTCCTTTATCGCTTACAAATACAGCGTCCAACGTTATCCAGACTTCAACAAATTATTTATCAGTAAGAGACCGTTTCAATTTGCCTGGTGGAGTCCTCCTCAATAAAGTTGGATTCACTGGAAGCACTGGTCAGGCTCCAAACGTATATTTTACTAACTTAAACAACAATGATGACGTTCTTTTGTATTCAGGACAGGTCAGTGGCTACGCGTCCTTAACTGTTTCTTCTATCAAGTATTCAGCAACAGATAGATTGCAAGTCTCATCTGGTTCTTTGTTAGTAAATGGAACTCCTTTCACAAGCGGCAACACTTACGTCCAGCCCTCAACGTTAACAGTTAGCACGTTGATTTACAACAACGGAATCAATGAACCTATAACACTTTCAACAACTGTAAATACGGCTTTCACTGGTTTCCCTTTGCCTATGTTAGCAAGTGCGGGACATGGTTTAGACAATGCTATAGTCCAGTCTGAGTTCATCGCAAGTGCTGTTTTAGGTTCTTCCCCAGCAAATACAAATACAGTTTCTTATAAATCAGGCGGTGTTTTAGTAAGTGGACCTGGAAATAGACAGGCTCAGGTTTTGACATACATCATAGATGCTGATAGTTATCCTTCTTTGAACTTGAGCCGCGTTTCAACAATCAATGGTGTTCCCTATACGCCACCCGTAAACAACACGTCAACTATTGCTAATTGGTCCTATTACCCAGTAACTAATAGCAACATAACCTTTGGAAATAAGACTGCATGGATAGCAGGAGGCACAAACGCTTTATTCACTGATTCAAGCAACGTCAACACAATCCCAGTGAATGCCAAGGCGTTTGTTTTGTATGACCCTACCAATGTTGGCGTGATAGCAAATCTGAAATTAGAAACCGATGGAATCCCTACGATGGCTAAAGGTTCATTAGGTCCAATGGATTTCCGTGTTTCAACACTCTACATGGTAAATGACCGCGTAACGGTAAGCAACTCCACTATCTTTGTGAATGGAATCAACCAGCCTCAAACGTGGGCTAATTACACTGCAACATCAAGCGTGAATATTTCAAGCGGTCAAGTATTTCAAAAGATAACAAGCAACGGAGCACAAGAACAAGCAATCAACATAGTTGATTTGTCTGGTGGCTTTCCGTATATGACTATAGCGGGTCAGAATGGGGTCACAAGATACGAACTAAATGTTTTTGGCAAGTTTGCTACTGGTGGACCTGCTATCCTTGCTTCTTCAAACAGTGTGCGAACTGATTTAAAAATGATTGTGTCTAGCGTTGTCATCAACAATGGTGTCCTTGGTTCTGGTTTAGTCATAACCAATAATACAACCCAGAATAAATCTCTATTCTCTGAATCATTCATCAGCACTCTGCAAACTCAAACATCAAGCATAAATTATGTCAGCGGAGACGTTTTGACTGCTTCATCTGGCACTCTATATTTTAATAATGCTCAAGTGAACGCCAACAACTGGTCTGCGACTGCTGCTTCTCAGATAGTCAATTTTGGTGGGTTTGGTGCTTGTAACATAGACACAATCACTTCTGATAATTTCACCAACACAGGATTCCCTCAGACTGGGTTTCAAATCTCAACAAATGCTGCAAGATTCAATTACCAGACTCAAATCTATAACTATAACGCATTCTCTGATTTCTCAGCCTTGGCTCTTCAAACCTATGGCACAGTAATTGCTCAAGGAAATATAACAACAACTGGCGGATTTGGTTTCTGCTCAGGTCAAATCATGCCCAATCAATCTTATATGCAAATGACACCAACAGGCACAGGCGTTTCTCTTAAAAGAATGTATAACACAACCGTCCAGCAGTCTGGGTTTTGTTATGATACTTATTTTAATCCTTTGCCTACATTCCCTATTCAAGTCTTGAATAACTCATCCAACGCTACTACGCTTTATCCTGCTAACTCATATACTAATCTAAACAACGCAGCAACATTTGTGGCAACCACAGATTATGCTTTGGTAACAATTCAAACGTTTCCTCTTCTTGGAATTGCGGCAACAGGTTTGCAGGTTGGGTTTGGTGTTTCAGGAAGTGTTGGTTTTCAAAGCAATTATGTTGTGCCAGTGATTGATTCTCCAAATTATACAACGTATTCTGTCCAAGGAAAAACCGTTCCTGGTGTGACGTATGCCGCGAAGGGATGGACTTCAACAAATACTGTGGTTCAATACTATCTAATAACTTATAAACCTGTTCCTAGTTAGATAGAATGACTTCATGGGACCCTTCAGCCAGTCAGGTTGTTAACTCATTAATAGCCGGTAGTGGGATAACTCTTTCCCCTGCATCAGGTCAAGGAGTTGTCACAGTTTCTTCTAGTGGCGGTGGCGGTGGTGTGACATCTTTAGTGGCTGGAACAAATATCGCCTTGACTCCTTCCAGCGGTCTAGGTGCAGTTACTGTTTCTCAGAACTACAATTCTTCTGTAAACTTCAATAGCCAATATATTTATAGAAATATAGGCGGATTATCTGCTGAACAACCAGTGGTCTTTTATGGAACTAACGTCGCAACAACAGTTTCACCATTTACATTTAATTTGCCTGTAACCTTTGCAGACAACAACTATGTTTTTATGATTTGTACTAACGGTTCAACTGCTGGTGCCGTGTGGTCTGTGACTAATTTTAATTCTTCTACTGTTTATCTATCCTGGACAGGCGGAGCAGCAAGAAACGTGCCTTTTAACTATGTAATCTTTGGTAGAGGTGTTGCTCCTCCATCATGATAAAATCTAATCCATGATAGAAATGACCTCATGGGACCCTTCAGCAACTCAAACAGTGAATCAATTGATAGCAGGAACTGGCGTTACGTTATCGCCAACTTCTGGTCAAGGAGTCGTTACAATTAATACCTCGGGTGGTAGTGGTGTTACTTCTCTTATTGCTGGGTCAGGCATAACGTTAAACCCAACAAGCGGTTTGGGAAACGTCACTGTAAATGCTACTACTTACTCTCTTCCACTAGACATCGCCGTAACATCAATGACCGTTTCAACTCTAACT
>Ga0136642_1001421_pt1 | contig 10323 bp, 8 predicted proteins | sample LowCatLa1302831Y_FD_115313 | JGI IMG/M metagenome (GOLD analysis project Ga0136642, IMG submission 115313) | Freshwater microbial communities from Lower Cathedral Lake, Yosemite National Park, California, USA - 13028-31Y | ecosystem: Environmental > Aquatic > Freshwater > Lake ... | reverse complement strand
TGCATCTTTCCTTGACTCATAGGCGACCCTTCAAAGCTTAGATACGAATTATGACCAGCTAGATCCAATCCACGCCATTCGTCACGAGTAGATCCCTGCATACTAGCCATTGCAGCTGCATAATAGATATTCTCAAAGATTTCACGGTTCAGCTTGGAAGCCTCTGGAGACGTCCAAGGAATACGTAGCATGGCAAATACATCTGCCAATCCCTGAATTCCAATTCCAATAGGACGATGGCGCTTATTTGAGTATTCACATTTGCGAGTTGGGTAGAAATTCTTATCGATTACAATATCCAAATTATCAGCTAGAATCGCAGTATACTTTCTTAGTGCTTCAAAGTTGAAACGATATTCACCATCCGCATGATATGCTCTCTGAACAAACTTAGGAAGTGCTAGACTTCCGAGATTACAAACAGCCGTTTCATCTGGCGATGAGAATTCCATGATTTCGGTACAAAGATTCGAACTCTTGATCGTTCCAAGATTCTGCTGATTGCTCTTTGAATTTGCAGCATCCTTGTAGCAAAGATACGGTGTTCCAGTCTGAATTTGAGCATCAAGTACCATCTGCCATAGTTTCTGGGCAGGCATTGTCTTGCGACCTTTTCCAGCTGCTTCGTATGATGTATATAGCTTTTCGAACTCCTCACTGTGTACATCATCGAGACCTGGGCATTCACGAGGACACATGAGAGTCCAGTTCTCATTCTTCTCTACACGCTTCATGAACAGATCGGGAATCCAAAGACCATAAAATAGGTCGCGAGCACGATCTTCCTCTGCACCCTGATTTAGTTTGAGTCGTAGAAATTCTTCAATATCTGCATGCCAAGGCTCCAGATAGATAGCAAATGATCCATTACGCTTTCCACCCTGATTTACATACTTTGCGGTATCATTGTAAACTTTGAGCATTGGTACGATACCAGTTGACTCTCCATTCGTTCCGTGAATCTTAGAACCACGTGCACGAACATTGTGAATCGAAAGGCCAATTCCACCAGCCCACTTGCTAATTTGAGCACATTCGCCAAGTGTATCATAAATTCCCTTAATAGAATCTTCACTCATATTCGCTAGAAAGCACGACGAAAGCTGCGGGTGATTTGTTCCAGAATTGAAGAGAGTAGGCGTTGCATGAATGAAATATCCCTGCGAAAGAGCATCATACGTTTCGTTTACCTTCTCATAGTTCTCTCTGTGTAACTGAATCGCTACACGCATCCACATGTGCTGTGGACGTTCCCACACACGACCATCGCGACGACGTAGAAGGTAGCCCTTTTCTAGAGTTTTGAAACCAAAGTAATCGAACATAAAATCACGCGAATAATCAATCATCTTTTCAAACTCCAAATTCTGTGCAGGCTTGTAGTATGCTTCCGCAACAACTCCTTCATCAAATAGAACCTGAGACGAATCAATCAAATGAGTAGGCGTATTCTTCTGATGATTATCGATTACGATGCGAGCAGCAAGCTTACCGTAATTCGGATGATACCGGGCCTGCATCATCGCACATGTCTCAGCAGCAAACTCATCGAGCTTAGAAGTAGCCATTCCATCCTGAAGCTGGTTACACACTTTCTGAGCTACAAGGTCGGGATTCACATGATCCAATCCATCAGATAGTCGGCGTACACGTTGTAGAATGGCATCAAATGAAACCGGAACACGGTCACCATTACGCTTAATTACATACATATGGTCCATATTAGTTGTCATTCTATATATTGATATTCTGAGAATCCGTTATTGACGAAAACGAACTGTTTTTGTTTTTTAAATTAAATGGTAACAAAATGTCTCAACTTACCGAGAAGATCGCCGAGGAGCATGTATGGAAGAATATTCCTCTATTTGTGCTACTTGCATTGATGATGTATGTAATTCCATCATCTCCGTTCACAATTGCTCTTATTTTCGTCGTTATGATGTTTAATGTCAGACTATGTATTGAGTAAAACGGATTTAAAAAATGTTTTTAAATGTGAAGCAAAACGAGCATCATGTTCTTCTTCGCCTTCTCACACGCTCACGGTGGTGTCACCCGCACGACTCTGTTCTCGCGGGAGAACCAACTACGAATTGTTGAGGCTTATAATCAAAAGAAACTGGACGTTGATGTATTTCATCTTGTCCAGTTCGGAGAATATGCCGGGGAGTTGGTGAAAAGGTACGTAATTAACTTTCATATGCAAACAGTGACAAACACTGAGAACAATATTGTTCACCGTTTGGTAATGGATTAACCATTTTAAAAGTGCACGGGTATTCACGTAATGGATCAAGGATTGCTCGAAATTGTAGGCGAACTCGTTGAAGCACGTGTACAATTTTTTACTCGCAATTTGAATGGAATAATTTATATGCAACGCGGACATGCGCTTCAACACTTTTTGAGTCTTGAAGAACGCTATCTTCGGATAATAGAAAATCTTCATCACAATAACATTCGCAACCAACTTCTTACAAATGTTATTACATTGACACTAGCAGATACAGCAGTAGAAATGGAGAATGTACGTGTAGTTCCCACACAGGTTCAAATTGATGGAGCAATTGTCAACATTGATTCATCAGAGAATAATTGTGCAGTTTGTCAAGATTCAATCGCAAGTGCCGGTGTTCGGATTCGTCATTGTAATCATGACTTTCATCGATCATGTTTAATAAGCTGGTTCGCTATGAGCGTACGTTGTCCTGTGTGTCGTCACGATGTTCGAGAGGATCCTGTAGGTCGAACATCTTCTGTCGCAACAGGAAGAACTTCTCTATCGGTAACCCCGTCGGCGGGACATTAAATTTAGGAATTTTATATGATCCACCATATTGCAACTGATTCATCATTCGTCGAACATCATATTGACAATCTTTCAAAACTGTTGGAACATCAATATTATTAAAAATAGCTTCCAGGTCAACAGCTCTAGGTGGAAAACAACGAACAATTTCAATATTTTCGGTGTTACGTTTGAACAACGTAGGAATCTCATTTCCTGTACAAATAATAGGAAGTTTACGTGTGGGATCTTTTATCCAATTAATAATTTTGCTTTGAGCATGTGGATCCGAACCATCTATTTCGTCAAGAATTACACACATTTTGCGCTTTGTTTCTCCTCGTAGAAATGACTGAATACTTACAGTTGAACGACATGCGTCTTTAATTTTTTCCACATCTTCGAAACTGCGAATACTTCTACTTGCATTAATTTCAAGTGGTTCAAACTCAAATGTACGAGCAGCACATAATGCAAGTGTAGTCTTGCCAATCCCAGGCGGACCAGTTAGAAATATAGATCTTGAAAAGTTTGATTTCAAGTATGTTTCAAGTAGATTCTTTGCGTCTGTGTGTCCAATGACTTCATTAAATACATTAGGTCTGTAAACTTCCGAATACATTACTATACTAGAGAAGTAATTCTCTAAAACGGATTTTGGACCAATTTTATCCAAAATAGTAAAACAGTATGGACTCTCCTATCAAGAAGTCTAAGAAGTCGGTCAGCATCGTTGAAGAGGCAAGCGTAGACAAGGGTTACAATTTCTACATTATGGGTAAATTCCTCGGACACTTCAAGACTCTCGAAGAGGGTCGTCAAGGAGTTATTGATTTCTGTAATCTTACAGATGGCGAAGAGGTATTTGCTTGGTCACGTGAAATCAGTTACGTAAAAGCTTAAACATAACTCAATTTTTTAACTATAAATGCCGTCTGCTTCTGAACTACGAACACTTTTTGATAAAAACTACGTTATCGATGAATTTATCAAAGAAGCTGTTCAAAATGTGAAACTTGCTGCTAAATATGGTCTCACATCTGAACGTATTGAAGTTCCTGCAGAACTAACACGATTTGAAACAAATGACATTGTTCGTAATACATTTGAAGGATGTAAAGTTAGTTGGATATGGTATGCTCATTCCTACAAAGTTAGCTGGAAGCCAACTTAACTGAAATATGCATAGATTGTAACTCCTGAATAGTTAGTCGTAATGTATAGGGAACTGTTAATGTTGTAACTTCTGTATCTTCGGACGCATCCATCTGACCTGTTTCAGGTTGAAATAAGAACTCTGCTTTGTCAGAACGTTCCATTAGGGATTCGTTCAAGAACTTAGAAATTCCATGTGAAACTAATATATCGCGTTCCATTTCACCAATACGTAATCCGCCTTCATTCGCACGACCCTCTACAGGTTGGTGAGTGAGAAGCTTTTTAGGTCCTGTTGATCGTGAATTGATCTTATCTTCAGTCATCAGCTTGCTTCGAATGTAATAGGTAGGTCCAACGAAAATTTCCGATTCCATCATCAATCCCGTTTGGCCGTTATATAACAGTTCATGGCCATACGGATGATAACCCGCTTTGAGTAGCAAGTCTTTGGTTTCACCGACACGATTCTTATTTGTGAAAGGAGTTGAATCTGAAATAGCACCCATTTGCACACCAAGCTTCGTAGACATCATTTCAATAAACTGACCAATTGTCATACGACTCGGAAACGCGTGAGGATTTACAATCATATCGGGAATCATACCATCTTTTGAGTAGGGCATATCTTCAGTCATAATTCGCATACCACACGTGCCTTTCTGTCCATGACGAGCAGAAAACTTGTCACCAAGTACAGGAATACGGTGTTCTGCTACACGTATTTTTACACCATGTAGCCCATCAGGAGTTATATATCTGTAAACAGCATCCACTACACCATGTTGCCCCTTTTTAGGTGTATATGCCTTATCTTGATACCCCGTTACTTGACCAGATGCATTCATTACAGGAACAACAATTCCAACAAGTACAGTGTCTTCGGTGACATGAGATCCCTGCTTAATGATACCATCTGCATCCAAAAATTCATAGGATACGTCTTTCTTAGGAATTACAATATCTTTGTATTCAGAATTGGTTAGAATATTTGCAAACATTGCATGGGGCAATGTAAGTGGATTGATATCCTTGTTTGGAGCCATATATGCACCAGCCATTTCTTCTGCTACGTCATATGAATGGTAATACGTTGTATGAAACATTCCGCGCTGTAGTGCTGATTCATTTAGCAAAATAGAATCCTCCTGATTGTATCCAGAATAGATCGCTAGAGCAACAATAGGATTTTCTGCATATGGCATACAGCCCAGAATATGCGGAGTTGTCCATGTTTGAGATAAAGGACGCTGAGCATAATTCAACCAGGTTGCAATTGTGTCAAATCTCTTATTAAATGCAGTATTGAACCAAGAACAAGCTTGTTTTACTTGCTGGCAACTGAACATATTGCGAGGAGCCTGGTTAAAATCTGAATTGGGTACTATGCTAGCAGATGGAGAGAACATTGTCATTCCATGAATTTCGGAATGCAGTTTCTTATCAAATGGTTCCATGGAAATACGTAGACTCTCGGTTTCCTGTGCGTCCACATAATCCATCAACTTAGATGTAATTCCATCCCACGTTTTTTCCTTCGACACGGAAGTACCTGTAATTCCTTCACGATAAATAGGGCGACATGGTCTCCCGGCATCTGTAAAGATAATATACGTATTTTGGATACGGCTCCAGCATAAACATACAAACTTTTGAATTTCTCCATCTCTGCGTTTCTTGAGAAGCATTGAGTGAAACGATTCGGTATCTGATTCAATAAGACCAACTAGATCAGAATTTACAAATACTTTAGTCCATTTCACATTCCACGTTGACGGATGGATATCGGCTAAAAATGAAAATGTCTTGAATGTTTTTACATATTTCATAATATCGCCAACGGGAGTTGCAGTTGACAGAGAGCAAAAAAGTGTAAATGATTTTATCATACCAACATTACCACCGTCGGGGTTATCTGTAGGACATAACAGGCCCCAGCTGCTCGAATTGATACGACGAGGTTCAACTAGTTTTGTACCTTTGTCCATTTGGAGATTGATGCGACGCATATGCGCAACCGTTCCAAGATATGAAAAACGAGTCAGCTCCTGTGAAACGCCATCTTTGCCTGCCCACTTTCCCTTGAATGACTTTTCAAATCCATTGAGAAACTCTCTGGCCTGCCAATAGTAGCTAATCTTTTCAGGCTGAATGAGTTCAACAAGTTTATTACCAGCATACGTTTGACGTTCGAACTCAATGCGACTATCGAGCTGAACTGTCATGTTCTTGGAAACTTCTTTGTATAGACGACGAAACTCCTGAAAGCATAAATCACCTCCAGCATCAAGACGTTTAAAACGGAAATGATCGCGGTTGTCAGGCTGTTCAATCTTCAATGCAACGCTCATTGCAATTTTAAGCATGTGACCGAGTAGATACGCCTTGCGACGATAAAATGATGAAGTTGATTCTCCTTCTGTCTTCTCACAATGAGGAAACAATGATTCGTACAAATTGACGAATACAGCACCATTGCTACGAGTACGAGTTTGACGCTTTAGAAAAAGTAGATCGGGGTCTTGATCTTGTTCTTCTTCTTTTGCCATTTCTTGACGAGTAAACTTTTCATGGGATAAAATGATCTCTAGAAATAAACCGTCGTATGATTCTCTCTCAACTGGGTGAGTTCCGCAGAGTATAACGTCATAAATATCTTGATGAGTTGTAAAACCAAGAGCATAAAATACGCTCATAAGCGGAACAGGTTTGTTGAATCCTGGGAGAGTAATGACAGGTAATCTGTTTGTAGAAAAATCACCATAATCTGAAACTTTCTTAATTAAATCAGGATCATCTGATTGCTTATTTGCAGGAGGAATGACTAAAAAGTGAGAATATGGTCCACGAGTACCATCTTCAGATATACAACGGATTCCGGATGTATATTCATACTTTTCACCTTTAGTAGCATCTGTAATTTTATCCTGAACTTGTTTTTCGGTTAAGCTACGTTTCTGTTCTTCATCTGGAACCTGAATGCGCTTGCTAGCATAAAACATGTTATCACCAAGACGTTCCTGCGATAAAAGGACCTTCTCTGCTCCACCGATTACAAAGTAACCTCCAAGTTCAAAGTTGCACTCACCGGCATCATATAGTTGGCTTGAATTCATTGAAGATAAGTAGCATAAACTACTTTTCAACATAAGAGGCATTTTTCCCAAAAGTACATTTTCAAATTTCTTTGTGGTTGTTTCAGCTCCAATAACGAAATCAATTTCCATTCCAACACGAATTTCTAACAAATATGTCTTATTGGAAAGGCGACACATATGTGGAAGAATTGCATTGTTAAATTCATCTACGGGTGGCAGATACTTAATTTGATCACTATTGCGACCACCTACATAAATATGAATAAACCGACTATCGTTCAATGTTAACGTTATGGGATTAGATGCCTTGATAAAAATAGGAATCTTTGTAGTGAGTAAATCACTGTAAGAATCTAGGTGATGGCGAACTAACGGGTTAGCAGTAGTATCGAAGAATGTCTGAAATACATGTCTTGCAATGTCCATTCTCTTGTAGTTAATAAAGAATGAACTTTGTTGTGCTTTTACTACTTATCATTGTCTTTACACTACTGTTCATTGTCATAGCAAAATATGCTCTAGGTATTCATATTGAACTACCTGCGAGCGCCCAACAGATGACGCAATGTCCCGACCGCTGGAACTTTAATATCGCGACAAAAATGTGTGAGCCTGCTTACTCCACGCATTGTTTACCATTTAACCCGTCTGCAGCAACATTGAATACTGTGGCTGCAAAGTGTAATACGGCAAGAAGTTGTGGTACGGATTGGTCTGGTGTTTGCAGTTAAAAATGAATGGGCACGGCGGGGATCGAACCCGCGACCAAAGGCATATAAGACCTCTGCTCTACCACTGAGCTACGCACCCACTATTACTAGATATTATATTCTGTAAATCCGTTTTTCTAATTTACAATCGGACTAAACTGATACAACACATCGCCATTCTTATCGTAGAATGAGCCGATCCAATTAGTCATCCAGTTTCCACCGAAATACTTCAGAGCAAATCCCATAAAAGGGAGCATCTCATCTTCCATTGGACCACTGGGGTCTCGACGCCAGTAACAGATATCAAGTCGATTACCATTGTGAGACCTATGCGGTTGATTGAAAACATCCTGCTCCAATTGCTTCACGTAGTTTCTCATGAAGTTGGCAAAGATCTTCACAGCCTTCTCGTCTGGAATATTTGCATCCTCTAGCTCCTTCAGCAGTGCCTTCTGAACCTCATCCTTATTTGTGCGATCCATGGTACCTTTTTTGGTTTCTCAGTTAAAAACAAATTATAAATCCATTTTTCTAGTTTACGCGAAACTAGCCATGATATTCTGCAGACCTGTTACCAGAAGTGCAACCACTCCGAAAAGAATGATGCACATCTCAGGACAGACGTTGAGCCTTGGCTCTGACGGCTCATACGAGCGAGGACGGTATATGTTGTCAGACATTTTGTTCGGTTTTGAAACCAAAAAGTATAACTTTTATAAATTCGTTTTTCTTTCAACCAAACCCGGTACCAACTATCATGAATGGTACAGCGATATAGCAGAAGGCAATGCCAACTACCATCGTTCCTTCGGGTCCAAGAAGATAGCAAATGCCAACCACAGCCGCAAGTGCTGCAATGTTAGCGATCATCTTGGATTTTGAAACTAAAAATTTAAACTTTTATTAATTCGTTTTGCTAGACCCAAAAATACCCCTTTCAGGATAAACCAGTGGGCTCTATGTAGAGTATTGTGGTTTAGTAGTAAACCTCCGTTTACTCGCCGTCAGGCTTCTTATCGGCCTCTCGTTGCATCACTTCGGCTAGCTTAGCCAATCGAGCAAGCTCCTTTTCAGCCGATTCCACAGCGTTGTCCATCGACAGAACGTATTGCCTCCGCGAAGAGAGCAACGCTTGTGCTTTGGCTAAGGACTGTCTGGCAGCAAATACTGCATCAACGCTGTCCTGCATATCCCGCTCGGCATTTTGCAGAAGCTTCTTCCGTTTGTTGAGGTCACGAAATGCCCAGCCGACATCCGCGAATGCCTTGGTGAGCGTAGTGCTCTTGATCAGTTCCATCAACTGCTCCTTGAGCTCCTGGAGCTTCTTGGGATTGCTCATCTTTCTTTCTCGCTAGCTACAGCAGTGTCCGAAGGTGAGCTTGTGAAAGCGGTACTTGGGCAGGCAGTGGTGCGAGTTCTACTATTTGATTATCGTGATTTTCTCAAATCCGTTTTGCTATCGGCGAACAAACATATCCATTGGACCGCGTTTGTGCTTTTTCAAATACTGAGCACCCATAAAGAGAATGTCGTCAAGTTCCTTTTCTTTGTAATCCAATACTTTTAGTGTTGCTTCTTCCTCCGTCATTGTTTCCATATATTCACTCATCATCTTTGTGTAATTATTTTTAGGCTTGTAACCATCTAATTGCTCAATTGCCAACGCAAAGAGTTGAGCTACTGGATTCTGTACCTGATTTGTGATGTAAAATTCAGTATCGGGAGCAAGTTTCTTCTCTTTTACGTAATCGAATTGTTCAATACGATCGCCTTGCTTTTTTGCATCACGTTTCTCTTTCACATAAATGAATGCCAAACGATCACCTACCTGAGGCTTATTACCAGCATCACGTTCTTCCATGCGGTCAGCCAAAACACGATGGGCAATTTGTCCGGGATTCTTGTAATCATCGCGTAGCTGTTTGGTAATTACATATTTTTCAAGTGGAATCTTATTTTGCAAAATGTCAACCAGAATATTCTTTACGAACTCCTGAGCCTTCTTAATGTCTCGATGTTCCATGAGAATATCCAGCGCTCCACCGAATACATCCTTTACGATAGGTGCGTTATCGCGTCGTTTGAGAGCTACGCCCATGGTCATGCGCTTACATTTGTGAACATCATCTTCATACTTCATGCCTACATAACGCTTACGACAGAATAGAATGAATGGAAAGAGAGTTTTCTCATATTCAATTTTATGAGCTGCACGGCACTGACTGGTAATTGACTGGGCTGCTCGTTTTCCAAGCTCGATTGATTCGGCCAAATCTTTGGTTGGAAACTTGATAAAGATTGAATCTGTATCGCCGTAGATAACCTCTGCTTTGAATTCAGTTTCAACAACAGACTTTGCAAACTGAATACGTTCACGACCTGCGGCAGTCGTACATGCGGCCACTTCAATTTTACGGATCGGAGATGTCTTACTACCTGCCTGACCATACACTGAATTAGCTACAACTTTGTACGCTAGCTGGAGACCATTCAACACTGCTTTTTGAGCTTCATCTTCAGTCTTTTCCATGATCTTTCGAGTCTCCTTTCGTTTCTTTAGCAGGAT
>Ga0136642_1001420_pt1 | contig 10328 bp, 10 predicted proteins | sample LowCatLa1302831Y_FD_115313 | JGI IMG/M metagenome (GOLD analysis project Ga0136642, IMG submission 115313) | Freshwater microbial communities from Lower Cathedral Lake, Yosemite National Park, California, USA - 13028-31Y | ecosystem: Environmental > Aquatic > Freshwater > Lake ... | reverse complement strand
GATCGAGACGCGTCACCTAGTCGGGCTACGCGGACCACGTCATCTCGAAACTCTCGGGGGTATCTCTTTGCCATTATTGCCATCTTTCCCCAGAGGACGTTCCTCTGGATGTTAGATGTCAACCAAACCGACAGCAGTCCCCTTAATCCGTCCCTGAACTCACATGTGCAGCAACAATGGATTTTCTGAGGATTCGGATGTCCTAGAAAACCTGTCACATCACAGAGAGCGGGTAGCGGGACTCGAACCCGCACTGCCAGCTTGGAAGGCTGGAACTCTGCCAATTGAGTTATACCCGCGTGGACGACCATCATACTATCGACTCGTCGCCCTAGGCTAGCGACGTGGAAATGACGATGTTCGAGCAGGTCGGCGGCGAGGACTTTTTTGTCCGTCTCGTCGATGCCTTCTACGTCGGTGTCGAGAGCGATCAGCTGCTTCGCCCGATGTACCCAGAGGATCTGACTGAGGCCAGGCGCCACTTCGCCCTGTTCCTGTCTCAGTACTGGGGTGGTCCGCGCACCTACGAAATCGAACGAGGTCACCCACGTCTGCGAATGCGCCATGTGCCGTTCGCGATTACTAAGCGTGCACGAGACGCCTGGATGACCGCGATGACGAGCGCACTCGACAGCGTTCGCTCGGAACTCACGGACGAGCAGTACGACGAGTTCTACGATTATTTTGACATGGCCGCTAAGCAACTACGAAACGTCTAATGAATGTGGCCGACTCGAGTGGCCCACGCACCGTCATCACTGTGACGCCGGTGGCATGGGGCCTCTCCTCGCCCGGGATTATCACCGCCACCCTCGGAGGGCTGGTCTGGTGGGCAGCGCAGCATGTTCACTTCGTTCACCGCTATGAGGCCGTGATTCTGGCAATCGTTGCTGGACCCGCTGCCCTCGTGCTTGGTACCAGAACCTGGCGTTGGCGTTCGCATCACATTCGATTGACTACCCTCGATATTCGAAGCGAAGGCGGAATACTACGCCGCCGAGAACAACGCATCAATCTGGCCGACATCGTGACTACCTCGATTGACCGACGTGGTCTTGATCGGCTTCGTCGTACTGGCGTCGTCACCCTCCATACCGCTACCGCTGAATTTGTTCTCGGTGCACTTCGTCACCCGGATGCGCTGGTCCGTCTCATTGACGCGGAGAGGCGTTCGCTATCACAGGCGAATCGGCTGGGGATGAGTGCAACGCCGACACCACCCTTGTCGCTGACCAGGCGCCGGGCGCAACGATTCCGTGCCTAATGCCCTAGTCTGCAAGTCATGAATCGCTTCCGATGCACGGCCTGTGGCAACCTCACCCGATTTGATGTCACGGAGACCACGACAGTCCGCTCCTTTCACCACTTCACGGTGGGCGGGGAATTGACTGTCGAAGAGCCCGAGGTGGTGCAGCGCACGGTCGACTCGGTGTCGTGTCGTTGGTGCGGTCATGGTCGCGCGGTCGAGCCATTCACCGATGTCGAATAGCTGATGCTTTCATTTGACGCCCCACGAGCGCGTCGCGTGCCGACATCCTTTGGCGGTATCACCCCCGATGGTAAGCCTGTTAATAGAAACTTTGCTCCGCGTCACCTCGTCATTGCCGTCAAGGAGTCGTGTGACGGGTGTGCCGAGTTACTCGACGCGGCCTATGGCTCGTACGACAGGCTCGGCGTCGAACTACTTTTCCTCGCCGGTGCTCACTCCAATGAGACGGCCTGGTTGGACAGTTCGCACCCGAGATTGGTGTCAGCGGAATTACTTGCCACCCTCGACGTGCGATGGCCACCGTTCTGGATGCTCATTGATGGCACCGATGGTGCCGTCATCGCTGAAGGCGTGCCGTTTGGTGTTGCACACCTGATCAAAGAGGTTCGCGCCTTCCTTTGATGTCACAGCCATCTCTAAGAGTGGTGACAAGTGAGAGGTGACGAAATGTCAAAGGAAATTGAATTGTCGATTAGTTGCACCGACTGCATTCGTCGGTCAACGCCGGACTGCAGTGACTGTCTGGTGAGCTTCGTCTTAGGCGGCGAACCCGACGCCCTCGAGATGACGGCCAAAGAGGCCGACGTGGCGAGCTTGTTGAGCTCCCAGGGCATGATCCCCAGGCTCAAGTTCCGTCACCTCAGCGATAGCGAAGTGTGACCCAAGAGAGTTAGTAGCGTGGTGCTATGGCACGCCACCTCCTGGTGACCAATGACTACCTGCCAAAGACCGGTGGTATTCAGGTCTACCTTCATGAACTCTGGCAGCGACTCGAACCAGGTCGTGCAGCCATACTCACGGCATCGTCGCACGCCGATGCGGCGGCATTCGACGCCACGAGTGATGTGGTTATTGAGCGAGTGCCGGCGAAGACGCTCTTCGCACCAACCTGGTCGGCCTATCGTCAGATCGAAGCAGCCATTGAGCGCCACCAACCCGATCTAGTCCTCCTTGATCCGGTGTGGCCACTTGGACTGCTCGGACGTTTTCTCTCTCGCCCCTATGGCGTCGTCCTCCACGGTGCGGAAGTTACTATCCCTGGTCGCATTCCGGTGGTGGCCTCAACGCTTCGTTCAGTGCTCCGTCACGCCAAGGTCGTGGTCTGTGCTGGAACCTATCCTGAGTTAGTGGCGCGCCACAGTCTGGGGGAGTACTTACCTCCAGTTGTGCAGGTGCCGCCGGGCGTCGACACCGAACGTTTTGTTCCGCTCGACGCCGAGCAGCGCTCGGCGGTGCGCCATGAACTGGGCCGCAGCGAGGACGAGTTCATCATTGCCGCCTACTCACGGCTGGTGCCGCGCAAGGGCATTGACATCCTGATTGAAGCGGCGGCCTTGCTGTCGCCTCTTCACCCGCAGCTCCGCGTCCTCATTGGGGGCAATGGGCGAGACCGCGAACGTCTCGAGAAGCTGGCGAGCGCCAAAAATGCCCCCGTGACCTTCCTCGGTCGTGTCGATGACGACCTGCTGCCCGGCTTCCTCGGCGCCAGTGACCTCATGGTAATGAACTGTCGAAGTCGCTGGCTCGGCTTAGAGCAAGAGGGCTTCGGGATTGTCTTTGTCGAAGCCGCCGCCGCCGGCGTGGCGCAGATTGCGGGACGATCGGGCGGGAGTCACGAAGCGGTTCGTCATGAAGTGACGGGACTCATCCTCGAGAAGACGCGATCACCTCGCGAACTCGCCGACGCGATTAGTGGTCTGATGGATAACCCCGATCGTCTGGCCGTGTTGTCGCACCAGGCCCGCGTGGTAGCGGAGCGAACATGGGACTGGCGCACCCTTGCCACCACCTTGAGTGAGGGACTCGCCCCTTTTGACCACTTCGAGGAGCCGTTCCGTGCCTAATCTACTCAGGGAACGTTTTCGTCAGGAGCATCGGTGACGCAGCACACACAAGCAATCGGCCTCGACGTCGGGGGCACGAAGATCGCCGCCGTGCTGGTGAATGAGTCCGGTGAGGTGCTCGATGAAGAGCGCGTCGCCACGCCGCACGTCGAGGGCAGCGCGCCCGGTGTTGTAATTGCGAACGTCTTGGCAGATACCGTCAGGGCCCTCTGTGCCCGCAACGACCTCGACGTCATCGAGACGCCCGTCGGCATTGGGCTGCCCGGATTGGTCCGTCGTGACGGCTCACTGGCCTTCGCCCCCAATTTGCAGACGGCCTCGGGGGCGAACTTTCCCGCACTTCTCCTCGAACGCAGCGGATCGCGGCACGTGCACATGGAGAACGACGGCAATGCCGCCGCGGTCGCGGAGCACGCGTGGGGCGCTGGTCAGGGCCGCAGCGACTTCGCCATGATTACCCTCGGCACCGGCATCGGTGGTGGTCTCATCGCGAACGGTGAACTCATCCGTGGCCGCAATGGTTTTGGGGGCGAGGTCGGACACATGATCGTTGAGGCTCGTGGTATCCGCTGTAACTGCGGCAAGCAGGGGTGCTGGGAGCGGTACGCCTCAGGGTCCGGACTCGGACTCCTGACCACTCGCGCCGCCAATGAAGGACGACTTCCTGCACTCGTACTGGCTTGTGGCGGCCCAGAGCACGTCCGCGCCGAAGACGTGACCACCGCTGCCGCGCAAGGCTCCGCTGAGGCGAAGGCCGTCCTGGGTGAGCTGGCCTGGTGGCTAGCACTTGGACTCTCCAACCTCGTCGAACTCTTCGACATTGGCACGTTCGTCATCAGTGGCGGCCTCGCCAGTGCTGCGGGGGAGTTGTTGCCGGTGGCGACCGCCGAGATGGTCACCATGATTATGGCGACTGAGACCTACCAGTCATTTGAGGTCGTGCCCTCGACCCTCGGCGCCCACACCGGCGCCCTTGGTGCCGCCCTCGTCGCCATGCAGCGCAGTACGTGAATCTCGGCGTTGTTCTCCCAACCTTTCGTCGCTCGACGGATGACGCCCTCGAGGTCGCGGCACGTTGCGCCGAACTCGGCATCGACGGCGTCTTCGGCTACGACCATCTCTGGCCCCTCGGGAGTCCCGAACGCCCGTCGTTTGCCCCCTTTCCTGTGCTGGCTCGGGTGGGGCGGCTGTTTCCAACAGTGAAGGTCGGCACACTGGTGGCGCGAGTCGGGATGATGTCGTCGGGTCAAATTGCCGAACGCTTCATCCGGCTGAACGACATCACGCCCGGCAACGTGATCTGTGGCATCGGAACGGGTGACAGCGCGAGTCGCGACGAACTCAACGCCTACGGACTCCCGTTTCTCGCCCCAGAATCTCGACGCGAGATGATCCGCGAGGTCGTCACTTTTCTTGAAGGGGCCATGCCGCTGTTTCTCGGTGGCACCTCGGCGCCTATTCGGGCGCTGGCGGCGGAATTGGGTGCCGAGGTGAACTGCTGGAACATGACCGTTGAGGAGACGGCCGCGGTGGCGGCCACGTCGCGTGTCAACTGGGCCGGCCCAGTGCCCTTTGTCGAGGGTGACGACTCGGCGAAAGCGATGCATCAGCACTTGGACGCCATGGCGAACGCCGGTGCTTCCTGGGTGATCTACACCCCCGGGGTGAATATTGATCATTTGTCACAGTGGACCCGTGGAGCGATGCGGTAACGTTTGTTATGGAATTTCGTCGCATCAACGGACTGCCCCCTTACGTTTTTGCCCATATCAACGGACTGAAGGCGGCCGCTCGATCGCAGGGCCGCGACGTGGTCGACTTCGGCTTCGGTAACCCGGATTTGCCCAGTCCCGACATCGCCGTGGAAAAGCTGGCTGAGGCGGCCCACAACCCGAAGAACCACCGGTATAGCGCCTCTCGTGGTCTGCCCAACCTCCGGCTGGCCATGGCGAACCGCTATAAGAAGGTCTTCAACGTCGATCTCGATCCCGACACGGAAGTCGTGACGACCATAGGTGCCAAAGAAGGTCTCACTCACTTGATGTGGGTCTTGCTCGGTCCGGGTGACACGGCGATCGTGCCCAGTCCTTCGTACCCGATCCACTTGGCTGGCCCCGGCTTCGCCGGTGCCACGGTGATTACCGTGCCCATGGTCGACCCGGGTTCGTCGACCAATGACCCGGGCGATGACTTCTTCGCCGGACTGCTCGACGCCTGGCACCGTGCCCCGGTCAAGCCCCGCGTCATCATCTGCTCCTTCCCGCACAACCCGACCAGTGCCAGCGTGGACCTGCCCTTCATGCAGCGTCTCGTGGACTTTGCCCTCGAGCGGGGGGTCATCATCGTGCACGATTTCGCCTACGCCGATCTCGGCTTCGATGGCTACCAGCCACCCTCGATTCTTCAGGTGCCGCGGGCGAAGGAGTGCTGCGTCGAGCTCTACACCTTGACAAAATCCTTTTCAATGGCCGGCTGGCGCGTTGGCTTCATGGTGGGCAACGCCGAAGTGGTGGCCGCACTCACCAAACTGAAGTCCTACCTCGACTACGGCACCTTCCAGCCCGTCCAGATTGCCGCCATTGTGGCCATGAACGAGGCCTCGGACTACCCCGACCAGTTGCGCGAGATTTACCAGGTGCGTCGCGATGTCCTCATTGAGGGGCTCAACCGCATTGGCTGGGAAGTCGCGGCCCCCAAGGGCTCGATGTTCATCTGGGCCCCTATTCCCGAGCCCTACCGCGCCGAAGGTTTTGCCTCCCTCGATTTCGCCAAGCACCTCATCACTGAGGCTGAGGTGGCGACCAGCCCCGGGGTCGGCTTTGGGGAGGGAGGCGACGGTCACGTCCGCTTTGCGTTGATCGAGAACGAACTTCGGACCCGCCAGGCTATTCACAACTTGAAGCGGGCGCTGCCACTGCTGTCATCGTGACCGGCCGCATCGGTCTGATTGGCGGATTGTCGTGGATGGCCACCGCCGAGTACTACCGGTACGCCAACCAGCTCTACCAAGGACCCGAAACCTGGTCCCAGCCGCCAATGGTGATTGAGTCGGTGGACTTCGCCGCGTTTGTGCCGCTGCAGCAGGCCAATGACTGGGACGCTACCGGCACCCTGCTCGTCGAGGCCGCCAAACGCCTCGAAGGCGCGGGCGCCACGGTGTTGGCTATCGGTGCCAACACCATGCACAAGAACTACGACGTGGTTTGCGACGCGGTGTCGATTCCGGTGCTCGACGTACGCATCTGCGTCGCTGATGAGGTGAAGGCGAGGCGGGGGAGCGCGCTGGCCTTGCTGGGGACCTCGTACGTCCTCACGCAAGACTTCTACGTCGACGCCCTGCGGGCGCAGGGCCTCGACGTGGTGCTGCCCAATGAAGCCGAGACCGAGGATCTCCAGCGCCTCATCTACGACGAACTGACCCGGGGGATTGTGCGTGTGGAGTCGAAGGTCTGGCTCGAGTCACTTATCGCTCGTTTGGTGGAACGGGGAGCGAACGCTGTGGGACTCTGCTGCACCGAACTTGGTCTCTTGATAGAGGAAGCGGATGCGCCAGTGCCAGTTATTGACTCGACGAAAGCGCACGTTCGAGCCTTGCTTGCGACCCTGTCGTAGCGAGTAGGCGCTTGAGGACTGCCGCTCGACCCTGTCAATCTTGAGGGTTATGGCCTGGCCTTGCGGACAACCAATGTCGTGACAGGGTGGTCGCACTGCCACACACGAAAGAGTTCTTCGGCGAACCCTGGCTTCAGAAAGTCGAGGGTTGCGAAATCGACTTCCACCACGGCAAACCCTTCGAGTGGTGTACCAATGAGCCTCGCTTCAGTTCTCGAAACAAACAGGCCTTCGCAAATGAGATCGACCTTCAACGAGCGGCGATTGGCTCGACTGGTGGTGGTATCCGGTGCCGAGGCCGAACGTTATTTCTGAGAATTCCCGCGCAATCTCGTGTCGCTCGTCAGTTCTGGCGAGGCAGTTGCGAGACACGACCATTGGCGCAGGGCCATGTGAAAAAATTAACGAGTCCAATTTCCGTACAAACAGCGGACTCTCAACCGATGAGGTTTCGGTGCGGAAGAATTCACTCTTAGGTAGTTGACACGGTGTAATTACAGTGCTGTAATAACACAGCATCTTGCGACGGGTAGTGGCTCCACCACTACATGTAGTGGGTAGGGCCGCCGAGCGAGTAACCTCGTCTTCCCAACCGCTTCGCCTCACGAGTCGCATGCGTTGCACCACAGACACCGGAAAAGAGAGATTGAAATGGCTATCGCACCACAGCGTCAAGGAATTGGACTTCGTCGCTACTTCACCACCGATGGACGTCACCCCTACGACGAGATCGTCTGGGACCGCCGCGACGCGCGACTGACGAACTTCCGCGACGGATCGGTTGCCTTCGAGCAGCTCGACGTTGAGGTACCGGCTTCGTGGTCCGTTAACGCGACCAACATCCTCGCGCAGAAGTACTTCCGTGGCACGCTCGGGACGGCTGAGCGCGAGACCAGTCTCAAGCAGGTCGTTGACCGCATCGTCGACACCATCACCAATTGGGGCATCGAGAAGGACTACTTCGCCGACATTGAGGAGGCTGACGCCTTCTCCGCGGAACTCAAGCACCTCCTGGTGACGCAAAAGGCCGCCTTCAACTCACCCGTCTGGTTCAACATCGGCGTCAAGGGCGTCCCCCAGCAGGGCAGTGCCTGCTTCATCCTCTCCGTCAAGGACTCGATGCGCTCGATCCTCAACTGGTACACCGAAGAGGGCATCATCTTCAAGGGCGGCTCCGGTGCCGGTGTGAACCTCTCGAAGATCCGTTCGAGCGCTGAGCTTCTCGAGGGCGGCGGTACCGCGTCGGGACCCGTGTCCTTCATGCGGGGTGCGGACGCCTCGGCCGGCACCATCAAGTCCGGTGGCAAGACGCGCCGCGCCGCCAAGATGGTCATCCTTGACGCCGACCACCCCGACGTCGAAGAGTTCATCTGGTGCAAGGCCAACGAAGAGAAGAAGGCCCGCGTCCTGCGCGACGCCGGCTTTGACATGGACCTCGACGGCAAGGACATCACGTCGATTCAGTACCAGAACGCCAATAACTCGGTCCGTATCTCCGACGACTTCATGCACGCCGTCATCGCCGATGGGGACTGGAACCTGATGAGCCGTGATGGTGAGACGGTAGTGCGCACCGTCAAGGCCAAGGACATCTGGCGCCAGATTGCCCGTGCCGCCTGGGAGTGCGCCGACCCCGGCCTCCAGTTCGACACCACCATCAACAACTGGCACACCAGTTCGAACACCGACCGCATCAACGGTTCGAACCCCTGCTCGGAATACATGCACATCGACAACTCGGCTTGCAACCTGGCCAGTTTGAACCTGATGAAGTACCTCCTCTCCGATGGTCGCTTCGACGTCGAGGCCTTCAAGCACTCGGTTGAGGTTCTCTTCACGGCGCAGGAGATCATCGTCGGCTCGGCTGACTACCCAACGGAGCAGATTGGTGAGAACAGCCGCAAGTTCCGCCAGCTCGGTATTGGCTACGCCAACCTCGGCGCTCTGCTCATGGCTTCGGGTATGGCCTACGACTCGGACCAGGGTCGCGCCTTGGCCGCTTCGATCTCGGCCCTGATGACGGGTCACGCCTACGCCACCTCGGCACGCACCGCTGGTCGTATGGGCGCTCACGACGGTTTTGCCGAGAACGCTGAACCCATGCTCAACGTGCTCCGCAAGCACCGTTCCGCCTCCTACGAGATTGCCAACGTGGAGGACAAGTTCTTCGACGTGCTCTTCGCCGCCCAGGGTGCCTGGGACGAGGCTGTCGAGCTCGGTGAGAAGTACGGCACCCGTAACGCGCAGGCCTCGGTGCTGGCGCCGACCGGCACCATTGGTCTGTTGATGGACTGCGACACCACTGGTGTCGAACCTGACCTCGGTCTGGTGAAGTTCAAGAAGCTGGTCGGTGGTGGCAACATGTCCATTGTCAACCAAACGGTGCCCCGCGCCCTGCGCAAGCTCGGCTACTCCGACGCCGAAGTCGACGCCATTATCGCCTACATCGACGTGAACAAGTCGATTGTCGGTGCCCCAGAGCTTCGCCCCGAACACCTGCCAGTGTTCGCCTGCTCCATGGGTGACAACACCATTCACTACCTCGGCCACGTGAAGATGATGGGCGCCATTCAGCCCTTCATCTCGGGAGCTATCTCGAAGACCGTAAACATGCCCGAAGACGCCACCATCGAGGACGTTGAGAGCCTGCACATGGACGCGTGGAAGCTCGGCATCAAGGCCGTCGCGATCTACCGTGACAACTGCAAGGTCGGTCAGCCCCTCTCGACAGCCAAGAAGGACGGCAAGGACGGCGAATCGACCAGCTCGATAGTCGCCACCGACTCGGTCGCCGCAGAGCTCAAGACCCGAATTGCGGAGCTTGAGAAGGCTCTCGAAGCCGCCTCGAACGTGCCCGCGGTGCAGGAGTCGGTCGTCGTGGGTGCCGTGCGTGAGCGCCTGCCCCGTCGCCGTGTCTCGACCACTTTCTCATTCCGCGTGGCGGACTGCGAAGGCTACGTGACCGTCGGTGAGTACGAAGACGGCCGCCCCGGCGAAGTCTTCGTGAAGGTTTCGAAGCAGGGTTCGACATTGGCGGGCATTATGGACGCCTTCTCGATCTCCATCAGCCTCGGCCTTCAGCACGGCGTGCCCCTGTCGACGTACGTGCGTAAGTACGTGAACATGAAGTTCGAACCTTCGGGCATGACCGATGACGCGGACCTGCGCATCGCCACCTCGATCGTCGACTACATCTTCCGTCGTCTGGCACTGGACTACTTGCCTCCTCGCGAGCGCGAAGAGCTCGGCGTGATGTCGACGTCGGAGCGTATCCAGCCCACGTTGCCCGAAGTCGCCGAGCAGGCCACGCCAACGGTCGGCATGACGGTTCAGCCCACGCTGATCGACCTCACGCCCAAGCCCGCGGACGCACCGATTCAGCG
>Ga0136642_1001419_pt1 | contig 10329 bp, 10 predicted proteins | sample LowCatLa1302831Y_FD_115313 | JGI IMG/M metagenome (GOLD analysis project Ga0136642, IMG submission 115313) | Freshwater microbial communities from Lower Cathedral Lake, Yosemite National Park, California, USA - 13028-31Y | ecosystem: Environmental > Aquatic > Freshwater > Lake ... | reverse complement strand
TTTCACGAGAAAATAGCGTATGGTTCCATTTTCTACGGCACCATATTTTATTATGACCACAATCCGTTTTTTTGTCTAGAAGATGTGTTACAGTACAAATCCAAAACGATTCCACGCGCGACACTAGGAGCTGAAAAAATAAAAATATACAAAGAAATGTTTTCGATGACCTATTTGAAACAAGAATCGTGTATGAAAAACCAGTGGATATTTGGGTTGCCGTTGATGTCAAAAACAATAGACAATTTAATGAAACAGTTGAATTGTGTTCCGTACAAAATAAAATGTATTCAGTTTCATTATCCGGAGAAGAAATGTGTTTTAGAATACACCGAATTACAGCAAATGATTCACGGAGCAAATCAATTCAATCATTATAATAATTACACTCAAGCAAAGAATGCAGGAGATAGGTCCCAACCTCAATTCAAGAATATAGATCCTAACAAGGAGGTTGTCTTTCGCCTAACTGCAGATGTACAAAATGATATTTACAATTTGTTTGTTTACAATCCACAATTAGAAAAAGAAAACGATAAATTCGAATTTGTTGATGTGGCGTATATACCGGATTACAAAACGAGCGTTTTTATGAACGGATACTTTAGAAAGATTAAAGAAAACAAAAATTTAGACGCGTTGGAAGAAAGTGATGACGATGAGGAATTTCAAGATGACAGACCCGATAAGTTTGTTCATTTGGACAAAAAATACAATATGGTTTGTAAATACAACAACAAGTTTAGAAGATGGGCTCCTTGTTCTTTGGCTGGAAAAAATGAAAGAGTCATTACAAAAATGGAACTGAATCAATTGAATCGTGATGGAGAACAATATTATTTACAAAAACGGAAATATAGTCAAAATGTGCAAAATAATTACGGTGGACAAAATAATTACGGTGGACAAAATAATTACGGTGGACAAAATAATTACGGTGGACAAAATACACAAAATACACAATATCAATACAAAAAGTATCCTACCCAACATTCTAGAAATTACCAAAATCCAAGAAATCTTCAAAATGAATATCCACAAAAAAAGCCATACTACAATAAAAAAATATTGGTATAGTATATACAATATATAGAAAAACAAAAACCAACAGATTTAAAATGAATATTACCAATCCTGGCGTTTTTAATACAAATGCAGTAACACCTTTTAGCAACGTGGACTCTCGATATGTGAATGTCGACGGTTCAAATGATCCTGCCAATTTTACTTCCAAAGCAACTGGCGTAGAATTTGGATTGCCTCGTGTGGTTTATAATGTGGATGCTGCAAATGCCTCGATTATGAGTGGAGGTCGTCGCGGTGTTTCACGAAAACGCCATAATTATAATAAAAAAACTCTCAAAAGAAAAATAAAAAATATAGTCAATAAGTATAAGAGAATGAAAGGCGGAAAAAAAATGACTTTGGGGTCTTTGAAGAAAAGAATGACGAAAATGTACAAAAAGAAATCGAACCGCGCTCGTTCTTGTAAAGGCGGTAAAAAAAGTTGCAGAAGTTATGGAGGTAAAAAAAGTTGCGGAGGTAGAAGAACCAAGAGAAGATACAGAGGCGGACAAGGATACGACCAATTTATGAATAATGTTCCTTACACTCCTTCTTACTCCACCGGAAGTATTAATTTACCTGCCAGCGAATCGGCATTAGCCAATCCAGTTCCTTACCAACCGATGAACAATTGCGTTGACAATTACAATCACTTTACCGGAAAAGGAATGTCTTCCTAAAAAGAATACGAATCTGTAAAATCCACCGAATCTGTAAATCCACAAAAAGGTTTAATTTTTTTGTGAATCAAATATAAGACGAAAATAAAATCACCACGAAAATAAAAATAGAAAATGAACAAAACTATTAAAAAATACACCTTTGCTCTTTTAGATTACATTTGGGTAATCACCATCTATGTTTCTGTTGCCGTTCTCCTCTCTTCTTTAGTCGATGGAAAATTATTGCCTCCCTTTGATCCAAAAGAAGCGGAAACTGAAAGTAACGCCTCGTTGGCATTCAAAGTCATATTACAATTCGCGCTTCAAGGATTCTTTGTGATTGTGATTACGGAGACGATGGCAAATATATATTCTCCTTTTAGTTATTTTGATGGTTACAGCCCAAAAAAGGGTATTGGATTATTGATTCGTAATCCAACGGTGATTTCCATTATTTTGTTTAATTTGTCGAAAAATTTACAGGGAAGATTGTTGATTTTATATCGCAGGTTCGGTAGAAAATAGAAACGATACATAAAAAAACTATACAATATATTCTAGTTCCCTTGATTTATCTAGATAAATATTCATCGTGCCAACTTTTTCATATCCCTCAAAGGAAGAATTCATTTTTTTTACGAAATCTTCCTCCATCACGACTTTTATTAGAAATCGCGATAAAGAAATTACGTTTGTTATACCTTCTATCGAAGTATTTTCATTTGTTCCATACGGATTATTGTAAAGTAAATTTGCAGCAATCAAGTTGAAGATTTTATTTTCAGGAGCATGTTTCAAAAAATAGGGATCTCTAAAAAAATTTACCAATCTTAAATCGTGACTTATATTTCTTACTCTACTTCCGGTATAATATTCTCTTTCACTCAGTTTATCATAAAAATAGTTGTATCCGTTGTATTTACCACAGGGAACAACTCTACCGTTCGGTAATATTTTTTCTTTGTTACAATTTTCGGAATTACATATCGTCTTGTAATATTCTTCTGTAAGAGGTGTGTAACAACGACCATAATCGATAATTTTAACAATATATCTCGTTTTTATTTTGACAACCGGTATTTCTATAACATTTCGACCAAAACCTGTATAGTTGTGGTAATTTAACTCCATATACTTGTTCTCTGGAATCGTGTACAACAAGACATTCTCATAATGTAAATCATAATGCGTAAACTCCACTGAAAGAGAAGTCAATACGGAATAGACCTGCCATAATATTTGTAACAATTCTACGTAGAAATTAGGTTGTTTTATCTCTTTTTCAAGAAATGTTAGCATAGATATTGGATTCTCTATATATTGTGTGAGAAGACAGTTCAGTTTGGCGTCTTTACAAGTAATATTTATATTTTTCAAACTCGTATCCAGTTTCGTAAAAAAACCAGCAAATTCTTGCACAGAAACAGACGGAATATTTATTTCTGTATTTGGATCTCCGCGAATTCCTATTTGTTTAGTTGATTTCATATCATTCCAAAAATATTCATCATTACGAAAAAAACTATAAGTTTCCAAAAAACAAGGAAAAAAACGATTTTGTAAATTTATATAATTCATACCGACGTAGGCTTCATAAAATAAATTGTCAGAACCATTTTTAATAGAAGATTTTAAAATGGTGGAAACTTTATATCCGTTTCTCTCGAAAATAATTTCATTCACAAATCCACTTACGCCACTATTCAACAAGGTAACAGGTGAAGAAATATATTTGAAATTCGTAAAACCATCAAAGAAATATTTTATTTTTTCGTTTTCGCTTCCAAAAGTAATACAAAATCCAGAATTTGGGCAAATTTTGCGTAAATATTGCAGTAATCTTTGTTCCATATTCGATAAATTATCTTGTAATTCTTGTGTTCCTTGAACTCCGCCGCGAGTAACTCTTCTTTTTCGACTTTTTTTACAATTCTTTTTTTGTTTTCTCTTGTAAGTTTTACTACCTCGTTTTAAAAAAGTTTTCATTTCCTTATTTTTATTTATGCTTTTTAATATTTTAAACGCCGATTATTATATATAGACAAATATTTTATTTTTTGATAAACGATTTTAGAAAACATTTTCCCTGTAAATCCGTACTTTTATTTACGATAGGGTCTATTTCTTCTCTTTCTACTTTCCACGAAGTCACCTCCGGATTGTAACCGACACTTTTGGTCCGTATGATTTTATAATTTTGTTTTTTATAAAATGATTTGCGTTTGGACCACTGATTTCGAAAAGTCATGTGTTCATCAATAATATCAATCACAACTGGCGATCCGTGTTTTTCCCTCAGAATACGACCCACCGCCTGTTCGATATCCGTTTTCGGCGTTGCCATGATGAGAGTATTCAAAGTTTTGATGTCAAGCGCCTCCGCCGCCATAGAATAAGTCGCTATAATTACCTTTTTCGTTTCGCTTTCTTTTAGAGCCGTTTCTTTCATGCCTCCAATATAGTATCCAACCGAAGCGATTTCACGCGTTTTAATGGCTTCGTACAGATAGTTGAGTAAATTTTTGTTGTGTGCAAGAATCATAATTTGTTTTTTATCGGCGTCTTCTTCCATTAACAATCCTTGGAGCACTACCAAAATAAACTCACTACGATGACTGTAACAACATAATTTCGTAATCATGGTGCCGTATTGAACATTTCCGCGGAAATCAGTAACTACCTCTTTGAATTCGTCGTCGTTGGAAAGATAGTCTATGGCTCGAACAACAACGGAATGTTTTTCTTCGCGTTCCGCCTTGTATACGATTTGACCCAAAAACATTTTGAATACTTTTGTGGTGCCGTCTTTTCGCTCCATCGTTGCCGACAATCCCAACATGTATTTCGTAACTAATTTGAAAAGGGCACACGAAAAGACTTCGCTCGAAATGTGGTGAACCTCGTCGATAATGGTAAATCCGAAAGAATCGAAAGTGTTGGGCGGATAATCTTTCATGGAAAGAGACTGAAGCATGCCGAGAACAATATCTTTGTTTTCAATATCGATGATTTGGCCTTGTATTTTGCCTACACGAGCGGTTGGTAAAAATTGTTGAATGCGTTCAATCCACTGATTCATCAGGAATTCCTTGTGAACGATGACGAGTGTTTTTTTCTTGAGAGCGGCGGCAATATACAAGGAAATGGAGGTTTTCCCGAATGCACAATAAAGGTCAAAGAGACCGCCACCCCCAGCACCTCCAAGTTCGCCAACATTCGAAACATGTTTCAAATATGCATCCACCGCTGGTTTTTGGTAGTTTCTCAATTCACCTGCAAAAGGAACATCGATGTCTAAACCCTCACTTAATTTATACTCTTTGGGTGGACCAAAATGTTCTTCGCCGAAATATCGTGGAACATAAATTTTACTTTGTGATTCGCGATAGGACGGAAATGAAGACATATTGTTGGTGATTCCAGAAAAGGCGTTGCTATTTACACAAGGTTTGATGGTGAGTTCTTTTTTTATCCAATCGATTTGTTCTTGATTCATATGGTTTTTTAACAGTGTGTATCCTTTTTGACCCAAATATGTATTGGGAATGGAATATTTGAGTTCTTTTTTTGGAGTTGGAGTTTGAATCATCACATCTTGTTTTTTCGATTCTTTGTTTTGGAGTGTAGATGTAGAACTAGAACTAGAACTAGAACTAGAACTAGAACTAGAAACATTTTTAGGTAAATTTAGGAATTTTTTCATGCTCATTTTTAAAACTTATAGTAGTTCTTTGTAATTTCTCTTGGTAATATAATTTTAGAACCAGAACTCGAAATCAATTTTATTCTTTTCTTTCTTTAGATTTTTCTTTCTATTTTTGTAACTTCGAGAGAAAGTCTACTTTCTCTCGTTTCTCTCAAAATGAATTAAAAATATACATCGTTAAAAATAATAATCTACTATTATTTATATAACGATGAAAACAGGAGAAATTATCTTATCCATTTTATTTTTAATTTATTTGATTATGGGGTACCCAACTCCGCAACCGTTGGCCGAAATGATTGACACAACTGCAGGTAAAATCGTTGTTTTAGGTATCGCCATTCTTGTTTTCTCTCGTTGTTCTCTTTTTTTAGGTGTTTTGGCCATTCTCGTCGCCTTTTATATGATTCATCAATCAACGATTGTTAGTGGTTCATATGCATTACAACACTATGTTCCTGACCAGAAACACAAAGACAGATATTTGAATGCTCAACATCAGTTTCCCTATACTTTAGAACAAGAAATGGTGAAAAAGATGACTGTGCAGTATCCTAAGTATGATGATAGTGATTATTCTTTCAAACCCATTTCAAGTGATACGAGTGATGCAGCTCCTCTTCATTATAGCGGTATGATTTAATAATTTAGTTTTCATAGTCTAGAAACATTTTGTATTTTCTCACAAAAGAAAATACAAAAATATGAAATCTTTTAATTTTTCGGGATTGGATGAAAATAATAAATCAATTTTTGTATTCCATAAAATAAAAGGACAAAGGCAACGAGAGAAACAATAACAATAAAAAATGGACTTGAAACAACACTATTAAATGAAATGTCATTTTTGAACGAATTCGTCGGTCCACTCCCGCTTCCAGTCCCGGAAGAAATCATAACCGTTTCACTGGATGCATCGGTGGGTTGACAGTCAATATAAATATCGTTTCCACCGTCGGTTCCAAAGATAGGACCGCGTGTATTTACAAATAATTGTGGTCCAAAACGAGCAGGTGTATTCCATTTTCGGATGACTTTGTTTAGAATAGTGACCGTATCATTTTGTATACCTAATGCATCTTTCAAATCAAATACTATATTGTTATTATTTGAATCGTCTGTATAATTGTAATAGGATTTCATAGGAATTATTTTATTGAGAGAAAATTCACGAATTCCGTTTGAAGTACTTTGACCAGAAGACGGAGCGCTACTAGATATCGCCTTGATTACTTGAGAAATGAAATCAGACCCTGAACCATTATTTCCGTTGAGAGAAATGGGAATGTAGACAAACAACAAACCGCCGCTTCCAATCGGAGAGTGTTGAATAAAAAATTCGGCATCTGCAAGAGAATTGTTGTATTTATGAGACGATGGTGTTAGAATACCAAAAGAGGATACATTATATGTTGTGCTGTTGAAAGTGACTTGGGAAGAAGGTGATTTGTTGTAATTTAATTGAATCATGTTTCCATTATTTGTAGCTGTCACGGAACTATCGGGATAATTAAAAGAATAGGAACATTTGTTATTACAGTTTCCTGAAACGGAAGAACCCGATACATTCATAATTCTTGATAAATCGTTCATGTTGTCTTTGTTATATTATACAAATAAAAATATTCTCTTTATATAACAAAGAATAATTATTTCCGATGAAATTAACTAAAGGTAAATTGGCTAAATTGTTAAACAGAAAGAAACAATCAATGAAGAAAAATAAAAAGGGAAAACGAGAGAAAAGGGGTAGACGGAAAACATTTAGAAATAGGAAGCATTTGAATTTGATGAAAAAAACATTAAAAAAATGGAGTGGAGGTGATGACGTCGTTCCAGTCGAAAAAATAGTAGAGAAAAAAACTGAGAAAGAAGAATTTATTGTTCAACAAGATGATTCAAATATTGATCCTACCTCTTTTTTGAATACTTCAAAAGAACGTGAAAATGAAATTGACGAATCAAGAGATGACTCAACAGACGAATCAAAAAATAAAGAATTAGGAGATGAAGATATAACTCTAGAAAAAAAAGAAAATAATGACGAAAATGAAATAGAAGAGAAAAATAAGACAACTTCAAACGGCGAGGCCCCAGCTTCAACCGGTGATGCTCCACTTCCAGAAGGTGATGCTCCAGCTTCAACCGGTGATGCTCCACTTCCAGAAGGTGATGCTCCAGTTCCAGAAGGTGATGCCCCAGCTTCAACAGGTGATGCCCCAGCTCCAGAAGGCGATGCTCTAGCTCCAGAAGGTGATGCCCCAGCTCCAGAAGGCGATGCTCTAGCTCCAGAAGGTGATGCCCCAGCTCCAGAAGGTGATGCCCCAGCTCCAGAAGGCGATGCTCTAGCTCCAGAAGGTGATGCCCCAGCTTCAACAGGTGATGATCCAGTTCCAGAAGGTGATACCCCAGCTCCAGAAGGCGATGCAGCAGCTTCAATAGGCGATGCAGCAGCTGGAAATTCTGGTAAAGAAAATGTTACCATTACTATTAACACAACGATGGATGAATTAATTGATAGTGTTTATAAAAAGATAGTTTCAAACATGAAAAGTGAATCTGTACCGTCAGGAGAAAATGTAGATCAAAAAATAATGGATGCATCTGTTACAAATGCCGAGAATGCATCTCTATAAAATAAATTACAATATTAAACATTTCAAATGCACAATATTGTAAACTAATAAGGTATATAACGAATCGTATCATTATCATAGAGTGAAACGCGAAATCGTTGGTCGTAACCTTCTACTAAAACGACATCGCCAGAATACAAACTGTCACACCCATATTCGCCGGTGCATGATTTACCTTTTTTAAGAATGGGTAATTTGACACTGTTATTTTGGTCACTCATCGTATAATATTGCCACGTGTCACGATTGACCAATAGGGGGCGTCCCATGAGTGGTAATATATTCTTCGAACCGTTCACAGGCTTTAATAGTCCGAGTTGTCTATAATTTGTATCGACCGCTCCTATATTGGTTTGAACATTTATAGGGATACGGGTAGGAACAGGAACTAAATATCGTTCGTCTCTTAAAGGAGGAGTATACGGGTCAAGCAAAACATCAGGAGTTTGGTTTGTGTATGGATAATTTGGAACAAATGTATTCACAAAAGTCGTCGGTCTTTCTCTTTGAATAATAATTTTTCCTTTGTTTATTTGTTGTGGTTGTCTTGAAAAATAGTAAATCAACAAAGCAATCATAAGAACAATAAAAAACATAGTCATATTTTCAAGACAAATGACACCAGGAGGGCATTTTTTTGAATAAGAACTAGGAATCGAATAATATTTGGAGTATTTGCTTGGCATTTCGAATTTTCGGTTTTTTTAAATTTATAAAATAGCGAGTTTCTTCTGTATATTGTATACAAATATTTTATTGTGTACAATAATGTTTCATACTTCTTTTTTACTAGACAATAGATAAAACTTTGTGCAACATGTTAAACTTATTCTTCGGCAGGAGTAGGAAGTGAACCACCACCGCTCATATTAAAGTTTTTTGCTAAACTAGACAAGGAATTTAAATTTTTCATATCAAATCCCTGAAGTAATCCTTTTGCCGATTCCAGAAGTGGAGTCATACTTTTCATTGCATCTGCCAATTGAAGTTGTTGACTCATTAGTTTTTGGGTATCTGTCGTCAAATTTTTAATACCATCTCCGCCTAAAATGTTACTTAAATCAGAATACGCGTCTTCGACGGTCGATGCATAATCGATACGTTTATTCTTTTTGTACATTGTTGTCATGGATTCATTTTCTACTTTTGGAGCTGAAGTTGTCTCTGCATCAGATGGAGGTGTAATTGTAGAATCTTCAGTTGTTTCTGCAGTTACATGATCCATAGGATAAACAATTTCGTCTGAAGTATTTGATTTTTTAGGTTTGTCGGTAGAACTTTTATCTTCCATAGTTTGGAAAGTTTCCTTTATTTTTTGTCCAATCATAAGTACACTTGTCAAGACAATAGGAATACTGATAATGAGAATCATATTTTTAGTAAAAAATTTACATACAAATCCAGCTAATATGAAAAAAATAATCGCGTTAACATTTCCTAAAAGCATATACCCAAATAAATTAGCTAATGCCAGAAAAAATACAAAATACAATACGTATTTATTTTCTAAAACTTTGGAAATTGCTTTTGGAATTTTTGGCAAAGATATTTTTGGTAATTTTGGTAATTTCATGAGACTTATATTATAAGTCTCTAAAAAAATTGAAAAGAATTTTAAATTAAATTTATTTTAATACAAGAAATAAATTTAAGGTGTGAAAAAATAAAATGGACGATTTAAACCAATTTTACCCTGTAAACCAATTTGAGTTGTGTTTGTGTGAAATCTATCATCCACTTCATCATGGTTCTGATGATTCTATCATTCTAGACAAATGTCTAGGTCATTACATTACCATTTATAGGCACAATCCTAGAGGAGAATATTTTTCAAATAATGAAAGCGATGATGAAGAAGATTGCGATTGGAATGATGAATATTGGGAAATGAATGAAATCGTGAGACTTTATACCAGAACATACAAGGCGATGCCTGAAAACAAACTGAATCATCCGTTCATTCGTAATTACCAAAAAATAATGAAAAGTCCAACCTATATTCAGCCAGAAATAGTCCAACAATATTTCATAGATGTAAAAATCTGTGGAAATTCATATCCGGTGGAACTCGCGATAAAGAAAACGATTTGGATAAGAATCATTCAACGAGCGTGGAAACGAGTGTATGCCGAACGGCGTCGTATTTCACAAAGGATTGAAAACAATCCGTCTCTTCTTTTCAAAAGACAGACGAATGTGAACTTTACTACACGAATGCCGAGTCTTTACGGAATGTTAAGGGGTTTACGCCTTTGAAATG
>Ga0136642_1001417_pt1 | contig 10365 bp, 12 predicted proteins | sample LowCatLa1302831Y_FD_115313 | JGI IMG/M metagenome (GOLD analysis project Ga0136642, IMG submission 115313) | Freshwater microbial communities from Lower Cathedral Lake, Yosemite National Park, California, USA - 13028-31Y | ecosystem: Environmental > Aquatic > Freshwater > Lake ... | reverse complement strand
GGAGTGCCCCCAACTTTTCCTCCTATGACAAAAGAAATACGTGTAGTACCCGAAGTGACGATACCGATTCCAGTGGATTTAACGCCACAGGAAGCCAAGACTTTGCATGAAAGAGCCAAAGCGGCTTTTAAAACCATGGAGTTTCTGGCTGCAATGGGCTTAGAACCCAAAAAAGAAAACATGCAAGCAGGTAAACGCGAGGCAGAACGCCAGTTTACTAATTCTCCAGTAGCCCAACGCCGCCCATTTAACGCTGAAACAACTTTATGGTTGGACAAACTGTTGGGAGAATACAACAACGCCATTATCGACGACACAATACGCCTTAAAACATACGTAACAACTAGGTTGGTCGAAGAATCTAAGGGTGAAAAGGCCCCAGACCGGCTAAGAGCCCTAGAATCACTGGGTAGATTGTCCCAATTAGGGATGTTTGCTGATAAATTAGAGGTAAGTATCAATACTAAGTCTACAGATGAGCTAAAAGAAGAGCTAGCTAAGAAACTTTCTCGCTATATGGGCGTTGTAGAAGAAGTACCAGCAAAACAATCCGAGCAAAAGACTAAAGTTATTGACCTAGACGCTGAATTAGGGCGCAATAAACAGGTTTTAGATGACTGACCCACTAGTAATACTAAAAAACCTACCCGTTGATGAGCGCGAAGAGTTCTTAACATCTTTGCCTAGGGAAGAAGCTGACGAAATACTGGAAATACTGGAAATACTAGAAGAATTAGCAACTAGAGACGACCGACAAGAAGTACAAACAGACTTTATGAAGTTTGTAAAAAGCGTCTGGCCCGAGTTTATCCACGGCAGGCACCATGCTAAAATGGCAAAAGCGTTTGAGGAGGTAGCTAATGGCACTTGTAAGAGACTTATTATCAATATGCCGCCACGCCATACAAAAAGCGAGTTTGCTTCTTATCTTTTGCCTGCCTGGTTCCTTGGGAGATTCCCTAACAAAAAAGTTATACAAACTTCGCATACGGCTGAGCTTGCGGTGGGTTTTGGTAGAAAGGTACGTAACCTTGTCGATAATCCACTGTATAAACGTCTATTTCCTGCCATCGAATTACAAAGCGACTCCAAAGCGGCAGGTCGTTGGAATACTAATTTTGGTGGTGATTACTTCGCTATTGGTGTGGGGGGCGCTGTTACTGGTAAGGGAGCTGATTTACTCATCATCGATGACCCTCACTCTGAACAGGAGGCGGCTCTAGCGGCATTTAACCCAGAAGTCTACGATAAGGTCTATGAGTGGTTTACATCTGGACCACGTCAGCGACTACAACCAGGCGGAGCCATCGTAGTAGTAATGACACGTTGGTCGCTTAGGGATTTGACTGCGCAGGTAATGCGGTCGGCAGCCCAGCGGGGCGGAGACGAGTGGCAAGTCATTGAGTTTCCAGCAATTTTACCAAGCGGCAAGCCATTGTGGCCAGAGTTTTGGAGCTTAAAAGAATTAGAAGCACTGCATGTGGAGCTGCCCAATAGTAAATGGCAAGCGCAGTACATGCAACAGCCCACTAGCGATAGCTCGGCTATCGTAAAACGGGAGTGGTGGAAGGAGTGGGAAAGTGAACGCCCGCCTATCTGCGAGTATATAATTCAGTCATGGGATACAGCACACGAGAAAAAAACAGTCAATGACTTCTCTACTTGTACAACGTGGGGTGTCTTCTATAATGAAGAGGACCACGACTTACCAAATATCATCCTCTTGGACTCCTTTAAAGAGCGCTTGGAGTTTCCGGAACTTAAAGCAAAAGCGCTTGAGAAGTACCAGGAGTATGAGCCGGATTCGCTTATTGTTGAGAAAAAAGCGGCGGGGGCCCCTCTTATTCAAGAACTCCGTCGCATGGGTATCCCCGTTGGTGAGTTCAGTCCTGGCAAGGGGCAGGATAAGATATCGAGGTTAAATTCAGTTGCGGATTTCTTTGCATCTGGTAAAGTATGGGCTCCAGCTACACGCTGGGCAGAAGAGTTGATAGACGAGGTAGCGGCGTTCCCTTCGGGCGAACACGATGACTTGGTGGACTCAATGACATTAGCGTTAATGCGATTTAGGCAAGGTGGGTTTTTACGACTTCCAAGTGATGAACCAGAAGAGATTCGGTACTTCAAGTCAAAACGCAGCGCTGGGTATTACAACGTTTAAGGAACGATATGGCAATGGACAAAGGTATTTATCAGGCCCCTATGGGGATTGCAGACACAAAAGAGATGCCAATTGAAATTGAGATTGTCGACCCAGAAGCGGTTAATATTGGAATTGATGGGCAACCTATTCTTAGCATTGAGAGCGAAGACGATAACTCAGATACATTTAATGAGAACCTTGCGGAATCGATTGAAGACGGTACCTTGCAAAGCATTGCTAGTGAATTGATTGGTCTGTTTGATGCAGACGTAGGAGCACGTAAAGATTGGGCGGATACATATGTCGAGGGTCTTAAACTACTTGGACTTAAGTACGAAGAAACCACAGAACCCTGGGCGGGCGCATGTGGCGTTTACCATCCGATGCTTGCAGAAGCTGTGGTCAAGTTCCAGTCCGAGGCTATTATGGAGACCTTCCCTGCTATGGGTCCGGTCAAGACTAAGATTATCGGTAAAGAAACCCAGAATAAAAAAGAAGCGTCTATCCGCGTTCAGGAGGACATGAACTACCGCTTGACTGAGCAGATGAGCGAGTATCGCCCTGAGCAAGAAAAGTTATTGTGGAATTTGCCACTGGCAGGTTCAGCGTTTAAAAAAGTTTACTTTGACCCAGCACTAGGTCGTCAAGTAGCAATGTTTATACCGGCAGAAGATTTGCTTGTTCCGTATGGCGCAAGTAATCTTGATAATGCTGAGCGTATCGCGCACGTCATGCGCAAGACTAAGAACGATGTTAAGAAACTTCAGGCCGCAGGGTTCTGGAGAGATATTGACTTAGGTGAGCCAACAAATATCCTTGATGACATTGAAAAACGTAAAGCTGAGGAGCAAGGCTTCACAGCAACTACGGATAACCGGTTCAGAATTATTGAGATGCACGTCGACTATGACTTGCCTGGGTACGAAGATGAAGCAGGAATTGCACTACCTTACATCATTACTATGGAAAAGAGCACCGCAAGGGTGCTTGCCATTCGTCGCAACTGGTATGAAGGCGATACACTTAAATTGAAACGTACACACTTTGTGCACTATCAATATGTACCGGGATTTGGATTCTATGGATATGGACTTATTCACCTTATTGGCGGTTATGCTCGCAGTGCCACTGCTATTGTGCGCCAGCTCGTCGATGCAGGGACACTCAGCAATTTACCGGGCGGCCTCAAAGCAAGAGGCTTACGGGTCAAAGGAGATGACACCCCAATCTCTCCAGGAGAATTTAGAGACGTAGATGTACCGTCTGGTTCAATCAAAGACAACATTATGTTGTTGCCGTACAAAGAGCCAAGCCAAACGTTGATGTCATTGTTTAATCAGATTGTTCAAGAAGGTCGCTCATTTGTTTCCGCGGGAGACTTACAAGTATCTGATATGGGCGGTAATGCGCCTGTTGGAACAACTTTGGCTATTTTGGAGCGTACGCTCAAGGTAATGTCAGCAATTCAAGCTCGCCTGCACTATTCGATGAAGCAAGAATTTAGTCTGCTAAAAGTTATTATTGCCGACTACACAGAAGAAGACTACGAGTATGAGCCAGAAGAAGGTAGCCGCGCAGCTAAAAAGTCAGACTACGACGATGTAGAGGTACTACCAGTTAGCGACCCTAATGCAAGTACGATGGCGCAGAAGATTGTTCAATACCAAGCAGTATTGCAGTTGGCTCAGTCAGCTCCACAGCTTTATAACTTACCTTTGCTCCACAGGCAGATGATTGAGGTTCTTGGTATTAAAAACGCTCAAAAGCTTGTACCAATGGCAAATGACCAGAAGCCACAAGACCCAGTCACAGAAAATCAAAACATTCTGATGATGAAGCCAGTTAAAGCGTTTAGTTATCAAGACCATCAAGCACATATCACCGTGCACATGGCCGCAATGCAAGACCCTAAGATTTTGGCTCTATTACAAAACAACCCAATGGCGCAACAACTGCAACAACTTATGATGGCGCACATCAATGAACATATTGGGTTTGAGTATCGCAATCAGATTAGCCAGCAGATGGGCATGCCGTTGCCTCCGCAGCATATGAACGATATGAATGAGGAAGAAGATACAAACATGACTCCAGAGATGGAAGCTCAGTTGGCTCCAATGATGGCTAAAGCGGCATCCCAGTTGTTACAACAGAACCAACAGCAAGCTAAACAGCAACAAGCACAACAGCAAGCCGCTGACCCATTGATTCAAATGCAACAGCAAGAGCTTCAGCTTAAAGCGGCAGAACAACAACGCAAGGCTAAGAAAGATGATGTTGATGCGCAACTCAAACTTAAGCAGTTACAGATTGAACAAGAACGCATCCAGTCACAAGCTAAGATTGCTGCTGGTCAGATAATTGCTAATGCAGGTATGGCACAACAAAAAAATAAAATGCAGAGTATTCAAAAGGGCGGTGAGATTCTTTCTAAAGCAGTAATGAAAGAACGAGAATTAAATCACCAAGCAAATATGCAAAGTGCACAACAACCCAAAAAGGAAATTAAAGAGTGACCGAATACCAATACCTAACCGGTGAGCTACAAAAGCTCATTGAGTCTAGAGCACAGTCCGTTGCCGATGGCAGCTGCAAAAGCATTGAAGAGTATCGAAATACAACAGGGGTTATCCGTGGTCTTGCCCTGGCTGTAGATTTAATCAAAGACCGTGAGCAAAACTTAAAGGACTCAGATGAGTGACATTATTATCAGTGACGCCTTGGGGAATCTCTCAAAGCTACCTGAAAAGCAAGAAGAAAAAGCAACACAACTTCCAAAAGCCGCTGGCTACCATATTTTATGTATGGTTCCACAGGTTGAAGAAGAGTATGACAGCGGCATCATTAAGTCAACCCAAACACAACAATATGAGGAAGTTTTAACCCCCGTACTGTTTGTTATGGATATTGGCCCAGATGCCTACGCCGATAAAGAAAGGTTCCCAAGTGGACCCCTCTGTAAGGTTGGTGACTTTATATTGATTCGTCCTAGTTCTGGTTCACGCCTTAAGATTCATGGCCGTGAGTTTAGAATTATCAATGATGATTCAGTTGAAGCCGTAGTTCTTGACCCCCGCGGGATTACGCGTGCATAAGGAGATTTAAATGGCAACAGAAGAATTTGGCACAGTAACTTTTGGTAAGGGCGGTAAAGTTATTCCAGTTGGTATGGAAGGCGATACTTATGAGTTCCCTGATGAAGTTGCGGCAAAAGAAGAAGTAAAAGCAACGCCAGAACCAGAAGTAGACATCGAGATTGTCGATGATACCCCTGAGGAAGATAAAGGCCGTACCCCGATGGACGCTTCCAAAGTTCTGGGAGAAGATGAAGATGATGAAGAACTTCAGTCTTACGACAAAAAAGTTCAAAAACGCATCAAAAAGCTAACTAAAGGCTATCACGATATTCGCCGCGAGAAAGAAGAAGCGGTCAAAATGCGTGAAGAAGCCCTCCGTGTGGCTCAATTTATGGCAGATGAAAACCGTAAACTACAGTCTACGTTGCATGAAGGTAGCAAAATCTACATCGAACAGGGTAAAGGTGCAGCAGAAGCCGAGCTTAGTATTGCTAAAAGGGCTTACAAAGAAGCTTATGAAGCTGGCGATAGTGACGCACTAGTTGAAGCACAACAGGCTATTTCAGAGGCAACTCTGCGATTAAGCCAAGCTAAAACAATGCAACCAATTGAGCCAAAGGAACAAGAATATAATATTCCTAAAGCAACTCCGGAAGCCCCTGCGCAAGACCCAAAACTGACTACATGGTTAGATTCTAACGATTGGTACGGTGGCGAGACTGTAGAAGAAGATGAAATGACTGGCCTTGCAATTACCATTCATAATCGTCTTGCAAGAGAATTTGGTGAAAAATATGTTGGGACTGATGAGTATTATTCAAAAATCAGTGATACAATCCGAAAAAGATTCCCCGATTATTTCGGAGCCGACGAATCACAAGTTATAGAAGCAGAAACAAAACCGGTTAAAACCCGCGCAAAACCCGCTGCAAATGTCGTAGCCCCGGCTACACGTTCAGTTGCCCCTAAGAAAGTACAATTAACGCCTACTCAGGTACAGATAGCGAAACGCCTCGGTGTTCCACTAGAACTGTATGCCAAGAAGGTTGCCGAACAAATGAATGGAGATAGATAATGGTTAAGAAAACAACCCGTGATGTAGAAGTACGTGAAACTGAAGTACGTCCAATAGAAACCTGGACACCTCCTCAGTTACTTCCAACACCGGACCCACGCGAAGGCTGGGCTCATCGTTGGGTAAGAACATCTACTATGGGGGCATCTGACCCAATGAATGTCTCCGCAAAGCGTAGGGAAGGTTTTGAGCCTGTTAAGGCTGAGGATTATCCTGAACTTATGAGCCACGCGTCCATTGATGGACAGTTTAAAGGCTCAATTGAAATTGGTGGTTTAGTTTTATGCCGTGCCCCAGAAGAATTTATGAAACAGCGCGCTGCTCACTACGATAAGCTAGCTGCAGGTCAGATGGAGTCGGTAGATAATAACTTCTTGTCGCAGAATGACCCACGTATGCCTTTGTTCAAAGACAGAGCTACTAAAGTTACTTTCGGTAAGGGAAGTTAATTTTAATTTAATTTAAGGAGCCTCTTATGAGCACAGTAGCAGCCCCCTACGGGCTAAAGCCGATTAGCTTAATCGGCGGTCAATCCTTTACTGGCGGAACAATCCGTGAGTATTTGATGACCACAAACACTGCGACTGCCATTTATAATGGTGATTTAGTCGCTTTAGGCGTATCAGCAGCAGGTCAACCAACCGCGCTAGCCGCTACTCCAACTACCAGCACTGTTGGTTTGGTTGGCGTTTGCGTTGGCGTACGTTATCAGTTGGCAGGCCAACAGTTGGGTTATCCACTCTATGCACAGTATTTACCAGCTAACGCTGTAAACGCTGGCTACACAAATATTTTTATTCGTGTTGTAGAAGACCCAGACCAGTTGTATCAAGTTCAATCCCAAGGTTCCGTAGGTTATGGTTCTATTGGTAAGACTGCTGCATTGGCAAACTTTGGTGGTAGCACAACTACAGGTAATTCTACAATTGCTCTGTCTGGTACTATTGCTAATACATCCGCGTTGGCTGTTAAGATTGTTGACTTGGTTAACTCCAGCTCTACATTCGGCGGCAACTTCCCTTCAAACCCAGGTGATGCGTACACTGACTGTATCGTTAAATTAAATTTTGGCGTTCATTCATACTACCAATCAGCCGGTACTTCTAACTAATAAAGGAGCTATAACATGGCTATTTCACGTTCACAACTCCTAAAGGAGTTACTCCCGGGTTTAAACGCATTGTTCGGATTAGAATACGCTCGCTACGGCGAAGAGCATACAGAGATTTACGAAACTGAATCTTCTGAGCGTTCTTTCGAAGAAGAAACCAAGTTGTCCGGTTTCTCTGCAGCCCCAGTTAAAAACGAAGGCGGCGCTATCTCTTACGATAATGCACAAGAAGCATGGTCCACACGCTACTCACACGAAACTATTGCTTTGGGTTTCTCAATCACTGAAGAAGCGATTGAAGATAACTTGTACGACAGCTTGTCTGCTCGTTACACTAAGGCATTGGCTCGTGCTATGGCTTACACCAAGCAAGTTAAAGCTGCTTCTGTATTGAATAACGGTTTCACCAACTCTGCCGCTTATTACGGTGGTGATGGCGTTCCACTTTTCTCTACAGCGCATCCTTTAGTTTCTGGCGGTACTAACAGCAACGCACCAGCAACTCCTACCGATTTGAATGAGACTTCTTTAGAAGCCGCTGTTATTCAAATTGCTGCTTGGACTGATGAGCGCGGCTTACTTATCGCTGCTAAGCCTAAGAAATTGGTTGTTCCACCAGCATTGATGTTCGTTGCTACTCGTTTGCTTGAAACTAAGTTGCGCGTTGGTACAAACAACAATGATATTAGTGCAATCAACAACAACGGCACAATCCCTGAAGGTTACACAGTTAACCACTTCTTGACCGACACAAACGCATGGTTCTTGACCACTGATGTTCCAAACGGCTTGAAGCACTTCGAGCGTACACCACTCCAAAATTCAATGGACGGTGACTTCGATACAGGTAACGTACGTTACAAATCCCGCGAGCGTTACAGCTTCGGTTGGTCTGACCCACTAGGTATGTGGGGCTCTTCCGGTTCATTCTAATCTGAATGTCCCAACAAAAACCCAGCTCACAAGGCTGGGTTTTTTTCATTCCAATGGTGGATTCTGTGACAATTAGCGCATAGAACTATGCACTTTTTTATTTCTTCATAGGCTTTTGTAAAACGCCCATTACCCACAAGTTTATGTATGTTGTATTCTTTTAATGTGGGGTCTTCATGGTGAAAATCTAATGCAGCAGGGTGATTAAACCTGCATTTAGCGCATTTAAGGGTAGCTTTAAATTCGTCCCATTTCTTTTTGTGTACCGCCCTGTTACGGTAATTTGCGGCAATTATTTTATCTTTATATTTTTCGTAATGTTTACGACTTTGCACCTTGTGGTATGCTTTTTTTTCGCTATCGTCTTTATATGGCATCGTCTAACTTATAGGTTTTAATTGGTCCACTACTATTTGCATCGACATTACAGGCCCATTCTACGCCTTCTTCGGCGGTCAAGCCCATCCGTAAACAAACTTCAGCTGCCATACTACCAGAACCAATAGCCATAAAGGTTCGAACTCTTTCCCACTCTAAGTCATCGCCACAAGAAAAAAGCCCATCTTTAGTTAACTTTAAGAATGAGCTATCGGATTTTAATTTGGGTTTAATTTTGTTTTTCTTGCTTAAGTAGTCTATGACCTTTTCACAGTCGCTCCAATTTCCAGCAACGCCTAACCAGCCACCATCTATTGGAACAATCTTGTCTTCAAAGTATTTAATGCCGGTATCGGAGTCTGTAAACTGACTATCTGCAACTAGCACCTTTCTCTTCCAGTCACCGATAATTGTTGTCATTTTATTTAGCCGCCATAAGGTAAAGTCCTACATTGCCAAAAGCATAGCCAGCGTAGCATATAGCCATACCTAAATTGCCTTTAAAAGCTTGTTCTCCCGCTATATACGTGTAAATTAATCCAGTAACAATGATAAGCCAAGAACTCATATACCCTCCTAAATATTTCTTTATTTTACCTAAGAACTGTGTTGCAAAAATTAAAAAAGATGTATACTACGGCTAACTGGGTGATTGCTTACACCGGACTGCCCCAGCAGACGATGCAACGATTGGTGTGAGCGTACTTTGCATAGGACATATATTATGGCACGCGCTACCTTTGAAGGCCCACTTTTATCGGGCGATAAACGTTTTGGAGCATTTCGTAACGTTGGTTACTCCCAATTAGTACAGAATGCTGATTTAGATTTTGCTAATACTACTGTAGCTACCCCTACATACGGCGGTTCTTCTGGCCAGTTTGTTAATTCAAACGGCATCCCTAACTCAAATGCTACTATTTACCAGCCTTCTAGCTCGGTATTTCCATCTGTAGTTCAAACTATTCCAGCTGATACAGCCACTAACGTTTATCGTGGCGTAGCATTTTACGTACCTACTGGCGCTGATTTAGACAACATCTATGTTGACGTTTTAGGTTTAGCTGCCGTTGCTGGTGGTTCAGCTGCTATTACTTCGCAGACTGTTTATGTTTCTAATAACTACACGGCAGCTGCAGGTACAGCCACATACTTTAATACTGGTGCTATTTCAGCTACTGGCCGCCAATCTTTAGCTACTTTTACGGCTACTCAGATGGCTAACCAAACAGCGACTACTACCGACATTTTGCAGTCTGGTTCACCTAACGTATCTCAAATTATTGTAACTATTGCTATCGTTGGTACTGCGTTAGATACTCGCACATCATTGACAGGCAAATACAACTTTACTTTACAGTATACACAGCCAGACAATAGTATTGGTACGCAAACTGTTTACCCATATGGTAACTTTGACTAATTAATCCCGGGGGGTTTACACCCCCTTTTTAAAATTTAGGAGATTAATTATGATGCAAACTGATGTTTTATCAACCTCGCTAGCTGCTAGCGGCAATATCTACAATGGTAGAACTCGCGTTCGTGGTATTGCTATTACTCCAGCAGCTACTGCTGGTAGTTTAACTTTACTAGATGGTGGCTCTGGTGGTACAAGCAAAATGGTTATTAATACCCCCGCAGCTGG
>Ga0136642_1001416_pt1 | contig 10375 bp, 6 predicted proteins | sample LowCatLa1302831Y_FD_115313 | JGI IMG/M metagenome (GOLD analysis project Ga0136642, IMG submission 115313) | Freshwater microbial communities from Lower Cathedral Lake, Yosemite National Park, California, USA - 13028-31Y | ecosystem: Environmental > Aquatic > Freshwater > Lake ... | reverse complement strand
ATAAAACCTGGAAAGTAAATTAAATACATATAAATACATAAAATACATATAAATATATATTACTATATTTACATATATGAGTTTAGCGGTTATAACACCAACAATCGGATCTAAATATTTGAAGAAATGTATTGAAAGTATTAATAATCAGACAAATAAGAATTTTACATATTATATTGTCATAGATGGATCTAAATATAAGGAAGATATTTATAATATTTTAAAAGATATTGAATTACCTGAGAATTTAAAAATAATTCCATTAGATGAAAATACAGGAGCAAATGGGTGGAATGGACATAGGATATATATTGCAATGTCATTTTTAATTAATACTGAATACATAATGTTTTTAGATGAAGATAATTTTTTAGAACCAAATCATGTAGAGTCTATTTTGGAAATAATAAAAGAAAAAAGAATTGATTGGACATTTGCTTTAAGAAATATTGTTGATAAGGATGATAAATTTATTTGTCAAGATAAATGTGAAAGTTTAGGATATTTACATCATGTATGGAATAATCCAAATGATTATTTAGTTGATGTTAATTGTTATTGTATTAAAACAGAAGTATTTAGAAAACATTGTTTAGAATTTTATAAAAAAGCTCGACCTGTAAATGATGATGAAGTTGATAGAGCATTATTTAAAAAATTAGTTCAATATAAATGTGTATCAACTCGTAAATATACAGTAAATTATAGAGTTGGTAATCGTTCAGATAGTGTTAAAGCTGAATTTTTTATTGAAGGAAATAAAAGAATATCTATAAATTTAAAAGAGAATTTGTATATTTTTCATTTAGATGAAGAATGGACAGATAAATGTTTAACAACAAATAAATTTGATTATGAATCTTTAAAATATTTATATGAAGATGGTAACAAAGCAATGTTGTTTCCATTAAAAGAAAAATTTAATCTTATAAATGGATATACAAATCCGATTCCAGCAAATTCTACATGTTTTATAACATTAATGGATTTTAGAGTATTACCAGATTTTATAATAAAAAGAAAAGATTTATACATAATTGCTTATTTATTGGAAGGACCAAATTCATGGCATAAATATAATTATGATTATGATAATCTTAAATATTTTGATAAAATAATAACATATTGTAATTCTATTATTAAACTTCCAAATGTTGAATATTTTCCTTTTGTATCTCGATTTGATAAAACTCATTTAAAATATATGGAAAAAAATAGAAAATATGATAAAAGTATAGGGATGATATTAGCAAATCGTCCAAACAATGAAATATATGCAATTAATGGAGTTAAGTTACAAAGATTGGATTATTTAAGAAAGAAATTTGCTATCTTTTTAGATAATCTAACAGTACGCGGTAGTGGATGGCATGAAATTGAACATCATAAATATATTAACGTTGAAGATGTACCAAATAGGATGGTAGATAATACAAGTATATTTAATTTTTATAAAAAATTTAATTTTGCTCTAATAGTCGAAAATTGTGATGCCGAAAATTATGTATCAGAAAAAATATACGATGCTTGGATAGCAGGATGTATTCCAATATATTATGGTAACAATGATAATATAGATTTACCGAGAGATTGTTATATTGATATTAAGGATTTTAATAATATAGAACAAGTTAATTTATATATTAATAAGATGGAAAAAAAACATATTGATGTATACTATGATAATATTAATGAAAATATTATATCAATATTAGAAAAAGTTTCACCTGAAAAATTATGTGAAAAGATTATAAGTATGATTTAATTTCTTCTGTTTCTCATATGCATTAAAGTTTGTTTTTTAATTAAGTCTAAATCAACATATTCTTCATTTATTATTTCATATTTAAATCGGTTGTCCATAAATACAGGACGTTTTTGAATACCATTGTATTCAGTAGAATAACATGTATTATTATCAGAATTTAAATTACATTTTAATGCTAAATAATAAAATAAATTATCAATTACATAAATTTCTGAGGCTTCTTCAATTATACTAATATAATCTAATATTGGTTGTTGAACAAATAATTTAGCAATTTCATAATATTCATGTTTTAAGTCATACATATTTTCATCTGGACAAATAATAATTTTATTCGTTTTTAAATCTATTGTATGTTTGTATGTAGTATTTGTAAGACTTAAAAAAATAAATTGTTTATTATGATTTTTTAAATTTTTTAACATATAAAAACTACTATTGATATTATCGATTTTAATGGTATAGTTATTATAAATAGAAAAATCAAATCCCAATTCATTATAAAAACACATTGGATATGTTACTAAATTATAGTTAGGATTATTATGTAATCCAATCATTTTAACTTCATCATACATCTTATTTAAATAATTGAATGATTCTTTATTTGCTTGATAATATTTAATATCATCAAGGACATAATATTTTATATTTGGAATATCTAACATAAGTGATTTAATACTTTCTAAATTAAATTTTATGACTACTAAAGTTATGTCAAAGTCTTTTGCATAATGTTTTACAATCGAAAGAATATTTAAAACATCAACTGTTTCAAAATGAGGATAAAATATCATAGTTCTAATAAATGATTCCATTAATTATTGTATATATAAAAAAATTATTGGTTTATCTCACATTCTTTCTTAAACTATATAACATACAGTAGAAGCGATGAGCGATACATAATTTACTGTCCGGAGTGATGTATGCAAATATAGTATCATTATCTTTTTTCCACATTAGATGTCTTATTTGATTTGTCCTCTTTGTAATTAATTCATATACCAATTCTTTACTTACAATACATGTGTATATTGGAGTTGTATTGAATGTAACTTCTATTCTATTAGATTCTAATAAATCTATATTGAATAATTCTGTCATTTTTTACCCTATGTATTTTAACAACAAATTTAATATATTTCAATTTTTTTTGAACTTATTCATATAAATCCTTATACTGATGTAATACTTCAATATCTTTATTTTTCATTCGATTATCAAAATTAGGATACCATTTTTCAGTAAATCCATCATATTGACCAATTGTTCCATTTTTTCCATCAACTATAGTAATATATGTTAAAAAACTTAATACACAATCACTTGCATTAACACCACCTAATTCAATATATGTATTTATTAATGATTTAATTTCTTCAACATTTTCAAATATTTTTCTATAAAATGATGTTCTCAAGATACAACCTCCACATCCTCCATAAAATATTTTTTTATCTTTCATATTATTATTTTTACTTATAATATATTGATTAACAGAATCTGGATATCCAACATCATAATTACAACCATTTAAATCAAACTTTAATGAATCTTTATTTGTTTTTTTAATTACTAATACATCATCTTCAACTAACATAATATATGATTCTTTTGTTTTATTAATAGATTCTCTTAATCTTAGAATCCATTCAATAATTTGATTTGTATTATTAAATATTAATGCTATACCATTTGATATTTTATTACAATAAGTATAATTACCATTATATTTTTTAACAATTTCTTCAAGAGACTGATCACCTCCGTCATTATATACATTTAGTGTTGAATTTGGATAAACCTTTCTGAAATTAGATATAGAATTTTCAAATGCTTTTTTTTGTTTATAACATTGATAGAAGCCAGCAATATTTGAATCATTACAAATTGTATTTAAGATTTTTACATAATTATTTACAATATTTTTCCATCCAAATGTTGTTATCCCATAATAACGAATTTCATTACGCATTTCTATGCTTTTTAATTGATTTTTTACAATAGTGCTATATACATATCCAATATCATTTAATTTTGAATCTGGAATAACATCAATAAATGGTAATGATGTATCTAAATTTACAGAAGCACATTCTGAAACTACTAATCCTAAACCACAAATAAGCGCTTCACAACATACTAATGGATGTGCTTCAGCTTCACTTAAAAGAACTAAGTTTGCATATTCTGTTAGATTATTATATAGATATTTTTTTGTCCATTCTCCTAAATATCTAGGATTATCGTGATAAAAACGTTTATCATCTTGTTTTCCAGCAAAATATAATACTGGAATATATTGATATAAATATTGTTTTTTTGTATTACAGATTCGAGCTAAATATATACTTCTATTTGGATATAATGGATAATGTTTAAATTTAAATAATTCATTATTTGCACCATTATATTGAATATATGTTTTACTTGCTCCATTTTTTATAAATAAATTATTAATAGATTTATTAAGAGATAAAATATAACAATTTGAATTTACATAAGTTGGTATCATACTTTTGAAGTAGTTGTCTTCAAGATAATTTTTATTAGTAATATATCCATTATGAGTTGTAATAATAATATTCTTACAATTAATTCCATTAATTATATTTATATGATCTCTATGAATATGAACGATATCTGGATTAAATGAATTTATATTATTTATTGATACATAATAGTCATAATCATTTACTATTTCAACTGATATAGTTGGATGATACTTATTAAGAAAAATTTTATAATCCCATATTAAACTTTCAACCGCTCCCCACCCAACTGGAGGGATTGGTGCAAGTCCAGGACCTACTAATACTAATCTCATAAATAGTATATATTGATTTATTTATATAAAAAAATTAAAATTTATTTAGTATATTAGTACTATTAAGACTTTTACAACCCCTCACGCAACTCGCTACATCTACTCTCTCAAAATGGCGTCCAAGTCGGCACCCGGGAAGTCCAAGGAGGAGCGCATCATGGACAAGGCAGTGGAGCTGTACTACGCCGAGAAAGCGGCCAAGGCGGCGCTCGATGCAAGCGGCGTCTACTACCCGACGCGATCCCTCACTTGCGGCAAGCAGTACCCCGCGTACGTCGACCTCGGGCTGCGGATTGACCGCACTCCGACTGACGAGGAGCGCGAGGTCGACTACATGCTCTACAAGCTTCGCTACAGCATCCTCAAGATCGTGGACGGCAAGGTGGTGGACGGCGAGGTGGTGGACGGCGATGTGGTGGACGGCTAGGTGGTGGACGGCAAGGTGGTGGAGTAAGTAAAAACCCAAACTTTAATTTATTAAAATTTGTGTTTATAAATCAATCTCTATACTTAATCTCTATACTTAATCTCTATACTTAATCTCTATACTTAATCTCTATACTTAATCTCTATACTTAATCTCTGTATTCATTCTCTTGAATCTGTCTAGCAATATTTTCATCATCTGATACATCCATTATTTCAATTGGAATATCAACTTCTGTCAGTTTAAAAATATCTTTTATAATTAAAGAAACTGTCTTAACATTTTCTAAATTATTTTTTTGTTTATCATGTATTTTGTTTAATATTTCAACAAGAGAACTCATTTTTTCTTGTAATATAGAAAGTTTATTATGCTTCTTAACAAGATCAATCATTGATTCAATTTGTGATTCCATCATTTTAAGAAGCTCAATCGCGTCATATGATTCTTCTAGTTCAATCAATGAAGAATCAATACTTACCAAGAATGACAATATGTTATCATTCTCTTCATTAAATTTCATTTCTTCAGCAAGTTTAGTAGATTCTTCTTCTTTTTGTTTAATATGTTTTTCATATTTCATTCTCGCATTCTCTCTGTATTCAGATATGGAAGCCATTTTTTATAAACATAGTAAGTTATATTTAATAATAATTGGTATTTTCAATTTTTAGGCTGAATGCTCAATTTTTACTCATACATAAAAGGATTAATCTCAATAGATTCAAAAGTAATATTACATATGTTCTCGGTATCTTCAATAACTTCATAATCAACTTTATGATCTTTTGCTAACATTTTTTCTTGTAAGTCAAGTAAGTAGTCAAATAATTCTTTTCCTTTATTCCATTTAGAAATATTAGCTACAAATAATTTACCATTAAATACATTAAATATACCAATTCTATTTATAATGTAGTTCTCATCTCTTAACATTTGAGTATAGCATAATAATTGTAAAACCCATTCTATTTGAATAAAGTTTTTTTCAGAACATTTATAATCAATTAATAAATCGTCACATACTAAATCACACTCACCATTATATATATCATATTTGACATATTTTTTGCAATCAACTCTTTTAAATTTTTTTATATATGGAATAAAATTTTGTTTAATTAAATTTATTAATAATGAATATTCACTAATATTTTCATTTAAGATTTTAACATATAACATTCTTAATCTGTTATCAATGATGGAGTTACATTTTGATACATTAAAGACATCGGGTAAAATATCAATAGTTTTATATGTATGATCTTTAAATTTTGTATAAGAATCTTTAATAACATTTAATTGTTCTTTATCATAATTATATTTTGATAAGAATATGTCTTCATCCGCAACATTATAATCTTTAATATGTTTTTTTAGATAATCAACTAATTGTTTAATAGATTGTTTATCATTTTCTTCAATTTGTTTAATACATTTCTTTGCTTCAAAAGTTTTAATAGAATCATTATTTTCAAAGTTATTAACATCTTCTAAAATTTTAGTTAGATTATACTTGAAATTGTATTTGTATTTGTTAATTAATTTTGTTTGATCATTATTTAATAGAATATTATGTAAGACTTTAAAAGCAGCATGATCTACAATATCTTGTTTTCTTTCTTCTAATATAAATCTTGTAATAATAGTATCAAAAAAGTGTCCATATTCTGTATATAAATTTTCTTTCTTAACAAATTTTGACCATACGAATGTATCGGGATAAACTGAATTTGCAGCATGATGTTTATCAATTTTAACTTTTGGAAGGATTCCGTTATTGCGTAATCTAATATAATCTTCACCCCGTAAATTTTTAATTAATTCTGTTACACCACTTTTATATTCAAGATTTTCATAATCAGATAATTTTTTATCTTCTATTTTAGCATTATCCCATTTTATTAATTCTGGTTTAATTTCAGTTAAGAATCGTGATATATAATCAGATAAATAAAAGTAATATAACTTTGTTTTTGCACGTGTTGTTCCGACATAAAATAATCTTCTTTCTTCTTCCATTTTTAGGAAATCTTTAACTCTTGGAAAAAAAGCATCATCACAACCTAATAAATAAACGATATGAAATTCTAATCCTTTACTTTTATGTATTGTAGATAAAGTAATATGATCCGGTTTCATTTTAACACGAATATCATCATCTCTTAATAAAACATTTGCAATTCCATATTTATAAAGAATATTTTCTATTTTTGTGAGAAGATGATTATTTCTAGATAAGATAGCAATTTCATGTAGAGGGTATTTTTTAATTTTTTTCATAATATCAAATAAAATAATTTGGTCATAATTATTAAAGTTTGATTTTACAATAAGTGGTAGACTTCCTCCACGATTAGTTCCTAACATTTCTTTTTCAATTCTATTTTTATTATTTTTGATAGAATCATTTGCGATATCTATAATTGGATTAACTGATCTGTAGTTGGTTTTTAAAAAGAATGTTAACGTATTATCAAAATATTTATCAAAATTTATAAGATAATTAACATCACTATGTCTAAAGCTATAGATATTTTGATTATCATCTCCAACAACAGTTATAATTACTCCTAATTGATGTAATCGTTTAAAGAAGATATGTTGAGGATAATCAATGTCTTGATATTCATCAACAAAGATATATTTGAATCTTTTAAAGTATTTTTCGCCATCTGGAGTTTTTGAAAATTTAATTACACGATGGATGTATTCAGAAACTGATAATAAACTATTTTCATCGACTATTTTATTATTATGTAGAATTCTTTTGGCAATTGCGTCGATAGTCCCACACATAAAGTTAAATATGGTACTAGCAGACTCTTTTATTTTACTTTTCATCATCTCAGTTGCGTCTCTTGTAAAAGTTGTTAAAATGATTTGTGAGAAAGGGATATTATATGTTTTGACTAGAGTTAAAATTCTGGCGATTAGAGTAGTTGTTTTGCCACTTCCAGCAGAGGCAATAATTCTGATATTTTTATTAGTTGGAGCATTAATAATTAATTTTTGTTCTTCAGAGAGTTCTAACATATGTTAATTTATAATTAAAATAAGTTAAATGAACTAAATTTGTTGGTTTAAATATTTTTAAGAGTTTGCTGTACATACCCAACGACTTTGATTTGTTAGAATTCCTATAGTTAATTCAGTAATGTAGATAAAGGTTGCAGAACCTCCATTATTAATTACTAAGGTTGAATTTGTTAAAAAGAAACGATTTATGTCTGTTGAACCACTGTCTTCATTTTTAAAAGTAATACTACCACCAGTATTATTTACAACAATAATAAATCTACCAATAGAACCTCCAGCAATACCGGTAATTGCTATACCAGGTGTACCAGTAATAATAAAAAAAGCATTTGAACCGATACTATAATTATTTAAATCACTACCAGTTGATGTTATTGTACTACCTTGAGAAAATGTAAGGTTACCTAAGGTTCCGGCAGGTCCTGTTGGTCCTGTTGATGCGGTAGGTCCTGTAGAACCTGTTATACCAGTTATTCCCGTAGATCCAGTAGGTCCTGTAATTCCAGTTGATCCAGTATTCCCCATTCCTGTAGGTCCTGTGTATCCTGTAGTACCTGTATTTCCTGTATCTCCTGTAATGCCCGTGTAACCTGTAATACCAGTAGATCCTGTGTATCCCATTGATCCTGTTGAGCCGGTTTTACCTGTTGGTCCAGTAATTCCATTATTAAGGAAACCGAACCATATATTATTAATTGTATCTGGTGAATCTCGTAAATTAATGTATGCTCTATAACTATTAGGTACTGGTGATAAAGTAGTATATATTAATGTTGAGTTTTGGTAATAATTTACAGAATTTGATGTAAGTGCTACTGTAAAAGTATCACCAATATTATATGATACACCAATAGAAGTAGCTCCAAATTCTGATATATACACTGTATTTGATCCACCAAAATAAAAAAAGAATCCATAGCACATCGCATCTCCATTTGGTGCATTATCATATTTCAAACCAACCAATCTTGAGTTTATAGAATTTACTTGAAAGGTTATTATTGCTGTACTAAATTTTTCATTTGTATTTACTAAATCAACGTTTCCATCATTACTAGTTTTTTGTACTGTATTATATGATGGAATTATACAATTTGATGTTTGAGGAACAAGTGTAAATAAGTTAACACCTCGGGATCCTGTAGATCCTGTATATCCAGTATTACCTGTATTTCCGAATCCTGTAGGTCCTGTTAAACTGTTACCAGTTGGTCCAGTAATTCCTGTATTACCTGTTAATCCTGTATTACCAAATCCAGTAGGTCCTGTTGATCCAATACCAGTTGCGCCTGTAGTTCCAGTATTACCAGTATCTCCCATTCCAGTAGGTCCTGTAGATCCAATCCCAGTTGCTCCTGTAGTTCCAGTATTACCAGTATCTCCCATTCCAGTCGCGCCAGTATAACCAATCCCAGTTGCTCCTGTAGTTCCAGTATTACCAGTATCTCCCATTCCAGTCGCGCCAGTATAACCTGTAGATCCAATCCCAGTTGCTCCTGTAGTTCCAGTATTACCAGTATATCCCATTCCAGTAGGTCCTGTTGAACCAATACCAGTTGATCCTGTAGTTCCAGTATTACCAGTATAACCAGTATATCCCATTCCAGTAGGTCCTGTTGAACCAATACCAGTTGCGCCTGTAGTTCCAGTATTACCAGTATAACCAGTATATCCTATTCCAGTAGGTCCTGTTGAACCAATACCAGTTGATCCTGTAGTTCCAGTATTACCAGTATTACCAGTTAAACCAATCGCTCCTGTTGGATAAAAAAGTACATTAGTAACATTTATGTCTGTTAATGCTATTGCATTTGTTTGAGAATATAAATATACTGTATCTGGTGATATTCCACCGGTTCCTGTCCATATTTGATTAGCCGTATATATTAGTACACCATTTTTATAAAAATATACAGTATTTGTATTAGCATATAATGCAAAAGTATCACCGGGTGATACACCTCCTCCCAGGAATGAAGAATTATTATATGTTCCAGCTATATAGGTTGAACTATTAATAAAATTAAAATAATACAGTAGTATGTCATTATTAAGTCCCCATAATCCTATTTCAAAACCTGTTGTATTTACTGTAAACTGTAAAAATAAACCTGAAGTTGTTGTATTAAATTGTTCAATTGTTGTTATAGTTTGTGTTCCATTTGGTGTTCCACTTAAAACTGTAAATGATGTAGGTGATATAATTTTTACATATGTAGGATTTGGAGTGTGTAATGTTGTAAATGTAGAACCAGCAGCACCTGTCGCGCCTGTTAATCCAGTATTTCCTGTATAACCAGTATTGCCAGTT
>Ga0136642_1001415_pt1 | contig 10375 bp, 9 predicted proteins | sample LowCatLa1302831Y_FD_115313 | JGI IMG/M metagenome (GOLD analysis project Ga0136642, IMG submission 115313) | Freshwater microbial communities from Lower Cathedral Lake, Yosemite National Park, California, USA - 13028-31Y | ecosystem: Environmental > Aquatic > Freshwater > Lake ... | reverse complement strand
GTCGTTGTTGGCATCATACTCGTCGTTGTCGCGGGAATTCTTGTAGTAGTCGTTGTTGGCATCATAGTAGTCGTTGTTGGCATCATAGTAGTCGTTGTTGGCATCATACTCGTCGTTGTCGCGGGAATTCTTGTAGTAGTCGTTGTTGGCATCATTGTCGTAGTCGTTGTTGGCATCATTGTCGTAGTCGTTGTTGGCATCATAGTAGTCGTTGTTGGCAATATCAAACTTTGTTGGGAGTATGCGGCGTTTATCGGTGTTGTAGTTGGAGCCAAGGTGGTAGTCGTTACAGGTCGGGTCGTTGTCGTAGTTGGAGCCATGGTGGTAGTCGTTACAGGTCGGGTGGTAGTCGTAGTTGGAGCCATGGTGGTAGTCGTAGTTGGAGCCATGGTGGTAGTCGTTACAGGTCGGGTTGTGGTCGTAGTTGGAGCCATGGTTGTGGTCGTAGTTGGAGCCATGGTGGTAGTCGTTACAGGTCGGGTTGTGGTCGTAGTTGGAGCCATGGTTGTGGTCGTTACAGGTCGGGTGGTAGTCGTAGTTGGAGCGATGGTGGTAGTCGTAGTTGGAGCGATGGTGGTAGTCGTAGTTGGAGCCATGGTCGTGGTAGTTATTGGTGCAATCGTTGTTGTTTGATTCCATTTATTGATGGTTCCATTTTGTATATAATAAATATCGGTGGCATTTACACATAAAAAGGTAACCCCTGATATTCCTGTATCAATCCAAGTAAATTTACTCGAAAAAATATTTCCATTCGTTATACAATAATATAATTTTCCACCAGTTATTCCTGTCAAGAAATTTTTATCATAACTAATTTGTGTCATTGTCAATGGATTTGTAAAATCCACAAGAGACCATAACATTTTAAATGATGTACTTCCAATATTTGACGTAATACCCGAATAAATAGAATTTGTTTGTCCACCGTTATTTCCATCTGAAATCACGTAGGCCTGTAAATCATTTTTACTAACCGTAAAACTTTTACCACTAATCGTGTTAATATTATTATTATTATTGGTTCCCCCATTCAACGATAATTGTTTCCAATTAACAAACTTATTATTAGGGTTTGGAATCCAAAAATAATATGTATTATCTTTCATATTTCTCGCAAAAACGGTCTGATTAATTCCATTGGAACGGCAAGTGACTTCATTAAAACTTAAAGTGATAACGTTAGTACTTGGAGTGTTTATACTAGTATTTGGTAAGGATGTAAAACTATTTTCTATAGTATTTGTATTGAAATTTTTATTAATCAATATTTGATTATCATTACCAATTATGTAACTAGGAGATGCAATTAATTGTAAACTAGAATTGCTCCATTTTGCCGTACTTACATGTCCTGGGTTACACCAATTCGACGTACTACATGTGTCTGTTGTAAAATTACTGATATTAGCAGTATGAGGTTCATTCATCAATTCATATACTTGTGAATTATTGTCGATAGCAATACTAATTGTTCCATTATAACTCACCTGTGTGAAATAAGGATTCGATAAACCTTCTTTCATAGAATCACCACCACCCAACAACCAATCAAAAAAAGTATCCATTACTACTTACTCATATAATAATAATTCATTCATATCGTCGGAAAGTACATCCAATCTAAATGTTGGCACATTTTCTTCCAAATCATATCCTGCTCTTTCTGTTTCGTTAAATCTTTCAGCATCGGGATATAAGGCAAATACTGTTTTTGGTCCAGAAGGACGCACAATTGATAGAGTGTGTAGGTGTAGTTGAAAAAGTTGGTACGGCTCTGGGGACAATACAGGGCCCATGGTTCCTGCAATTCGATAAAGAGGACACACAACGTATTGATGAGTTCCTCGCTCATGGTCGGCGGCTTGATGCCCAACAGGGAGTTGATGTACTGGATATGCTCAAAATATTTGTTGAGGCGGATACGTTTCAGGATTTCGCGCATGGTAATGTTGTCAATTTCCTGAATGTCTTGAATGCGTTCCTTCTTGATGCGGTTCTTGATTGCCTCGATAACGGCGGGGTCAATGTAGGTGGTCTCTTTGGCCTGGAACTGAGACAAAATCTCCTTAAAATGGTTGAGCCGGATGTACGCCGTATACGATACCTCATTCGGCATTTCCTTGTTACTGGGCTTGGATGAGTCGATAATGTACTCGAGAATTTGAGAACAGTGATTGCACATGACGACGCCGTCTTCTTCATACACAATCAATTCGCCCTGTTTGCATTGCGTGCATGTATCGGTAGATATAACGAAATCGTTAAAGTTGTATATTTCATTGTCGACCTTGCGCCAAAACTCTTGGTAAATACTGCGCGATTTCGTGTATTTCGGGTTGTTGTCCACGTCGTCTTCCTCGTCTGTCGCCGTCTTGATACGGAAAAAATTGCGGACCTTGGCCGTGTTCTGGTTGTTGTCGCCGGACGATATTTTCTTGCGTTCCTCGAAATAATCGAAAATGTGCGAGCAATTGTCCAACAGGTAGCGTTGCTTCGCGCCCTTGAGTGTTTTGATTTGTTGGCGCACTTGTTCCAGCTCGTCCAGGGCCTCCATTTTCTTGTCGATGCACGCAGTTTTATTTTTGAATAATTTGATGGTTTGTTTCAATTCGGATTTACGCTGCATGAGCGCAGGCATCACAACGGCGTCGTTGTGGGAAAACTGGTTCATCATATCGGCGTGTTTCTCGTCGATGGTGACATGGGACACTGGCGGGTACATCTTTTTATTGTTCATTACTCATTCACTATATGTTATTTACGATTTTTTTTTGTTAAAGGAAACCGCATGTTTCGATTGAAACGCGTTTTGAAACAGACGTTTATTTCGTTGCCAACAACCCTACAGAATTGGTCCTGTAATGTATGGAGGCAATGACGGATAAGAAAATGCAGTTCATCATGAATGCTTTGGAAGACGGCTGGACCGTGAAAAAACGCGAGGACCGCTACGTGTTTGTGAAAAAACACGAAAACCGACGCGAAGTATTTGAAGAATCGTATTTAGAGAATTTCATCTTGACGATGGCGACCCCTTCGGCTGCCCTTGCCTCCTCACAAACCGGGGGTTGTATATGATGGCACTCAACAGGCGGCGTTGCCGGGTGGCATTGCGCATTGTCGTGCAACGCGAAAAGAATCGAGTTCGACGCCCCGTTTTGTTTCCACGTTTTTTCACGGAAAAACAGGGGCGTCCTCGGATTTTGCGAATGAAAATAGGCGTCTTTTGTTTCTTGATAGACACGCTACAACTCATAACATACAATTCGATTTTTTTAATAGCAACAAATGGTGTTGAAACATTTTTGTTGAATTTGAAAAAATTGCTTTTGTTAAACGGAATAAATTTCCAAAGCATAGATGCAGTTTCTTTTTTAAATAATAAGAAGTAAAAGGGACTATGGTTAATGACGTAATAACGAACGTTTATTATTTAGGAAAAAGGCGCAGTCGCCAAAATTTTTTTCTTTAGCCATCTTATAATTAAAAATGGGTGGAGCTCTCATGCAATTAGTCGCCTACGGCGCACAGGACGTCTTCCTTACCGGAACCCCCGAGATTACCTACTGGAAGGTCTCGTACCGCAGATACACCAACTTTGCGATCGAGTCCATCGAGCAGACCTTCAACGGCCAGGCCGATTTCGGTCGCCGTGTAACCTGCACCATCAGCCGCAACGGTGATTTGGCTTACAAGACCTACTTGCAACTGACCCTACCAGAAATCAACCAGAGCATGAAGGGTAACCAAGCTGGCGATGGTGTCTACGCCCGTTGGTTAGACTTCATCGGCGAGCAAATTTTGGCCCAAGTCGAGATTGAAATCGGTGGTCAACGCATCGACCGTCAATATGGTGACTGGATTCACATCTGGAACCAGCTTACCCAAACCTCGGAGCAACTTCGTGGTTACTGGAAGCTCATCGGCAACACCACTGCCTTGACCTACATCACTGACCCCACCTTTGCCAACATTACTGGACCCTGCGCTTCCACCGGTGGCCCGGCTCAAGTGTGCGCTCCTCGCAATGCCCTCCCTGAAACCACCCTCTACATCCCCCTTCTCTTTTGGTTCAACCGCAACCCCGGTTTGGCTCTTCCCCTCATTGCCCTGCAATACCACGAGGTCAAGATTAACATTGATTTCCGCCCGATTGGCGAGTGCTTGTGGGCCGTTACCTCCTTGAACGTCGACCCAAGTTCCATGGAAGCCAAGACTGGCACCTTGACCGTCACTGCTGCTTACCAACAATCCTTGGTCGCTGCCTCCCTCTACATCGACTACATCTTCTTGGACACGGACGAGCGCCGCAAAATGGCCCAAAACCCCCACGAATACTTGATTGAGCAGGTGCAGTTCACAGGCGATGAATCCGTTGGTTCCTCGTCCAACAAAATCAAGTTAAACTTCAACCACCCCTGTAAGGAGCTCATCTGGGTGGTGCAACCGGATGCCAACGTCGACTACTGCTCGTCCCTCAACGCCAACTCCACCCTTTTCCGCACTCTTGGTGCCCAGCCCTTTAACTACACCGATGCCATCGACGCCCTGCCGAACGCCATCCATGCCTTTGCTGGCCCCACCGAAGTCCAAGGTTCTGGTTCTTTCATCAACCCATCTGGTCTCTTTGAAATGCCAGGTGGCTCAGACGGTGTTACCGGACACAACTCCTGGAACCCCACCGCCGCTCCCTTTTACCCACAAGGAGGCGCCCACGACACTGGCTCCCTGTTGTCCGATGCCGGCACCTTTGTCTTGGCCGAGACTGCCCTCGACATGCACTGCTGGGGCGAAAACCCCGTTGTCACCGCCAAGTTGCAACTCAACGGCCAGGACCGCTTCACTGAACGCGAAGGTTCCTACTTCGACGTCGTCCAACCCTACCAACACCATACCCGTGCCCCCGATACCGGTATCAACGTCTACTCCTTCGCCCTACGCCCAGAGGAGTGGCAACCATCCGGTACCTGCAACTTTTCACGCATTGACAATGCCACCTTGCAACTCGTCCTCTCTGCCGCCACTGTGCAGGGTGTGGCCACTGCCAAGGTGCGTGTGTATGCTGTTAACTACAACGTTTTGAGAGTTATGTCCGGTATGGCCGGTGTCGCGTTAGAGAGTTTTTGTGTGGTATGGCAGCTTTTTATGTTTGCCGTTGCACAATTACAAATCAATAGCGCAGAAAAACAACACGCCACCCACAAGCAGGCAATGTGGGATGGAAACTTCGGTTTGGCTCCTGTGTTATTAGCCAGTTGTTAGTCGTGAACTTCGTCAATCGGAGTTTATGGCAAGAAATCTTGTTGTTCGGGGAAGCCCTTAGAGCCTTGTACTACTAAGTCAGCGTGGGAAACCAGTTGATGGCGAAGAATAGAACTTCGGTATAGTAACAATGTCAAGGATTGGGTAATCCGCATGGTTATATCCTAATGGCGCTATGTTAGCCAATGGATAGCCGTCAGAGACTGAACGGATTTCGCTCGATAGTGAAGGTGTAAACAGCCAGAATCGGGTTAAGATACAGTCCATCCCCCCAGGGAAACTTGGGGGTACCGAGACTCCAATTAAACAATTGGTTTGTCTCTCTACTTTTGCATTTGTTGTTCTGCCCGTGCAGAAAAATAAAATGTAATGTTTGATTCTTGTTGAGTCAAACATTACAAAAAAAAGAAGAAGAACTTTGATTAGGTTACAAAACAAAACGTCATTTAAGAAGAGGAGCACATCCAGGAAACACAACAGGGAGGTTATCAAATGACTGGGCCGGGTCATCGGAATGGAGAAGACGCTGCATAAAGAGACTGTCAGACAGACGAGACCCAGTAAACACAAACGGCACTGATTGCAAGTCAAGTTTGACCCAATGACGCTTTTTGTAGAGTCGAATGGGTCCAATTGCAATTCCGCCACAAGCAAGCCTTTCCACAATTTGGTTGTCAATACGAACAAAATCAGTCATGTTGTATTGTTGGACAAAGTCACATAAAATTCATTCAATTTTGTCCATCCACTCTTCTGCCAGTTTTGCCAACCTCGCCTGTTTCTTGTCCTCGCGCGCCTTGGCTTTTTCCTCGGGTGTCCGCTTTTTCAAATGCTTGCGAATGGCTTGGGTATTCCCTACAGGGATGGTTTGTGGAGGCCACTCCTTCTGCGGCAACTGTCGGTATTGACAAATGGCGAGCAATTTGGCTTGAAAGTGGGGCAAGTCGAAATCCTTCTTCATGACGTTGCACTGGCCGCAACAGGGGCGGACATTGTCCATCGTATAACCGCCTCGGTTGTCGACGCGGTCCGTGCCATTTCTGTGCACTTTTTTGGGGGCCTCTCCTTTACCTACATCCGCTCCTGTCGTATTCACTTTGTCTCCGACAGCCGTATTCACTTTACCGCACAAATAGCACCCCGACTGGTGCAACTCTTCAAAAAACGCCGCCGTCAAATCAAACGCCACTTTCAACTGGTTGGCCCGCGTCTTGACACCCGACAGGAGACTGCCCTGTTGGTCCAGGAAGATGTCGGGCCACCTGCGTTCCACCTTTGGGTCCAGATTCGAATGTGCACACATGTGCTCCACCCGTTTCAAAAAGACCTCTTCCGACAAGGACGCCTTCATCAAGTTGCACATATGGCAACAGGGAACACCGTTCTGCATAAGATACCCCTGCGTGCAATCCATCCGGTCAATGCCATTGAACCCGCGTTCTTCGTCCACGCCGCCACAATAATGACAGGGTCGTCGAATCATCTCGAGAAACCATTCCTGTGTGCAGTCAAAGGGCAGGTTCTTGGCCGCCGCCGAATTTTTGTACACGCGGTAGGCTGCGTCCGGGGAATGGCGGCGTTTTTGATTGGCTTCTTGTATCTTCTCGGGGTTTTGGGCGCGAAAGGCGGCAGATTGTTCCCTACCTTTTTCCAGCGCGGCCTCGGGGTCCTGCAGCATTTGTTTGGCCTTGTACTTGCGGTCCTTGGTGAGGACCTTGATATGGTTATACTTGGCCCAATCCTGTTTGGTGGCCTTGCGATCGGGTCGCTGGGCGGCCACTCTATCCAAGGCATTGCGGTGTTCCTTGTCTCTGTTGGCGTCGGCCTTTTTGTTCTGATCGCGGCACGCTTGGCACGTTTTGGTGACGTTGCCCTTGGCGCCCATGAAATCGCTAACAGGGTGGTATTTCAGGCAGGTGGGACACAATGGGTTGCCTTGGTCATTGATGACGGGCAAGGACTCTTTTTTCTGGGCGGTTCTTTTTTGTTCTTCGGTTCGGTCTTTTTCCAAACAACGGGGGCATTTTTGTTTCGGGTAGGACATATCCAACTCTTCCTTGCATGCGCGTGTATAGTTCGTGCAGACCTTTTTGCCACGCGCCTCGACATCGTATTTCCATGCAAGAATCGCGTGTTTGCCACAGTAGAGGGTGGGCTCCTTGGCCTTTTTGTTGCATTTTTCGCTTTTGCACAAGTGAGGGGTCTCTTGGCACGGCGTGCAGAATTTGTACTTTTTGTTGGGTGTCAGGCCTGTTTGGCAACGTTCACAATTTTTTGGGGGCATTCCTTACAGGGGTGGTTTGTGTATAACCTTGTTTTGTTATACACAATTTAAATCAATTATTATAGTATATTATGACGCTCCATTCCAAAGACTATCCCGAAATCAAAGCCATTGTTGACGCGTATGGCCGTTTTTTGCCGGTGGCGACCTATCCCTGGGTCACCCTTTCGGTGGCCGCCTGTGCCGTCTTTTTTGCCTGGTTCGGCGGCAAATACTTGTTTCCCACCTTCACCTTGTATCCACGCATGCTGTCCCAGTGGAGCATTTCCGCGTTGGAGTATTCGTTTCTCTTGCCCGGCATCATCGGCTCCGTAGAAATCTTGGGATACTCGCCCAACTCTATCGCCATCATCATCCACGCCTTGCAACTGGCCGCCTATTTTTTACTAAATATGGTGACCACCCGCATTCCACTGACGTGGCGCCATGCCATTGCGTTCCCCCTGATGATTGTCGCCGTCTTGCTTGTCGCCTTTGATTAAAAAAATGTCAAAATTGATACAATTTGTCTATGAAAATCGGTTTTGTATCAATTATAATCAAATGAATACGCAATTCTATTTCAAAAACGACTTAACAAAGACTGTGACGGTGGAATCCTGGCACTACTCGACCCCCATGTCCTGGACGGTGCATCCTCAAGAAATCGTGGAAGTATGGAGCGACGACAACATCTGGGAAGTTTCCTTACAGGGCGGTGTTTGTATTGGCAAATTCACGTCGCAGAACGCGTCAACGGCCCTCTATGATTGGAAGGCGGGACCTTTCTATGCCACGTTGTCCCTGCGAGTCGAGGTGGCCAAGAAATGGCTCGTTACCAAGTTGCCCCTTCCGGAAGACGTCCAGCCCCTCATTTTGAGCTACCTCTTTTACGATACTTGGACGGTACAGGCACGACGCCTGCGCAAAAACTGCATGAATACCCTACAGGGGGCGATTTTCATGCGCAGTGACCCATGGTGGCTTTTCAAAGAAAGAGGGGTCGAAAAAAAAATGTGTGGAAACACTTGCACCCGGTGCGGTGGGTACGGTATGTTCCATATTCCTCCACCGGCAGAATGGGTACCCATGCGCATATGGTGCAACTGCCTCATTGTTTGAAACAAGCTATAAAAATAAAACAAAATAAAAAAAAAACAAAATAAAAAACAATAGTAAATGTCGTGGCAAGAAATAGTTCCCCTGTGTTTGGCAGAAATCGTCGGCGACACCGGATTCAAGTGGTTCGCCAACAGGGGTGGGGGTTTCAATTTTGGCATCGGTGCCGTGGGCTATGTAGGGGTCGTATACTACTTGATACGCAGCCTACAGGGGTCGTCGCTCCTCGTCGTCAATACGGCCTGGGACGGCTTGTCGACGGTGATAGAAGACCTCTACGCCTTTTTTATTTTGGGTGAACGATACGAACACTGGATACAATACCTCGGCCTGCTGTTTATCATCGTCGGCCTCCTCTTTTTGAAAATCCCCCTGCAACGTGTCAAACGATTCGAAATGCCGTCCCTGGGAAAGACGTTTTTCCCAGGCAAAACGCATACCTCACCGCCACCCATCAAAGCATGATTTTTTCGACTCTTATATCAATGAACCTTATCTTTACGACTGGATACAGTTCACTACTTATTCAGGTGTCCGCCGCACTCTTGGACCTGTATGTGCTATTGGTGTCACCTCTTCACGAATCCATGACCTTTCTCAAAGAATTGCTCTGGCTCGAATTCGCCGTTCAAATCATCGAAGGCACGTTTTACGTTTGGATGGTCACCTGTTTCAAAGACATCCAAAACATTACCCCCTACCGCTACTACGACTGGTTCCTATCCACCCCCGTCATGCTCTTTTCACTCTGCTCCTATCTCCTCTACATTCGGTCTGCTGCTCCTGTAAAGTTGCACATTGTCGACGTTGTGCAGACACAATGGCCGCTCTTCCTGCTCATCGGTGGACTCAACGCCACCATGTTGTTCTTTGGATTTTTGGGCGAAAAAAAACAACTCCCGCAAAAAACAGCCACCCTGTTGGGGTTCGTTCCCTTTTTTGCCATGTTTGGCCTCATTTGGCACTATTATGTAGAGTCGACGTTTTCCAAAGGATTGGTCGGCTTTTTTGTCTTTTTTTGGGGGCTGTATGGCGTCGCCTCGCTGCAAGACTACAACACGAAAAACGCGGCGTATAATATTTTGGACCTCTTTTCCAAAAACGTCATCAATGTTTTGTTGGCCTTGTGCCTGCTGTTTCCTGGTTACTTTTTAGTCCATTAAAAGGTTGAGTGAGGCTTTCTTTGAGTGCGTCGACTACTTCGACCTTTTCTTTTCCGGGTACCACCTTTTGATGCTGAATTTTGAGATGCTGATGCTGACTTCTGAGATACTGATGCTGATTTTCGAGATGCTGATTCTGACTTCTGAGATGCTGATGCTGATTTTCGAGATGCTGATTCTGATTTTAGAGAGTTTGAAGATGCTGATTTTTGAGATGCTGAATGACTCAAAGGAAGGGAACCAAATTTTTTTGTATATTCCTTTTTCAATTCATCTAGTCTAGTATCGTATGCGGATATGGCACCGTTGTTTTTTTTGAATTGTTCAAACCGTTTTATAGTATCTATCAAATATTGTTTTTCTCTCTGGGTTGATTCTTCTGCTCTTTTTTTGAAAAGTTCATCTCTTTCCTTTCGTTTTTTCTCTAGAAGATTGTTTCTTTCTTCCAAACTTTTTCTTATTATTACTACTGGATTCAAATTTATTTCTAGTCTTTGATTTATTTCATCAAATTTTGATTTTCTTTCTTCTTTTCTTTTGTTGATTTCTCTTTTACTAGTATCTC
>Ga0136642_1001414_pt1 | contig 10380 bp, 10 predicted proteins | sample LowCatLa1302831Y_FD_115313 | JGI IMG/M metagenome (GOLD analysis project Ga0136642, IMG submission 115313) | Freshwater microbial communities from Lower Cathedral Lake, Yosemite National Park, California, USA - 13028-31Y | ecosystem: Environmental > Aquatic > Freshwater > Lake ... | reverse complement strand
TCTTCTTCGTGCTTCAATCCGCGATAACAATCCAGTGATGTTCCTCGAACCACGCATTCTCTACGCAGAGCGCGGAGAAGTAGATACCTCACTCAAGATGGAAATTGGCAAAGCTCGTGTACTTCAAACCGGAACCGATATCACTGTTGTCTCACTCGGAAACATGGTCAATGTTGCCCGTGACGCTATTAAAGAATCAGGTGTTTCAGCAGAACTTATTGATCTCGCAACACTTGTTCCATGGGATCGTGCCACTGTCCTAGATTCAGTAAAGAAGACTGGCCGCCTTGTTGTTGTTGAAGAATCACCGTGGTCAGGCGGATGGGGTTCTGAAATCATCTCTTATGCCACTGGCGCAGCATTCTCAGCTCTCAAGAGTGCGCCATTTAGAATCACTGCTCCCGATGTTCCTGTTCCTTACAACGGAACTCTCGAAGCGCGCTACATACCTACTGTTCCTAATGTTGCTGCAGCACTCTCAAAGGCAGTCTCTGCTAATGAAGTTCCACAACCGTGGTGGATTACGGAAGGTCTAAGCAAATGAGCACTTCACTAGAACGTCGTAAAGTCCTTAAGAACAATTACCTTGCTTGTTATGAGCGCATGCTTGAGATTCGCCAATTTGAGAAACGCACCAACGAACTCTTTGCCGCCGGTGAAATTCGTGGCACCACACACCTCTGTGTTGGTGAAGAAGCTCTTAACTTAGGCTTAGCAACCGTTCTCAGTCATGACGATGTCATTGCTGCTACCTATCGCAGCCACGGCATCGCGCTCGCCTTCGGAATTTCGGCACATTCAGTGATGTCCGAAATTATGGGTAAGTCCACTGGCTGTGCCGGTGGCGTTGGTGGATCGATGCATATGTGCGACAGCTCAGTCGGCGTACTTCCGACTTCAGCAATTATTGGTGGCGGAATGCCAGTAGCAGCAGGTGCAGCACTTGCGTTCCAGATTCAAAAGAAGAAGAACGTTGCAGTTGCTTATTTTGGTGACGCCGCAACAAATATTGGTGCTTTCCATGAATCCATGAACTTGGCTGCTATTTGGAAACTTCCGATTGTGTTTGTTATCAATAACAATGTTTATGGCGAATACACCCGCTTTGATCTTTCAACCCCAATTGAAGATCTACATATTCGTGCTAATAGTTATGCGATGCCAAGCATGAAAATTGATGGCATGGATATTTACGCAGTCCAGACCGGAATGCAGGAAGCTATTGATCGCGCGCGCCGAGGCGATGGCCCAACTCTGGTTGAAGCTAAGACATACCGTTTCTCAGGTCACTCACGTGCTGATCAAGCTCTCTATCGCCCAGAAGGTGAACTTGAGATGTGGCAGAAGCGCGATCCAATCCTGCTAACTGAACAAGCACTCACCAAGAAGGGAATCCTGGACGAAGCAAAGATTGCCCAAATGAAGGCTGAAGCGGAAAAGATTGTAGAAGCCGCAATTGAACAAGCGAGTAAAGATCCAGAACCGACCGTAAAAGATATGTTCTCTAATATTTTCACATCTCAGAAAGTCGGATAGCCATGAAGATGACAATTAAGATGCCACGCGTCGGCGACACAGTAGATGAGGTTTACCTCGTTACCTGGAACAAAGCCGCCGGGGATACTGTTGCTGTTGGCGACTCATTGATGGAAGTAGAGACCGATAAGGCAAATGTCGATGTTCCATCGCCTGTAGCTGGCAAGTTAGTTGAAATTTTCTTTAAGAATGGCGATGAAATTAAGACTGGCGATCCCATCGCTATCTGTGAATCTGAGTAGCTCTCTCCAATAATCGCTCGGCAACTTTCTTTGATGCTTCATCGATCATCAAGCCATCAAAATTAGCAGCACCAGATGATGCATTAAATGCTGCAACTATCTCTTGTGCATGCGCAATCTCAGATGCAGTTGGCGTAAAGGCTTCGTTAACCAGTGCAATCTGATCAGGATGTATAATCCATTTCCCATCAACACCTAAAGCGCGCGATGTATGTGCTGCACGAGAGAGACCGACATGGTCTGCAATGTGGAAATAAGGGCCGTCGTAAGCAATTTTTCCGTGCGCATGCGCCGCAATAACTATCTGCATCAATGGCCATTGCAGTGCGTTTGCTGCTTCAGGTAATGGAGTTCCAGGGCTAGAACTAGGCATACCAGCAGATGCCATGAAATCAGCAGGGCCAAAGGCAAGCGAGATGACTTGCGGATGAGCAGCAATCTTTGGTGCCTTAATCAGGCCCATCGCGCTCTCAATTTGAACTTCGAGCTGCGCACCTTTGGGAAGGCGCTTCGCCCAACTTTTTACATCGTCGCTGCTATGAATTTTAGGAAGAATTACTGAATTGAGGCGCTGCGGTTTAAGTCCACTTACGAGATCAATATCGGCCTTCGAAAATGTGCTGGATAGTTCATTGAGACGAATGGATACTCGCTTCTTGGTATCTACTGTCTTCAAAAAATCTTTGAGATAAGCGCGTGCGGCCACCTTATCGGCAGGAACTACTGAATCTTCAAGGTCAAGAATTATTTGGTCGCAATCGAGCGTGAGCGCCTTCTCGACCATCTTTGGCTGACTAGCTGGAACACAGAGAAGCGAACGCATGGTTCGAAGTCTACGCCTCTTTCGCTTATGAGGGAAGAAAAATCTTCTGCGTTATCGATGTTGAAATCATCTCCCGCAAGTGAGGTAGACCCGACACTTCACCAGCAGCAATTGCCTGCATCCCGATATTTCCTAGAAGCGTTGCTTCTACTGCGCCAGTAATAACTTTCTTTCTAGTGACATCGGCCGTTAATTGATTAAGGAAATCATTAGCGCTTCCTCCACCCACTACATAAATCACATCGAAACTATGTCCTTCTACCTCTTCGAAATCTGAAATCACTTGATCGTAAGCGGCGGCTAAACTGTCAAAGATACAACGCGCTTACTCTGCGGGCGTTGTGGGAACAGGCGTGTTATTTGCGATGCTGTACTCCGCAATTCGCCCCACCATATTTCCAGCAGCTAAGAAGAGGTGGTCATTGGGATTGATCAGAAAGGAATTAGTCGGGACTTTTTGAGCAGCTGCGACGAGTTCTTCGACTTTAATATCTAAACCTTGAGCAGCCCAATCACGTTGACACTCGGAGAGTAGCCACATTCCAGCAACATTGCGAAGTGATCTAACGGTTCCTTGTACGCCTAACTCATTCGTTAAATCTATCTCAAACGCCTTATTCGATGTATTCGCCTGCAACTTCTCGTAGCCAACGAGTGACCAAGTACCACTCGAGATATAAATTGACTTCTCTGGATTAACCATGGGAACTGCTGCCACCGCAGAAGCAGTATCGTGCGAACCAACTGCAACTACCGGAATCCCATCAAGCTGTCCATGGCCTTTAATCTTGCTTAACGTTATTCCGGCTTCATGAAGAGCAGGGAAAATTCCCTTCGGTAGATCAAGTTCAGCAATTAATTCCCAATCCCAATCTCGAGTAGATGCGTCTAATAATTGCGTCGTAGATGCATTGGTGACCTCTTGCGTCATGCTGCCACAGAGAAAATAATTTAGTGCATCAGGCAGCATCAGAAATTGGCTAGCACCAGCAAATTCATCGATGCTCAGTCCAGCAATTAATTGATAGATTGTATTAAAAGTGAGAAATTGAATACCCGTGCTCTTATAAATTCGCTCTTTGCCAACTAACTTGACCGTATTCTCCATGACTCCTTCGAGTCGTAAATTTCGATAGGAGAAGACTCTTGAATTGAGCGAGCCATCTTTACCGAGTAGTTGGTAATCCACTCCCCATGAATCGACCGCAACTGAGGTCAATACATACTTCTTTACTGCCATCTTTAGACCAATGAGAACTTCTTCTTGAAGTTTTGCCCAGTTCCACAGGAGTCCATCTACTGGGTCATCAATTGGGTCGTTTGAAAAACGGTGAATGATTTCGAAAGAAATTTTTCCATCCGAAATCGTGCCAACGGCCACGCGGCCGCTAGTTGCACCTAAATCAATTGCTGCGTATGAGGCCATAGTTAGCGCAGGAATGCACTCGCTACACCGCTATCTACCGGAATATGTAGCCCAGTAGTTAGTGGCAGGTCGCCGGCAACAAAGGCAAATGCTGCGGCGGCGATATGCGAAGGAAGAACTTCGAGTTTCAAGATGCTGCGCTGCGCATAGAACGCACCAAGCTTCTCCTCTTCAACGCCATAGACAGCTGCGCGATTAGCGCCCCAACCACTAGCGAAGATGCCAGATCCCTGCACAACGCCATCAGGATTGATGCCGTTAACGCGGATACCGTGTTCACCAAGCTCTGCTGCAAGTAGACGTACTTGATGTGCTTGATCCGCCTTAGTTGCGCCATAGGCAACATTGTTTGGACCAGCGAAGACTGCGTTCTTGGAAGCGATGTAAAGAATGTTTCCTGCCATCTTCTGCAGAATCATTGCCTTTGCGACTTCGCGTGAGAATAAGAACGATCCGCGAGCCATTACGTTGTGTTGGAGATCCCAGTCGTTGACTGTTGTGTCTACAAGCGACTTAGAGAGTGAGAGCCCGGCATTGTTTACCAAGATATCGATTCCACCGAAAGCAAGAGTTGTTGCATCAACTGCAGCCGCTACTTGGTCTTCGAGAGTTACATCGACTCCAACTGCTAGCAGACGCTCGGAGTTACCCATTTCTGCAATGAGCTTCTTAGCGCCATCTAGGTCTCGATCAGCAATCGCTACACACGCACCCTCATCGAAGTAGCGCTGAACAATCGCGCGACCGATACCTGATGCGCCACCGGTGATAAGTGCAATGTGACCTTGTAGCGCCTTTGGCTTAGGCATGCGGCGAAGTTTCGCCTCCTCTAAATCCCAGTATTCAATGCGGAACTTCTCGAATTCAGAGATGGGTGCGTAAGTAGAAAGCGCTTCGGCGCCGCGCATCACGTTGATTGCATTGACATAGAACTCACCAGCAACGCGTGCGGTCTGCTTATCTTTGCCGTACGAGAACATTCCGACACCAGGAACCAAAATGATGAGTGGATCGGCGCCACGAATAGCAGGAGACTCTTTGGTTGCATGGCGGTTGTAGTAAGCGGAGTAATTAGCGCGATATTCCTCATGCAGGACTCGAATGCGAGCGATTACATCTTCTAGATCTGCTTCTGGTTCGGTATCCACGACCATCGGTGAGACCTTGGTGCGCAAGAAGTGGTCTGGGCAAGAAGTACCAAGTGTAGCTAACTTCTGAAGTGATTCGCTAGCAACGAAATCAAGGACTACATCGGAATCAGTGAAGTGACCGATCATGCGGGCATCTTGAGAAGCAACTCCGCGCAAGATTGGAGATAACTTTGCTGCGCGAGCACGTCGTTCAGTTTCAGGAAGGGCCTTGTACTTAGCAACGGCTTTACCAAATGGTTCTGCTTTTCCGTTCGCCTTGATGAAATCTTCTGCCTTCTTAATTGCATCCAATGAACGCTTCTCGCACTCATCTGAGGTATCTGCCCAAGTAGTTAGACCGTGACCCCCGAGAATGCAGCCTTTAGCGTTTGGATTTTCGGCGGCAATCTTTGCGATATCTAATCCAAGTTGGAAGCCAGGACGACGCCAATCAACCCAGAGAATCTCATCGCCAAAACACTTCTTAGTGATCGCTGGTCCATCTGAAGAAGTTGCGAAGGCAATAATGGAATCTGGGTGCAGGTGATCTACATGCAACTTATCGATGAGTCCGTGCATCGACGTATCAATGCTAGGAGCTGCGCCACCCTTACCAAAGAGGCAGTAATCAAAGAGTGCAACCATCTCGTCTTCGCGATCAATGCCAGGATAGACATTCTTTAACTCGTGCACTTTCTCGGTATATAGAACTGCGATGCCCTCTTCTTTAAGTGTGCCTAGATCTCCGCCAGATCCCTTTACAAAGAGAAGTGAGGTCGGTTTGCCGGAAATAGGATCGGTGATTGTTCCTTTGGCAGATGTATTTCCGCCCGCGTAGTTAGTGACCTTTGGATCAGCACCTAAACGGTTAGAGCGAGCAATGAGTTCGTTAACTGCGGGAGTTAACTCAGATAGCTTTTTAATTATGCACCCCATCCAGCTTGGTTTCCACCAACGCGTTCATCAGCAATCTTCTTCAAATACCCGGAAGCTTTGAATGCCTTCATTGGGTTGGGATCAATTTCCTTTTCAGTGCGCCATTCTTCAAGAAGTGGGCGAACATCAGTGTTGTATGCATCCATTAAAACGCCATGTGCTTCAAGTACATCCCCAGAAGCTTGGGCAGCCTTGAGTGCATCTTGATCAACAAGCACAGCTTTTGCAGCCGCTTCTTGCACGTTAAGAATGGAGCGAATCTGACCTGGAATCTTCGCCTCAATGTTGTGGCATTGATCGAGAACAAATGAGACCGGAGTTCCAACATCGAAACCACCATTGATATTTACTTCATGAAGAATACGGAATAACTGGAATGGATCCGCTGCGCCAACAATTAGATCGTCATCGGCATAGAAGCGTGAGTTAAAGTCGAATGCACCGAGCTTCTTTGCGCGGAGCAAGAAAGCCACGATGAATTCAATATTGGTACCAGGTGCGTGGTGGCCGGTATCAACGCAGACCATCGCGCGCTCACCGAGTTGGAGGCAGTGTGCGTATGAGGTGCCCCAGTCAGGAATATCTGTGGTGTAGAAAGATGGCTCGAAGAATTTATATTCGATGAGCATTCTCTGCTTGCCTGTTAAATGCTTGTAAGTCTCGTGCAGCGATTCAGATAGGCGATCCTGACGAGCGCTGATGTTGTCCTGTCCTGGATAGTTCGTGCCATCGGCAAACCACAACTTTAAATCTTGAGAGCCGGTGATATTCATAATCTCGATACATTCGAGAAGGTGACGGACCGCTTTCTCGCGTACTTTTTTATCTGGGTGACAGACCGAGCCCAGCTTGTAATCATCATCTTGGAAGGTGTTGGAGTTAATGGTGCCAAGAACTACGCCTAAATCTTTAGCGTGTTTGGCAAACTTTGCGTAATCCTCAACTTTGTCCCACGGAATATGTAGCGCAACACTGTTCGCAGCACCGGTGTACTTATGGACTTGCGCTGCATCCTCAACCTTTTCAAAGGGATCGCGCGGTACACCTGGTTGACCAAAGACTTTAAAGCGCGTTCCAGAATTTCCGTATGCCCATGATGGAGTCTCGACTTGTAGTCGATCGAGAACTTTCTTGACTTCGGCTTTAGATGCCATGGTGCGCTCCTCTAGTAGTAGGTGAAAAATTATTTATTGAAGAAAGAAAACTTGTTCTAATTTGATGAAGCCTTGATCTGCAGGAACATCTAGATTCTCAAAGAAAGGCGCCATATCTTTCTGCCACTTCTCATTGATTTCAGTCTTTCCCATTCCTTCGAGCGCAGCAGCCAAATCAGGCGTTTCGAAGTACCCAAATAAGGCGCCATCGGTGCGATCGAGAAATATGGAGTAATTGCTCCAGCCAGTAGAACGCAGAGCTTCGAGCATCTCGGGCCATACATCGGCATGTCTGCGGGCGTACTCATCCATCATCTCTTTACGTACCTTGAGGCGGAATGCGACTCTCTCCATAGGATTCTCCTTGAACCGTTTTAAGCAGATGACCAAGGCTATTCATTGAGTGAAATGGCGTCAATCAAGCGCATTATGAGGATCTGTTCAAATTGAACAGGTAGCCAGCCTCGCTCTAAATCCTGTATCGTTTCAAGTGTTCAATCAATTCTGTTCAATTTAGGGGAGCTGACGTGGCCAGTATCAGAGATGTGGCGAAGGCAGCCGGAGTCTCATTAGGCACTGTCTCCAACGCGATTAATCGCCCTGATGTGCTCGCTCCCCGGACACTTCGCAAAGTTCAAAAAGTTATTGAAGATATGGGCTTTGTTCCCAATGCATCAGCGCGCAACCTTCGCGCCGGCCGCAATCGCGTGATCGGTTTAGTCGTACCCGATATATCTAACCCATTCTTTACTGATCTTGCTCGCGGAGTTAATGACGCCGCATTTGCCGCTAAATACGTAGTCATTCTCTGCAACACCGATGAGAGCACTGAGCGCGAAGTGCAGTACTTAGATGTATTAAGTGCTCAAAATGTTGAAGGAATTCTTATTACACCTGCGCGCGATTCCAATCGGGCGCTCGCAGCTGTCACCGATAAAGGTATTCGTCTCGCGCTCGTTGATCGTCCGGCACTTGGATTACAAGCATGTAGCGTCGCAGTAAATGATTCTTATGGCGGCTCACTGGCACTCACACATTTGCAAGAACTCGGCCATCGCAAAATTTTATTGCTCACCGGCAAAGCAGACATTCCTCAAGTAGCAGATCGCTCCACTGGTATCGCTGAGGCAATTACGAAACTCGCTTCTGCTGAACAACCAACAATCTCTGAACTTCGCCTCGACTCTATGAGCGCACAAAGTGCCTACGAGGCAATTAAAAAGAGAATTGATAAAGAGTTAGATTTCACTGGAATTATTTGCGGAAACGACATGATTGCACTCGGCGCAATCCGCGCACTCCGCCAGAGTGGAATATCTGTTCCGGAAGGAGTCTCCGTGATTGGTTATGACGATATTGATTTTGCCGATAGTGCCGCCGTACCGCTCACTTCAATCTCGCAACCCGCCTACGAACTGGGCTATGCCGCCGCCGAACTTATTATTTCTGAATGCGAAAATCCTGAACGTCATGTCCATCAACGCATCGAATTCCAACCCCGCTTAATAATTCGTTCGTCCACCGCTCCAACTACATCCCACCGCGCAACTTTAAGAATTTCCTAACCAAAGAGAAAGCGAAGGCAATGTCTAATAAGAACTTCAAGCGTCAATTTCCTAAATGGCGTGACCTCAAACCACTTCTTCGCTTTACGCTGCCCAAGCTCAATCGCAAGAAAGCGCGCTTAGATGCAGCCCTGACCATCTGGGATCTGCGCACAATCGCGAAGCGCCGTACCCCGCAAGGCCCCTTTGATTACACCGATGGCGCAGCTGAATCTGAAGTCAGTCTCAGCCGTGCTCGCCAAGCATTTCTCGACATTGAATTTCGCCCACACATTCTTCGCGATGTATCCAAAGCAGATCTCACACGCAAAACTTTAGGTGAGACTTTTAATATGCCGGTGGGTATTGCACCAACTGGTTTTACTCGCATGATGCATTCTGAAGGTGAAATTGCTGGTGCCCGCGCAGCCGAAAAATTTGGAATTCCATTTACTCTCTCCACACTCGGCACTACAAAGATTCAAGATGTTGTCGCTGCTGCACCTGGTGGTACTAACTGGTTCCAGTTATATATGTGGAAAGACCGCGAAGGATCAATGCGTCTGGTTGATGCCGCCGCAAAAGCTGGCGTCAAGAACTTGATGTTGACTGTAGACGTTCCGGCATCCGGACATCGCTTACGCGACTACCGCAATGGTCTGACAGTTCCACCATCATTAACCGCGAAGACTGTTCTCAATGCGATTCCTCGCCCAGAATGGGTTTGGAACTTTTTGACAACACCTGCGATTGAATTCGCCTCGATGTCTAACTGGAACGGAACCGTCGGAGAACTTCTCGACTACATGTTCGATCCAACAATGACATTCGAAGATTTAAAATGGATTCGTGAACAGTGGAAAGGCACCTTGACTATCAAGGGTGTGCAAAATATTGAAGATGCAAAGAAGGCAGCTGACCTTGGTGTCGATGCAGTTCTTCTCTCAAACCACGGTGGTCGCCAACTCGATCGTGCTCCAGTCCCATTGCATTTAGTTCAAGAAGTACGTAAAGAACTTAAGAGTGATCTCGAGGTTCATATCGATACTGGCATTATGCACGGCGCAGACGTGCTTGCGGCAATTGCATTAGGTGCGCAATACACCTACATTGGCCGCGCATACTTATACGGCTTGATGGCTGGCGGACAAGATGGCGTCGAGCGCGCACTTGAAATCATGCGCGGACAGATGATTCGCTCGATGAAGTTAATTGGCGTTGAAACTCTAGATGAGCTCAATCCAAGTCACGTGCGTATACTCGAAACTCATGCCGGCCTCGGCAAGTTACCGGAGTAAGTAAATGTGCAGACCACTTAAATGCGACAACTGTGGGAAAATGACTTGGGAAGGTTGCGGGCTCCACGTTGAAGAAGCCCTCGAAGGCGTGGTAGAAGCGGATCGATGTGTCTGCGATGCGGAGTTACTCACCTGGGTTCCAAAATAAAATGCAGTTTTAAAGTACCGATAAACCTTGTAAACTCCACTCACCACTTGGAGACGTCGCATAGCCCGGTCGAGTGCGCCTCACTGCTAACGAGGTAAGGGGTAAAACCCTTCAAGAGTTCAAATCTCTTCGTCTCCGCCAGT
>Ga0136642_1001413_pt1 | contig 10382 bp, 18 predicted proteins | sample LowCatLa1302831Y_FD_115313 | JGI IMG/M metagenome (GOLD analysis project Ga0136642, IMG submission 115313) | Freshwater microbial communities from Lower Cathedral Lake, Yosemite National Park, California, USA - 13028-31Y | ecosystem: Environmental > Aquatic > Freshwater > Lake ... | reverse complement strand
TAACAAAGGCTTTCTTCCTGCTCAAGACCCTTTTCAGTTTCAGTCAAGTGATAAGTTTTGCCATTCACGGCAATATCAAACGCCACAGTGCACTGCCCCATGGATTTGCTTTTGACCAAATTGATGATATCGCCCACTGTGTGCTCTGTTACAAGGCGGCTGGCTGATTTGATATCACAGTCTGCCCATGCAAATTGGCTAACAATCAATAATGGAAGAATGAATTTTTTCATGATTTCTCGCAACTGTAGGCATACCACCAAATTGTGGCTTTTAATCTGCTGTTGTAGGCACGCTGGCCTTCAGTGAGTTTGTCTGGATCTGGATCAAAATTCTTATCACGTTGCAGTGATTTGAGCTCTGTCAATTGAGTATTTTTGAGACTGCAATCAACAGGGTAGCGCATCAGCTGATCATAACTCATAGTTGAGAGTTTGGGCTCAACTGGGCTGCCATTTTTTCCAATCACCAAAAACACCACCACTGCCAAGAAAGCAAGGATCTTGAGCACTGGACCTATTGTATAACCTATCACTAGGGCTTTAACAGGATCATTCATTTGAATACTCTTTATCAGTTACAATACAAGTATTATAAATGAATTACCGATACTTGTCATCCAGTTCGACGTTCGAAAGTCCTGCAATCATTTGAAATCTGTCCCAGGCCAGTTTGGCTGTGGGGTTTTTGGCCAGCTCACTATTGGGCAGCACTGCTTCTAACCAAATTTCTGCTCGGCGAATGGGATGTGCGCCAAACTGTCTAGGTTGGTGCAGCTTACCAGTTTCCCAAAGTTCAATGCTGACACTGCGAAACAGATCTTCCTGTTCGTCAGTGTATCCAACCCATTCTAGGTTGCTGGCACTCATCAGGCCACGCATCGAAAAGTCATTGTGTTTGCCGCCACCGTAGCCCCTCCAAATGCCTTCCCACTGTGAATCATCATGAGGATCAAAATCTGTTCGTGCAATCACAATCAATACATCAGCAATGTCCACATGTCCATCAACAATGTCTCGTATGCATCTACTGTAACTAAGTCCAATTTTCATTTTGCTCTCTCTGCTAGATCTTTATAACCTGCCCAGGTAGGATGAATTCCGTCTGGGCTTACACTGCGAATAGGCAGCACAGTGTCACCATAATATTCGGCCAACTCTTGCACAATCTTTTGAATTTCGCCAATGGGCAAGTTTTGTGGTGCATGTAAATTACCATGTGGCAAAATCCAAAATACTCGATCAGCATCCACTCGCTGGCGCATCTCGAACAGCTCATCGTATGTTTTAACACCTTTGTGATCATTTGATCCCAAACTGATAATAAGTGTACGGGCAGTTAAATCACGGCCTTTGTACATCTTATTAAACTGCCAACTGTTGATGCCGCCCTTGGCATAGTCAGCACAGTGCTTCATAAACTGCTTTGTGCCCACAGCAATACTGTCGCCTACCACTAAACAATCAAGCATAATTCTCTTCCGTAGATGTGTGTTTACTTGCTGGCCAATTGTGTTTCTAAATCTGCAACACGTTGTTCTAATTTTTCCACATGGTCCGCAACCTGTGCCATAAACTCAGCAGTGTTGTGTCCAGTTACTCTCAGCATTTCTGCCACTGTTGGGGGTGTTAAATTTTCACTCATTATATCTCCAATAAAATATCTGGGTTCCAGCCAGTTTGCTCGCTGTAACCATCGTTTTCGTAACCACGTGGGTTACACACAATTCTAGTCTCACCAATCGTATAATCAAAAGGATGATGAGTATGGCCATGTGTCCACAACACAACCTGTGGATGATCCAAAATAAACTCACTTAGGTCACTGTGATAGCCACCGTTCATCAATGAGTCGTTGGCATACATGGGGTGACAACTTTGAAAACTGGGACTGTGATGACTCACAACCACGCATTTGCTGTCACGATGTTCGTCCAGCACAAGTTTGATGTAGCCCAGAGTCTTGTCATGCCGCACAGCCACATCCAATGCGCTCATGGCTGCATAGTTTCGGTTGTCGTTACGGATAATACGAAAGTCGTTCATCATACCCGCAATGGCATGCATTGTGAGCGGGTCGCGGCGATTCATGTTGGTCCATAAAGTTCCACCCACAAACACCACATCAGACACTTCGCCAGTTTCTTTATTACTGTCTTGGATAACCACAGTGTCTTGCTCCAGCATGTGAATGTTGGGATACTTGGCCAGCTCTTCACGCATGTACTTGATACCAGCAAAAAACTTGCCATTGTAGAATTCATGATTGCCCATGATGTAGATCACATGTGGAAACTGAAAACTGCAACGTTTGAAGAAATCTCTAAAACGCTGTGCCTTTTCTTGTCTATGACCCAGCCCAGTACCGTTAGCAATGGCCGCTTGATCCGCAGTGCTGGCTGGTTCAGGATGGTCGTGCAGATCCTGAGCGATGCAGATATCACCACCTAGAATCAACACATCAGCATTGTTGTCATTGTTAATAAAACAATCTGAAAATTCCAAATGCAAATCACTAACTAGTTTTATCTTCATTGCGGTCTTCTTTCACAAAGGGCCAAGTGTTGTCTTCAGCTGCCCAACGCTGAGCATCCTGTTTGGTATATGCACCTTTGTCAACTTTGTCAACAAAAGATTTCAGCATTTTATTCATCCAATCATTGAATGTCATGTTTTCAGCATGCGCACATTTGAAAGCAAACATCATCAGGTCATCAGGCAAGTCCAACGGGATACTCACTGTGTCCTCGTAAGATTGGCCTGCTTTGATGGCCTGTGCTTTTTGCACAAAGTCTTCCACAAGTTTCAAATCCACATAGTCAACATCGTCCCATGCTTGATTAGCCAGCACACTTTTGTGTTCAGATTCTTTGCGATGTTTATCAACATTTTTTGGATTGATCATTCTGTAAGCACGATCATTGGTATAATCGCACATGCTGACTTCGTAGATCTTTTGACTTTTAGTACTAAACACAATACTAAAACTGTAGCCACCCTTGCCGTGAACTCCGTTCCAACTATCTAATGTGTAGGCATTAGGTCCATAGCATTGCCAACCATAGTCACTACCTTCGGTGATTTTGTAGTCCGCCAGTGCCAACCATTCTTTCATAGTAATCATTCTTCGTGTCCTTCCGCTTTAATAATTTTAGTACGGGCTGCCTCTTGTGCTTCCCAATCTGCTTTGCACTTGCCATCAGCAGCATCACGTTCTGCTCTGTGTGTTTCGCACAGGGTACTGACCCACCCAGTGCCACCTTGTGTGCCCGGTGCACCGCATTCTTCACAAGTGATGTCAGTCATGCTTTCAGCCATGCTGACAAGTCCGCTTATGTAGTCATCTCCGCCGGTATAGTAGAAACGCAAAGATCCAAATTTCTCTTTGAGCTGTTTAACTTCCACTTGCTCACATTCTTCTGGAATCACACGCAGCGGATCATTAAGTATCTCTGCAAGGCGATTTTTAACATACTCTGCGTCAAACCCGTTGTCACCATATTCCACAGCACACAAATCTGCAAACAATTCCGCATTGCCACTTTGGCCAGCATGCGCCATCTTGTTGTAATTGATGGCCTGTTTATACTGTGTTGCACGCCAATCAACATGGCTTTGTATGGCTTGACACAGTTGTGTCAAAATACCAAACCAACCTTTGCCCACAGCAATACCACCGTATTTGCCCGAAAACATTTTTGGGTACACTGCGGGAAAGTAATCTTGCATTTCTTCGTCAGTCATATCAATAGACCTCTTTGGTTATGGTGTATTCAGCAGCGGGCCATTTGGCTTTGAACTCATCAGTTTTAACGTATTCGTTGTAGTCCTTGGCATTGAAAAATACCTTGGTAAATTCTGTTTTGAACAGACCTTTTTTGGCTATTGTCAAATAGACCGATTTTGCTTTGCCTGCCATTTATTGTGCCGCCTTTACATAGTTTAACCGCGTTACGTCATTCCCGTGTTTCCAATGCTTGCTGTGGTCTTTGACCTTGGCCTTGACAATTACACACGGGCCCAATGCTAGACTAGTTTTGCTAATCCAACTTACCATCTTACTGTCTATTGTAGCACAGATATTGTGTCCTTCAAAGTTTTTTGATTTCAAAACTTCAAGTATTTCACAATCCAAATCAGCTACCCATTTGCCAACTTCTGACACATACCCGCCTTCGGATGCTTTGGCTTTGCGCTTGACATTGGTGTGCATCACATCGTTGAAATGTATATGGGGCAAACACGCCACATACCCAAACAGGTTTTCACCCACTGTCTCGCTGCTGAGAATATTGTTGATAGTGGTTTGAAAATCGTTGTCGCCCACAATGGCTGCAAACATTAATTTTTTGTAGTGCTGTACAATGGCATCAGCTTGTGCCACATCTTCAGGTGAGATTCTAAGCGGCATGGGTTGATGCTCTTGCCCAGTTGTACAATAGTTTGGATTGAGAGTGCATGTCATTAGAGTTTTGTTTGGATGTCGTACAAACAACACTTTGGTGGTGTCATCTTGATCCAGTACATACTCGTTGGTCTTGATATAGCTTTTGTTTTCACGCTGGGCTGCACAGGCCAATTCCAAAACTTTTCGAGTTGGCCAAATGGGGCCTTTGTATGGTTTGGCTGATCTAAATGTGTTAGCTGTGTTGTCTAGAACCATTTTTTGCTCCATCTTGGATTAATATACAAGTATTTTACATGAATATGTAACGCTTGTCAAGTGTGTCCAAATGATAGTATATCTTTTTGGCCAGCTTTTTGGTAAGAGTGTTCAAACCAAAATGGCCAATGTAGGCCCTCAGCTGGGGACTGGAAAATTGAGCACCTGTACGCATCTTGCTTAAAACACTGATTCTGCTCAAACGACGTTTGGCACGGTCAGCATCCATGGTGCGTAGCAGTTCGATCGCTATGCTAAACGCATAAGCATCCAACTCGTCGTAGTCAGCAAGATATGCTTCGTACGGTGATTCGATATGCTCGTAGTATTGTGTATGCCCTCTGCGCACACTTTGATACTGATGCCTAAACTCGTGTACTGTGGCATCGAAAATTTCTACAAGAAAGGCAGACATTTGATGAGCACTGAAAGGTTCATCACCCTTGAAATTATGATGCACAGTGACTTCTATCGCAGTGTCCAAATTGAAGTCGTTCTCACCGTCATAGTACGCCATCACATACCAATTGTCTGCGTCTAATTCTTTGTCTTTTTTGCTTTTGATTGCAATATCAAAATCGCATAACTTGAATGTGTTGCGTACACGCCCTATTAAATTTCTAAAATTAATTTGGTCAGGGCTCTGCTCTCGAACAATTTTACAAACATTATACACACGTTCGAGAATGATGTTCATACTACAACCTATAAGTTACTCTGCCTTTTGTTAGGTCATATGTACTGACTTCCAAACGTACATCATCACCCAATATGATTCTGATCTTGTTTTGCTTTAATCTGCCACCCAAATAACACAACAACAAGTTGGGCATATTTTCAACTCTGACTCTGAACATATTGCCTGGCAGCACTTCTTCAACAACACCGGTGAACTCTAATTGATCGTCTTTACTCATTTGTTACTTTTGCAATAGACCAAGTTCCATCTTTATTATCAGTCCATTCCAATGTGTCCCCGTCTGCCCAACCTTTCAAATCCAGCAACTCTTGTGGCAATGGTAGAAGCAAATCCCCACTGCCGTCGTCAGCTTCTTCAACTGTTATTGTCCATTGTGTCATGATATTATTTAACCTTATAGTCAATTGTCATTACTAGGAACTGGTCTCCAACCCAACCGATTCAAGTCCAATTCAATTTCTTCAGTTACAACACCTTCCGGAACGTATTCACGCCCATCCAGATCAGGTGTGGGCGTGTATCCGTCTAGCCCAAATCCAGCCTCTGCGTTGCCAATACCGCTGCAATACCAATCAATATAGTCACCCTCTTCTCGCATGTCAGCAACAATGCCACCTGCATGGCGCCAACTGCAACCCCAGTTTTCTTCTTTCATTTCAGGCCATAAGTCACGCTTACGCCATTCCATATTGCACATGGCCGCATATAAATTTTGAGCGTAGTTGTCACTCTGTTTGGCTTTGTCGCACAGTTCTTTTGAACTACGGAGATCATACTCCATGTTGTTCTTTTGCCAAGCAGGATCCACAAGATTAGCTTCGTCCTGTTCTTTGGCGGTTTTCCAAAACTCAAGATAATGCTGGGGAACTACTTTGCCCGTTGCTTCAGCTTGTTTCTTTGCACTTTCAACTTGAAAGGTATGTCGTTTGGGACTACTTGCTACTGGTTTATTCATTGTGCCAATTTCCTTGAAAGCAATGCCGCACTTCGTGTCCGACGGTGTGCATGTTAGGGTTCTTGCTTGTGATGATGGTGCATTGGTCTTGACCTTGACTATTCTTATCCCAAAAACTACAGGCTTCTAGTGAATAACCAAAACCGTTGTTGCCACGCTTGCGACTTTCGGCTTCGCAGGTTTTCTGCACATTGTCCGCAGCTATCCAATTAACTGTGGATTTATTGGTAAAGTTCTTGCCAGCAGAAAACGGACGTGATGGATTGTCGTCAAATGCAAACGCCGTGGTTGTTGCCAACATACCTAAAACTGCCAATGCCTTTCTCATTGTTGCCTCTCTATGCCTGTGTGTTAAAATGGTGCGGACGGGAAGATTCGAACTTCCAAAGTCACCCTAAGGGCAAGACCTATTCCCTCCGTTCGCTTGCGCTACTAGGAGGAGGTATACCACTTTCCACTCACGTCCACAATACAATTATATAGCCACATTGCTGGTATGTCAATCTTGTTTGAGAAGTTTTTTTTGGTGATGAAACACTAACTAAATATGTTATCAAGAGGAAATCATAATGGATCAAGCTGTTTATAAATTTCCACAAGGGTTTTGGAGAGTAGGCGCTCGCAAGTTTATTAACAAGTACGAGGCATACTTGTTTGCCACTGAACAAAGACTTAAAGTTGAATTTTGTTACTTTACGCATGTGTGGGAAACATTCGATCGCGCTTTACTGGATAAATTTACATTAAAAGAACTGTATAAACAACGTGCTCAGCAGTTGAGAGATTCTTATGACTATCTTATATTGTATTTTTCCGGCGGTTCTGACAGCTACAATGTGTTAAGATCGTTCGTTGATAATGGAATAAAGCTAGACGAAGTATGTGTTAAATGGAGTACTCCCGGAATAGAAAGCAAACGCAATATCTATTCTCCCAACACAACTGAAAAGTCTGCATTCAACTATGCCAGTGAATGGGATTACGCTGTCAAGCCAACTTTACAATGGTTAGCAGATCATCATCCCGAAATAAAAATTGAAATAGTGGATTGGTTCAAAAATGGTACGTCTTTAGAAGAATCGTTTTCAATGGTCAATCATTGGCATGACATAGAACTACCATCGTTGGCTGTTTGGTCTCCTAGCGAAAATAAATTAGTTGGGCAAGGAAAAACTGTGGGATCTATCTATGGAGTTGATAAACCTTCTATATATTTAGAAGATCAAAATTATTATATTAGATTTTTTGATTCAACATTGTGTATGGCTACACCCAATCCGTGTAATGTATACGGTGTTGAGTATTTCTATTGGAGTCCAAAGCTACCAATTTTAGCGTTCGAAATGGCAAACCAAATTGTAAAACATTATGCAACCAATACAGAATTTCAAAAATATCAAGTAACTGCTGACAACTGGCTGTTCTTAGAAAATCAAGGCAATGATGTTTATCAATTTCAAGAAACACATCATAAAGCTATTCTTTACGATACATGGGACGGACGTTTCCAAAGTGATAAACCGATAAAACTTGATCGCACTGACAAGAATTTCTGGATTGTCGAAAGTCAAGAATTAAAAAAATACAAAGAAGAATTTCAAGATTCTTTTGATTTGAGAGCCAAGATGTTGAGATCGACTGGTCAGTGGAGTTTGGTTGACCATTTTAATGATACTAGATTATATACCAAACTTAGAACTAAACATTTTTTCCTAAGGAGAAATGAATGACTGATATAAAATTGCAATTTGAAACCAACGGGTGGGTTGGACCTTTACCCATTATGAGTAAGAAAAAAGCCGACGAATATAAAGAAATGGTGTTGAAAGCAGAAACCACGCTGAATTTAATGAACAGCGATTATCGCTGTAAGAGCAATACTTTGTTCAACTGGGTCGACGAAATTAGTCGCACTCCTGCATTGATAAATTATCTTACCCAGCTTATTGGGCCAAACCTTCAATGTGTCGACACATTGTTCTGGATCAAGAAACCGGGGGACGGCCGAGATGTGAGTTTCCATCAGGATGCCACCTATTGGAATTTTGATAGCAAACACAAGGCACTAACTGTTTGGTTTGCGTTTACTGATGTTACTGAAGAGCATGGCAGTCTAGAATATGTACAGGGCAGTCACACAATTTTTCAGCGTAGGCATCACGATGTCAAAACAGATACTAATTTATTAATGCGTGGACAAACAGTTGCAGAAGCTATTCCTAAACAACGAGTCAGGACATCTGTTCCTGCTGGGCATGTGCTGATTCATAGTCCTTACACAGTACACGGATCAGGTCCTAATACTGCATCGACAACAAGGATTGCCATGGGTATGATCTTTGCCAGTACAGAGTGCAAACCCAAATTGACTCTTGCAAAAGAAAGTGCAATAATGGTGCATGGCGTTGATGAACATCATTACATGTTGCACGACACACCACCGACTGGTGATTGGGATACGGATGTTAAAGTTTGGCGCGATGCATACAACAGACAGCATATTAATTATTACAAAATGGAACAGGAATAAATTACTTTTCAAAATTAAAATGTTCCCATATATAAATATAGCAAGGACTTTTAGACAAAAATACAAGGGGATTAGAATGCCTGCACAATTAACATTAATAACAACCAAGCCATTGGATGTGGTTTGGTGGTGGACAACCAATCCAGATAAAATGGCTGCTATCGAAACATGGTTTAGAAGCTTGCCTGGATTTGTTAGCTATTCAACAAGCATGCCCTTTACCAACGTAAGAGAACAGACTCTTGTTTTTGATACCATATTGAATTTACACAATTATCTAAGTCAGATATATCAGCAGCCCGAAGCTGTGGAACGAAAACTGTTTAACGATCAAAATAAAATTTCCACAGTCGTTAAGATAGATGTTATTTAAAGATTGGAAATTATTAGATCAGTCGTCCGCAGGGCTATCTTTCGAAAAAGAATACAGCTATTACATACACAGCAGAGCATGGGCATTAAAAGGATGGCTAGGCGGAACGCATGCGTGGATAGTATTTTGGTCTATAGACCATAATAGATGGTTAGTTGTTGAATTAACAGATCACGAAACCATCGGTGTTCAAAATGCAAATGTGTTGTATTCTCAGGAGGCAGTTGGGTTCCAAGAACGGTGCCCTATGATAAGTGATAGAACTCCTGATGCAAAATGGTTCGGGTCCACTCCTACTGTTGTAGGAAAAAGCTGTGCTACATTTAGTTTTGACGAATTGATAGCAGCATGTAAAGCATATCCATTTAAAGAATTCAAATTGATTTCTTGCAATTGTATAACATTTGTTTCTTATCTAATAGTAAAATTAAATTTGAATATCAGTCGTCCTATAAGATCCTATGGATTTAAAGATCACAAATTCTGGAAAAATCTGCATGTCACAAAATAAAGTTATTTTTGGATATCCTAGATCTGGCACAAAGTTACTTGCTTCGCTGTTTCAACAACAGGGGTATTTTAATTTCGGAGAATTTTTTGCACTCACGACTGACATACAAGAAGATGTAATACCGTATGCTGTTAGGAAATCAGTACAAGCTCAAGAAGAATTTCGAAAAGAACGCAAAACCAGAGGATCGTCGATAGATAATATTGTTGTTGCAGATTCTATCAGAAATCGTTTAGACATATTCAACAAATACAAAGATACCACTCCATCCGTTGCCACTGTGTGGATGGACAATTTTTTAAGAGTACCCGAATTGTTAGAATCATTAAATGACAGATTTTTTTTATGTACCAGAAGATCTAACGAATTCGAACAACTACTCAGTAGAGCAATTGTGTATAAGCATTCTAATTACAATGATGAAATACCGTCGGCCCCATTTTCTCTAGACGTAAATTTATTTGTGTTTTCTTATTATCAATTGAATCAAACTGTACAATTTCAAAATTATTTGATAAAACAGGATCGAGGCTGTATAATTGACTTTGACGAGCTGATAAGCGGCACGTCTAATTTAGGATTTGATTATTCGGTAACATCGAAAGATCAGCACGCTGATGTTACTGGACTAATATTAAATTTAGAAGAAAT
>Ga0136642_1001412_pt1 | contig 10387 bp, 4 predicted proteins | sample LowCatLa1302831Y_FD_115313 | JGI IMG/M metagenome (GOLD analysis project Ga0136642, IMG submission 115313) | Freshwater microbial communities from Lower Cathedral Lake, Yosemite National Park, California, USA - 13028-31Y | ecosystem: Environmental > Aquatic > Freshwater > Lake ... | reverse complement strand
GGCCAGCGACGCCGAGTGTGCCTGTATTACTACTGTTTACAAAGGTGGCGAGACCAGCGACGCCGAGTGTGCCGGTGTTAGAGGAGTTAACGAAGGTAGCAAGGCCAGCGACTCCAAGAGTTCCACTGTTACTCGTGTTCTGGAAATAGGCCGCGGCGCCTACGTTAGAGAGGATACCTGAATTGGAGAGATAAGAGGTTGCTCCGCCTGTCAGAAGAGTATTGGATGCGTGAGTTACTATCTGTGCAATGCCGAGAGTGCCTGTGTTAGAGGAGTTACCGAAGGTTGCGAGGCCGGCGACGCCGAGTGTGCCTGTGTTAGAGGAGTTAACGAAGGTAGCAAGGCCAGCGACGCCGAGAGTGCCTGTGTTAGAGGAGTTAACGAATGTGGCGAGGCCGGCGACGCCGAGTGTGCCTGTGTTGCTCGTGTTTGCTGTAAGGGTCAGAGCGCTCGCAGCAATATTGAGAGGTGTGCCCACTGCATAAAAGTCGTCACGGCAGGTGATTGTCCACCCTGATGCAGCACCTGTCGCATAGAGGGAGAGGGTCTGGTCGTTGGCTGATCCCGTGTGTTTTACATAGACTCCGTGCCAGAGGTTGAAGGATGCTGGGTCAGCCTGGCCAATGCCCGTATCCGTCCTCGCAAAAAACACAGGTCGGCTTGTTGTAAAGTTGGCGGCGGTTGCTACAGATGTTGCGACATTTGATACGAATCCATTTGTGATTGTGCTAAATCCTAGAGCTACGGTCGCAATGGCAGGGTACTGAGCCCAGTTAGCGACTGAGAATCCACCGCCTGACAATGTTCCTGTGATATTCAGATTTCCATTAATCTGCGCGCCGCCGTTTACGTCCAGCAGATAGGATGGCGAATTACAGTTAATGCCAACATATTGGTTCATAGCAATTGTCATTGCGCGAGTCGGATCCGTCCCTGTTGTGCCCGTTCCGTGTGTCCAGAAGCTGAGTTCGGACCCATAATTTATACCGTTATTGTTACAGCTCTGGATGAGAGAGCAGAAGTCCAGATTTGTTACGGTTATATTCGGTCCCATGATGAGGCGGACGGAACCGGCACCAGGGCCCCGAGTATATACATTAGAGGCGAAAGTGGCGAGGCCCGCATTACTGAAGCTGCCCGAGTTGGAGAGATAGGAGTTCGCGCCACCCGTGATAAGAACATTGCTCGCGATCGTTGTTATACCCGCATTGCTGAGAGGGCCGGCGTTGCTGAAGTAGGCGCCGGCAGTCGCTAGTGTAAGATTGCTTGCGAGCGTTGCGGGGCCGGCAACGCCGAGTGTGCCCGTATTGCTTGTGTTCTGGAAGAAGGCGCCTGCGGCCGTGTTGGAGAGCGCACCGCCATTCACAAGATAGCCGGCATTGCTTAAGTTACCCGCATTGCTGAAGAGGCCTCCACTATTTGTTAGTGTAAGATTGCTGGCAAGCGTGGCGGCAAGCGCAACACCAAGTGTTCCCGTGTTGCTCGTGTTCTGGAAGAAGGCGGCGGCGAGCGTATTAGACAGGACGCCAGTATTGCTGAGGTAGGAGCTTGCTCCACCTGATAAGATGACGTTGGAGGCGTTGCTGAAGATGCCTGCGTTACTCAGATACGCGGCGCCAACCGTCTGAAGGATATTGCTCGTGTGTGTTGTGATGCCGGCAACGCCGATAGTGCCCGTGTTGCTTGTGTTCTGGAAGAAGGCGCCTGCGGCCGTGTTGGAGAGCGCACCGCCATTCACAAGATAGCCGGCATTGCTCGCGTTTCCTGCATTACTGAAGAGACCTCCACTATTTGTCAGTGTAAGGTTGCTCGCGAGCGTCGCGGCCAGCGCAACTCCTAGAGTCCCCGCGTTGCTTGTATTCTGGAAGAAGGCGCCTGCTGCCACATTAGATAACATACCAGAATTGCTGAGATAGGACGATGTGCCTCCCGTCATAGTAATATTACTTTGAAAGGTCACATTGGAGACGGCTGGGAACGTATACCATGTTCCAATAGACGGAACACCTGTGCCAGACAATGAACCTGTTATAATGACTGATGAAAAGGTTCCAGTTTGTGCGACACCGAGTGTTCCTGCGTTGCTCGTATTCAGGAAGAAGGCACCCGCTGCAACATTGGAGAACATACCTGAGTTGCTGAGATAGGAGTTCGTGCCACCTGTGAGAAGAGTATTGGATGCAAAAGTGGCTACGCCAGCTACACCAAGCGCGCCTGCATTGCTCGTGATCTGGAAATAGGCGGCTGCGGCTGTATTGGATAGAATACCAGAGTTACTCAGATAGTTCGCAGTGCCGCCGGTTATGGTAATATTACTTGCAAACATTACAGTTCCAGCCACATTGAGCGATCCTGTGTTGCTCGTGGTCTGGAAATAGGCGGCGGCCTGCACATTTGATAGAACACCCGCATTGCTCAGGTAGGAGCTCGCGCCACCTGTTGTAACAATATTGCTCGCGAATGTTGCGACCTGGCCTACGCCGAGAGTTCCCGTGTTGCTCGTATTCTGGAAGAAGGCGCCGGCCGCCGTGTTGGAGAGGGTGCCAGCATTGCTGAGGAAGGCACCTGCAAAAAGGACGTTGGACGCATTGCTGAAGATGCCGGCATTGCTGAGAAAGCCGCCTGCCGATGTTAGCGTGAGATTGCTCGCAAGCGTTGTCGCTTGGGCCACGCCGAGTGTTCCTGCGTTGCTCGTATTTTGGAAGAAGGCTCCTGCAGCGACATTCGAGAACATGCCAGAGTTGCTGAGAAAGGAGCCTGTGCCACCCGTTAAGAGTGTATTGCTCGCATGCGTTGTCACGAGCGCTACACCGAGTGTTCCTGCATTGCTGGTATTTTGGAAGAAGGCACCTGCTGCTACATTGGAGAACATACCTGAGTTGCTGAGATAGGAGTTAGTGCCACCCGTGAGAAGAGCATTGGACGCAAGAGTAGTGACTTGGGCTACACCAAGGATTCCTGTGTTGCTGGTATTCTGGAAGAAGGCGCCAGCGGCCGTGTTTGATAGGATGCCAGAATTGCTAAGAAACGCGCTCGTTCCACCTGTAAGAAGGACGTTGGACGCATTGCTGAAGATGCCGGCATTGCTGAGAAATCCGGCGGCGGCGGTCATCGTCAGGTTGCTGGCTAGAATGGAGGCTCCGCCTACACCGAGCGTTCCTGTATTGCTGGTCGTCAGGAAGAATGCTCCTGCCGCTGCATTGGAGAGGGTGCCAGAATTGCTGAGGAGGGCACCTGTGCCACCTGTAAGAAAGACGTTGGAGGCGTTGCTGAAGACGCCAGCATTAGATAAAAAGCCGGCGGCGGCCGTCATGATTATATTACTAGAATGAGTCGCCACTCCGCCAACGCCCAGAGTTCCCGTGTTACTCGTGGTCAGGAAGAAGGCTCCTGCCGCCGCATTTGATAGGACGCCAGAATTGCTGAGAAGGGCGCCCGTGCCACCTGTAAGAAGAACATTGGACGCGTTGCTGAAGACGCCAGCATTGCTGAGAAAGCCGGCCGCAGCTGTTATCGTCAGATTGCTGGCTAGAATGGTGGCCCCAGCAACTCCTAGTGTGGTGTTATTACTTGTTGACAGGAAGTAAGCTGCGGCATTTGTGTTGGATAACATGCCAGAATTGCTGAGGAAGGCGTTCGTTCCACCTGTAAGAAGCACGTTGGAGGCGAGGGTTGCGACCTGAACAACACCTAGTGTTCCCGCGTTGCTGGTATTCTGGAAGAATGCTCCTGCAGCTGTATTGGAGAGGGTGCCAGAATTGCTGAGAAGGGAACCTGTGCCACCTGTAAGAAAAACATTGGAGGCGTTACTGAAGACGCCAGCATTGGATAAAAGGCCGGCAGTGGCCGTCATGATTATATTACTAGAATGAGTCGCCACTCCACCCACGCCCAGAGTTCCTGTGTTGCTAGTCGTCAGGAAGAATGCTCCTGCAGCTGTATTGGAGAGGGTGCCTGAATTGCTGAGGAGGGCACCTGTGCCGCCTGTAAGAAAGACATTAGAGGCGTTGCTGAAGATGCCGGCATTGCTGAGGAAACCTGTCGCCGCTGTCATCGTCAGATTGCTGGCTAGAATGGTGGCCCCAGCAACTCCTAGTGTGGTGTTGTTGCTTGTTGACAGGAAGTAGGCTGAGGCATTTGTGTTGGATAACATGCCTGAGTTACTGAGATAAGAGGAAGCCCCACCTGTCATGCGAAGATTACTCCCAAGAACCACGACGCCATTCATATTGAGGTTGCTCGCACTTACAACATTCGCATTTACTGTGGCTGTTGTGATATTGGATGATGTGACTTCTGTATAAGGATTTGCCGGTGTATTTGGAATATAACCACCCACCTGTAGATTTGCTGTTACCATATAGATTGTAGACCCATAGATATTCAAGGGCTGAGAGTATCCAGTCGCAGGATCTATGCTCTGAATGCCAGCACTGTAGAAGGCGTCTCCAATAACACCCATCAAAAGCTGGCTATTGGCGCCAGTTCGCATGTCTATGCTGACATTTCGGTTAGGGGCCGGCGAATTTAAAAACACAGCTGGACTCGGAACATTTGCTGGGTTATAGGTTGCTACAAGGGAGTTTGATAGCGCGATGGACGACGTATTAAGAAAAAGAGTGTTTACTTGAGTGGCGACCGCGTTTGAAAGGGCGAATCCAGATCCTCCTAGCGATGAAATATAGCCCGCACTTCCTAGACCCGTTATTGAGCTGTTGAGCTGGATCGCAGTGACGGCGGAGGTGACGTCGGTGTTCTTGACATATCCGAAGACGCCTAGGCCCACGATTGTGCTCTGGAGACTGAGACTTGAGATGGCCGCGAGATTGGTGAGATAGGAACCATCGCCTACGAAAGTGCTCGCCACCGCAACCGTCGCTCTTACAGATGATGCCACAAGTGCTGACGTAGATACCGTGCTTATATTGATGAATGTCATTGGACTATCCCATGTTGTTGGCGTAAGGATAACAGGTGCGCCCTGAAGAATGATGGATGTTGTAACGCCCATTGTATTGGTTGATATGAAGCCGGCGGCTAGCAAGTCTGTTGTGGTTATCGTGGACGCAGTTGCATTCTGAGTGCGGAGGGTCTGTCCCCACATAAAAACGTCAGCGCCGAATCCGATCGCACCGAATGTGCTCATATTTGTGATAATCGCGCGACCAGTAACTGTTAGAGTGCTTGTTGTGGTTGACGTGGCTGCCATGAAGAATGTGCTGAGTGAGCTGACTTGGATATTAGATGCGACAAACATGTTGCTCGCGAGATAGACATTATTTACAAAGGCCGCAATGCCCGTCGTCGATATGCTCGAGAGATTCGCGAGTGTGTAGACGGTGAGCGAGCTCGTGTTTGTTGACGGCGCTACGAGGATATTTGACGCGGTTATGCTGTTTGCGAGGGTTGATGCGGCGAATATACTATTGTTCGTGATATAGAGGTCTGCGCCGACGTTGATAGTGGGGCCCGAAACACTGAGATTGGAGAGGGATGTATTGCAGTTCACCACGAGATTGAGCGTTGTTATTATGTTGGATGCGGTCACTTCGCGACTTGTGAGAGAGCTCGTATTCAAACGGTTCGCGGTCATAAAGACATCCGCGCCGAATCCGATAGTTGGGCCGAATGTGCTGAGGTTAGAGAGTCTAGTTTGGGAGTTAACAGTGAGCGTGCTTGCAAATGCGACGGCTCCGAGTGTGGAGAGGGTTCCGAACATGACTGTGCTTCCGCCGACATTAAAACTGCTGATGACGTTCAAGCTCCGACCAACAACAATGTCTTGGCCGGTTGAAATCGTGCTCCATGCTGATACATTGCCGGTAAAGACGGCATTTCCCGTCGTCTGGAAACGGGGCGCATTACTGAGAGCGGATGTGCTGCCGACATAGAGGTTGCCAGAGGCGAGAACATCCATTGTATTGACGTATGTGGTGCTCACCGTTGATGCGGCATAGAGGTGCGTTTTCGTTGTGATCGCATTGCTGGAAAAGAGGGTGTTCGCGAATACATAGTTCGCATTGACTCCTTGGACGTCGGCGACACTGAGCTCTGCAGGGAAGGCGAAGGTGTTCTGAAGAACCCATGTGTAGGGGTCGCGGTTTGTTACTGTTACGAAACCGAGCGGCTGATTGATAACAACACTGCTCGGAAAATTTGTATTATAGTATTGTGCACCACTCATCGTGCTAATAACGATACGTCGTAAAGGCGTCATGTTACCTGTCGTATCGCGAATGCTGACGATACGCCCGGGAAGAGTTGATGTAGAGAGAAGAACGACTATATCTTGATTATCAGTGAGTGTTTGTGTATTCAATAACACGACGGACGTGTTGGAGTCTACAATCACTGTTTGCGCAATCGTTGGCATACTACCGTTAGGCGTCTTTTTTGTATCGTCTAAAGTTCGTAGTGTGTGGTAGAAGAGAAATGAGCAAGGACCCGCAAATCAATGCGACTAACTATATTTTGAATATAGTGGAATTACAAAATACAATCACAAGTGCATCTGGACTAACCCCTCTTAGCGCACTTACGACTACGGTGGGTCAAATCCAAGAAATCGTTAATTATGATAATAAGCGTATTAATGTAAATACGATTGCGAAGTTCAGTGACGCGACTGTGCCAATTTCGGTGATTAATGACCTGAATTTGTGTAATTCGGCGCTATATTCTAACGGTGTTCTCTTTGGAGGAGGGAGTGGGGGATCGGCCGCAACAATTCTGAATTTTTACGGAGGGACGGGTATTGGCATTGGTAGCACAAGTGTTTTGTTAACGTCAACAAGTGTGGGCGGCAGCCCTCTGATTTCGCTGAATATCGGTGGCAGCAATATTTTCAGCGTGGGTTGTAACGGAAATGTGTCGTTTTATAATCCTATCTTGGGTGGCGGACAGTTCTTGATTAGTAGCACAGCGACTCTGGGAATTGCGTCCAATGCGGGATTGGGGAAGAGCCTCATGTGTATGGACACGGGTGGAAATGCGGGATGGGGGTATGTGAGCACGATGGCATCTGGGGCTAGTGATGTGCTCACGTTTTCGGGAGGCGGTAGTGAAATCGCGCGCATGACGTCGGCGGGGAACATGGGGATTGGCGTGCTGAACCCCGTAAAGACGCTGGATGTGAAGGGGACAGGGCAGTTCACAGGTCGTCTGACGGCGTTCGACTTCCTGACGTTGTCCGATAGACGATTCAAGACAAATATAACTCGCATTGAGAATGCCAGTGATATATTGGATAAGATTCACGGTGTCCGCTTCATGTGGCGCGACCTGAGCAGCTGCGATGTGGGCGTCATTGCGCAGGATTTGCAGGGGGTTCTGCCTGAGGCGGTTGTTGAGTCTGAAGAGCGGGTTGAGGGAGGAGAGGAGCCGAAGTTGTCGGTGGCCTATCACAAGATTACGCCGGTTTTGGTGGAGGTGGTGAAGGGGCTGGAGGCACGTGTCTCTATGCTGGAGGGTTTGATCCGCTCACATCTACGTGAGAGCCACTAACATCAACCTGTGACCCACTCATGTCCGTCTGTGACCCACTTATGTCAACATGCATGGTAATCGTGGAGTAGACATGCATCACAGGAGGGGCCGGTCTCGGGTTGCCATGGATGTCGAGGCTCTGCTGGTTGTAGCCGTCACGACCGAAGCCCGCCGCATTCCAGCCGTCGTGATTGAAGCCCATCATGTCATAGCCGGCCTCATTGTAGCCCTGCGAATTGAAGCCTGCGCTGTTGAAACCCTGCGCATTGTAGCCGAGGGCGTTGAAGCCCGCGCTGGTGTAGCCCTGCTGGTTGTAGCCGTGGTTGTTGAAACCGGCGGCGTTGAATCCAAGAACGTTGTAGCCGTCGATGTTGAAACCGGCCGAGTCGTAGATATACTGCGCGGCGCCAGGCTGACCACCCTCGTGGACGTCTTGGACCGTGTAGCCCTCGTTGGCCCACCGGGACTTCACGGCGTTGTAAGCGACTCCGTGGACGGAGAGGCGGTAGAAGTCGGACTGGGGGACAAAGGACTCCACCGTGGAGAGGTGGGGTCCGAGGTTGATGGGCTGGCGGCCAGACAGCTTATCCTCGCGGCTCTTGTAGGCCTGGACACCGAAGACACACTGCATTCTGCCGTCCTGTGACGTCAGAAAGCGGTAGAAGTTGATGGAGAGATAGAGTGTGGTGAGCACGAAACCCTGCTCGGTTGTATAAGACGGTCCAGCGATGAGTCCCATTTACTATTTAGTTCAGGTAATTTCTTAGGCGGAGGGTGCTGCGCTCAAATAAGGATGGCCCGACGGCAGATACGTATTGAGTCCGTATTTCCAGGCAAGGTAACCCTCCATCTTCTGGCGATCTGCGGTTGAAAGAACTGACTGGTAATAGACGATTTCGGAGATGTAACTGTTAATACACTCGTTTGAGTCCGAGCGGCCTATCCAGACAGGTGCACTGCCAGAGGCCCAGGTGAGTGATTCTGTAACCGTAACACTCGTTGTCCCCGTCGTATTCGTCTGCTGCATAAACATGACGGTTCCACCGGTCATAGTACATGAATAGATGACGGGCGAATCGAAGGTGTAAGGGAGCTGTGATGAGCCGTTATTGTTATTCGTGTGCCAGTTGATATGGCTTGTGCCATCTGTATAACGAAGCTGAACGTCGGCGTCGTGGCGGCCCGAGGTGAAGTGACCCCAGAAGGTTCCCCAGCTTGCGCGCGTGCTCTTGACGGTGCCGACTAAGAAGAGGGTGATGCTGGAGGCCTTTGCGAAGTTGGCCGAAATCATGCCTGCCGAGCCTTGGAAGTTGAGGCCGGCCCTGCTGCTTATGAGAGAGGTAGAGTATGTAGGTGCCACCGCATTCGTTGTGACGTAGTTATTATTGCCTGATTTATCGCCCCAATAACCGGCCGAGCCGCCGTTTGCGACTATAGTGCCGCTGACACCTGTGAGCACGGTGGTATTGTCGGTGGCGTCTAGCCATTGGACGAGGGTTGCGATGGAGGTGGGGGAGAAGGCACCTGTGGCGGCGGCGGCTGAGCCAAGAGATTAGATCGCATTCTTGTAGTAGTGCTGGAGGAAGTACCAGTTGAGGGCGCCGTCGGGGGCCATCAGAATAGACCCGTAGTTCGTGCTCATGAGCGCATAAAGTGTCGAAGGTTGAAAACGATTTTCAAGGCGGTCCATGCCGACTGTGGAAATATAGATGGACGACCTCGCGGCGTTTCCACAGATGTCCTTAATATAAAAGAGTCGGCCGGCACCGACAGTGGATGCTGCGGGAAGATAGATAATCTTGTTTGTGTTCAATGTATTCACAAACAAGCTTGTCGTTGTTAGGGGGAAGTTTATGGTGGACATGGAGCCCCTTCTTTTTAAAGGTTACTTTAACTTAATAGTAGAGATTTACACGCTTATATTTTATTAGGAAGTAGGTGCAGCAGATTTATAAGGATGATTGGCGGGAAGATTGGCTTGGATACCCCATTTCCATGCAAGATATCCTTCTAATTTCTCACGAATTGTTGTTGTAATATTTGGATTTAATATAAAAATAGCTTCATTAATATAACCGGTTAAAATACCCTGTCCTACTACATTTCCAATTGTACCTCCGCCTGACATAGTTCCAATTTGACCTGTCTGTCCAATAGTTGACTCTACATTAGCATTTGCTCGTACTGCCTTTCCAAGACCACCTGTGTTTATCCAATCAAAATTCAATAAGTTCATTTGTCCTACTTTATAAGCAGCCGTTATGTTAGGATACCAGTCATTGCCCCAGTGATTTACACGATACGCATTTGTTGCTGAAAAACCAACGTGTAAACTATTTGCTCCAGAGCCTCCAGATTGAGCTCCGTAAATATTTACATAGTTTGTATTTGTCATAACAAAAAATGCAGAATGGTCTGGAAAAGAAGCAATAAAATCCAAATTTACAGTAAAATACGAAGAACCACTGAGATATGCGGAAGTGTTTGTATAGGTGGGGGAATTTACACCTGTTGCGTGTCGTGCATTTCCAGATTTATCTGCCCATACAGCAATATTTGTTCCAGAACTAAATGTAAAAGATGAATAATCACTAGCATCTAACCAAAGGCCCATACTCGTAACAGACAAAGGAGAAAATGTTGAGCCGCCACCGCCACCACCAGCAACCACCGCCATCGTCGACACCAACATCGTATTCTTATATGAATCCACCAAATACCATCGTGTGACCGCATCATTCAAGAAGGTCCACGCGCCATAGTTTGTAGCCAGTCTCATCGTGGAGCCATTGTTCTCAAATCCGTCGAGGCCCGTCGTAGAGAGGAACACACTGCTCGTAGAGAAGGATCCATATATATCTTTGAAGATAAGAAGACGGCCTGGATTCGTTGAGATTGTGGG
>Ga0136642_1001411_pt1 | contig 10392 bp, 9 predicted proteins | sample LowCatLa1302831Y_FD_115313 | JGI IMG/M metagenome (GOLD analysis project Ga0136642, IMG submission 115313) | Freshwater microbial communities from Lower Cathedral Lake, Yosemite National Park, California, USA - 13028-31Y | ecosystem: Environmental > Aquatic > Freshwater > Lake ... | reverse complement strand
TATGATTACCTGTTTTTGTCTAGGATTTATTATTTTATATAATCTGTTTTATTATAAACCTCCATTAGAGCAGAATTTTGCCATGATGTTGACATATTTCACTTTTAAATCACCAATTGATAATACGTTTACAAAGAATAGTAGTCTATTTTTAACATTGGCAGCATCACTTATCCTTATGGGAATGTCATCGAAACAGGTCTTTGATGGAAATGAGTTTTCCAAATTATCGCGACAAGAATTGATGGATGGATAAAAATTAATACTGATAAAAACAGCGTAAAAACAACGCCATATAATATTTCATTGTATTGTAAACCAAGAATGAAATATTATGAAACCCATTATGAAGATTATATTGAGTCGACTGAAAAGTACAACCTCCACCCAGAATTGAAACCCGTTTTTGCTGGTTTACCGCCAAAAATAAACAAACTAGAAAACCTAATTATATTTGGGCCACCAGGAATAGGGAAATATTCGCAGGTTCTCTGTTTATTAAAAAAATATAGCCCGAGTGAATTAAAATATGAGAAAAAAATATTGGCCAACACTGAAAAGCAGCAATATATATATCGTTTTAGTGATATCCATTATGAAATCGACATGTCCCTATTAGGCTGTAATTCCAAAATATTATGGCACGAAATTTTCTTCCAAATTGTCGATATTATTTCTGTGAAACCGGAGAAAATAGGAATCATCATGTGTAAAAATTTCCATCTAATACATGCAGAATTATTAGAAATATTTTATAGTTATATGCAGCAATATAATCATTCGCAATCTAATATACAAATAAAGTTTTTTTTGATTACAGAGCATATTAGTTTTTTGCCGACTCCCATAGTGAATGCTTGTCAAATAATGCATATTGGTCGTCCATCCAAAGAAAGATATAGCCAAATGGCAATTCAAAATACGCCTTTGGTAGTTGGTGAGAATAATGGAGTAAAGCGTCCATTTTTGAACAGAACTTTAGATTATAGGTCCAAAGGAGGTTTATCCGTTCCTTTATCCGTTCCTTTATCCGTTCCTTTATCCGTTCCTTTATCCGTTCCTTTAGATAACAAACTATTCGACCAAATCGAATTAGATGGAATCACTAATATTAAAGACACGCGATACTTCCCCCTAATAAAAACAACGGATGAAATGCCAAATGACATATTCAACATAATTTGTGATAACATAATCAAGGAAATCTTGTCTGAAAAGAAAATAAATTTTACCGAGTTCAGAGATACGCTATATGATATTCTTACATATAATTTAGATATGGTGGATTGTCTTTGGTACATTCTACAATATTTTATTGAAAACGGCAATTTAGAACAAAAAGATATCAGTGATATACTAGATAGATCGTATACATTTTTAAAATATTATAACAATAATTATCGTCCCATATACCATTTAGAGAGTATTATGGTGTATATCATAAACAAGATACACAAATATGATGAATTATAAATTGGCTTGTCAGGTTCTCGAATTAGAAGAAAAAACCGACTATGAGGATAATGAAATAAAAAAGCAATATAGAATGCTGGCTCTAATGTATCATCCAGACAAAAACCCTTCTTCAGATGCTGCGACAAAATTCCAAGAAATTCATACGGCATACGAGTTTTTAATGAAACATAATGACCAAGATACCTATGATTCAGATGAGGAAAAAACTACGATTCCAAAGGATTCATATCGATGGGTTCTCTTTTCATTCTTAAAAAATGTTCTCAAAACCGACACTGGGAACTATTTGTTTTATACTATTTTAGAAAAGATATCGGGCTTATGTGAGAAGAATGCCCTCGAAACCCTGGAAAAGTTGGATAGAAAGGTATTGTTAAAAATCCACGAGCTATTGCGTAAATACAAGGACGCATTGCATTTTGGTCAGGATTTTGTTGAAAAGGTCGAAGAATTAATCAAATGCAAAGTAGCCAAAGATGAATGTATAATTTTGAATCCTATTTTAGACGATTTGTTTGAGAACAATTTGTATAAATTAACCGTGAATGGGCAACTTTATATTGTACCCTTATGGCATAATGAATTAGTATATGATAATTCGGGATATGAATTATGCGTGAAATGTAATCCAATGTTACCCGAAAATATAGAGATAGACCGAGATAACAATATTCATGTGCAATTAAAATATACGATAAGCGATTTATGGGAAAAGGAAGAGGTGAATGTAAACGTGGGTAGGAAAACCCTGGTGTTTTATCCAAAGTTATTAAAAATAAAAAAAACCCAGACGATTATTTTAAAAGAACAAGGAATATCTAGGATTAATACTTCCGATATTTATGATGTGAGTAGGCGGAGTGATGTTTATTTATATTTCACGCTTTTTCAATAAATGATATAAAACTTTCATACGTTTATATCATACAATGAATTTATTTTCCCCCCTGTTAATTTTTATATTGGGAATACCGTTAATAAATGGGTTTATCAGGTTCCCATTTGGCGAGCCATTCCGAATCGCAAACCGGGAAATAAAAAAAGATATATTCTACGAATTACCTGAAAGTCAAGAATCCATTCTTAAAAAGATAAACGGATTTTATGGTCTTATTGGTCCAGATATTGACATAAATAATGTCACAAATATCTTCGATTTATTTACAGGCGATGGTGTTATCCAGGGTATTTTTTTCGATAATGGAGAACTTACTTTTGTAAAAAAATTTATACGAACAGACAAACTGCTATATGAGGAAGAAAATGGCCGAATCCCCAATCACAACGTCTTCAAAATACTATTTGGTCTATTTAATAAAGTCAACGCATTGCCAGACCTATTAGGACTTGCCAATACGGCCTTGCTACAAATTAATAAAAAGACCTATGCCTTATATGAACGCGACTTACCATACGAAATCGATATAAATTTCGAGAACAAGACAATCGAAACTATTGGGCGAAAACAAATTTGCGGAATTTCTCATGTTTCGGCTCATACAAAATTTAACAAAGAAAAAAACATCATCGAGACAATCGATTACGATATAACGAGTAATTCTGTAAAATATTTGGAATTAACACCAGATTTGTATATAAAACGTTCCAAATCCATTAAGTTAGATTATTTACCCGTCATCCACGATTTTTGGACAACAGATAAACATGTTATTTTGTTTGATTCGCCACTTCAAGTTGAACTCACCAAAATAATAATAAATCCCATGCCAGTCTTTTTAAATCCAAAAAAGAATACCATGATCCATCTTTTAGATAAACAAACCATGACAGTAGAAAAATATGATATGGGAACCAGTGCTTATTTATTTCATTTTGCCAACAGTAAAGAGAACAATACGCACATTGATATTTACGCATCATTTTATGATTCCTTGGATTTTTCTGATTTGAATATCAAAGGAAAATATAGAAAGGTCAGCATTAACAAGGTAACAAAGCAAGTTTCTATACAGAAAAACCGAATATTCGAGAACATGGACATAGAATTTCCTATTTTATACAAAAACTGCACTATTTTTCGCAGTATAAAAAACAAAATAAATAATGGGTTTGTTATTTGTGAAGATTTGCATATCAGAGCACGAATCCAATTCACTGACCGATTTATTGCCGGTGAGCCCGCTATCGTAACGATTGACGGCGTCGGTCAAATGATTTCATTTTGCTTTCATAAAGATAATAATAGATGTGGTTATTTGCTCATTATTAATCTAGACACATATGAACAAATAGAAATACCCTTATTAGATTCAATAAATTTGGGATTTCATTCTATCTTTTTACCGAATTCGGATAACTCTACCTTAGAGCCGTAAATATTCAGAATTCAAAACATGCATATGCTGCTCAGCCTCGGCAGTATCATATCCACAGGAATGGTCTACTTGGTCAGTCTCGATCGAAAAATCTGTTACGCATAAAAGATTCATTTTGTTAGCTTCTTTAATAGTAATAGTGTCGATCCCCCATCCATATTTGGATATAGAATAATCCATATTTTTTAGTGCAGAGATTACTAAAGGGTGAATAAACCAAAACCCACAATCGGTCGTATTTACCGTAAAAATATCGTTTCGTACGTGGGAACACTTTTGTTGATGCATCGTGCGTTTATCGTGCGGAGAGAAAACACCAATGGGTAAAGTATTAAAAGCGGTTAATGCGTTCTCAAAAATCGCGTTAAAATCGTTGTCGACTAAATTATCACCAACAATGACACATAATAATGCATTTTTATTCATATGTTTAATTGAATGATTATATTGAGAGCCATAATAATGTGAATCGTCTAATTGGATATGTGAAATTGTTGGATCTAAAATGCAGGACTCGTCGCAATTAACGATAGTGGTATTCTTGATAATAGGGCGGATTATTTCATATAACCGGAGACTATTTTGAGTAATTTTTTTCCAATTGAATAGAAACACGCAAATATCTTCTTTTGTAAACATGTTACAAAAGAAGCTGATAAAAAACCCTGCAAGATAACGCAATCTAGTTTATTAGACATCTTGTGAATAACAAAGCTCTAAACGTAAATTATTTATGTCTCGGCGGAATAACTTTTGTTTCGCTGTGATGTATCAGAACAATATTGTCTTGGTTCTCTGAATCGACGATATGATAACAATTTGCTTCATTTCTGAGTTGTTCATTATAAAGTTTTACTTTACAATCCATAATATGAGAAAAAATAATACCATAAAGATTTTTACAAAGAATATGGAAATCCCGAATCATATCCGTATTTGAAATAGAATACAAATCTTTCAATGCCTCATAAATAATTATATTTCCAGGAGAACAGCCAATAAATCCCTGGAAAATCGAGCCCTCAATAAAAGACGAATTCACAGAAAAAAAATCATAATCGCAGACAATGTTCTCAATATCATCCTCAATCATCGCATCAGAATCAATATATACTCCCCCATTTACGTACAAATAGTAATAACGAAAAAGGTCAGCCCGATGTTCACCATAACTATACGAGAAAAATTTCTGAATCACGTTAGGGAATTCCGCGATGGGATGTTCTCGAAAAAAATCAATAATTTGTTTATCCGAAAAATGAAGATAGGTCCAGCCTGGCGATTTTTCTTTAATCATTCCAACTACATATTCGGGTATACCATGCCGACTGGTTTGCACAATAACTTTGGGAATCATTAGTAGAACAACGATTACTTTCTTTAATTATTTTTTGAAAATAATATCTAATTGTTTGGCGTTTTTTTTCGTATCCAGATACCCATTTTCGATCATTTCTTCAAAAGGAAATTTACTTTTTGATAGCAAAGTCGTATAATCAGATAAATTGAAAATTGATTTATTTGTAGAAAAGTGATTCCATATATTTGGATAAATATGGAGTGCGGTTTTACTCGTATTTAAATAAGGATATGGACTAAATCCGCCATCAAATGAAAGCGTTTTCCTATAAACATTCGTTAATCCACCAGTTAAAAAAGGAATATGAGAACTTGCAATACAACAATTAAGTGCATCTTCAAGGTTCTCAAAACCATTATAAATAATAATATTTGATTTACAATTATGCAGAGTAGTTACGCCAACATAGAGTCGTGAAAGGTCAAAATCCCGCGTTTTATAATTATCCAAAAATTTATCTTTGATTTGGTTCTCCATTTCGTGTATAGAATTTATTTTAGAAAAAGACTTATCAAGAATTTTATTTTGAATTTGTGGGATATCTATACGTGAACAAAGCATAAGTGAATTCCATGCTCCAGCTGAGGCACCAGAGAAAACATAATCCCGTAAGCAATAATTCTCTTTAATATATTTACATATTCCAAGAACATAGAATCCCTTATAACCACCTGGTGAGATAGATAATATCTTTTTATTTTGTAAGCTGTTTTGTTGAGGAGAAATCATATATAATTTGGGCGGTTTTGTTACTAAATTTGTTTTACAATAATGCAAAGTATCAAAAAAAGACTTGACGCCAAATCTCATAATAATTGCAATATTAACAAATATCCATATATTATTTACAAATTTCATTTTTGTATCTATATTTGCAACATAAAAGTTTTTGAATAATCCGCATAAAAAAGGGTTTTTATTTACACCATTTTGCGTTGAAAACGCCCAAATGGCAACGTTACCGTCACTCGTTTAAACCGATGAAGATTTAAAATGGGACAAACCTCCTACGGAGGTTTGCCTTTTAATTCATTTATCGGTAACGTTGCCCTTTAATCTCTATTGATACGCCCTTCGGGCGTCCCATTATAAATCTTCAAGGGTGTAAAAGAGAAAAGGTCTAAAATAAATTACAAAGACAAACTAACTACACTATTTAAAATGGATACATTTTTTATGGGTTTTAATGTTTTTTAATGGACGTAAAAAACATTTTGTTGGTTTATTTGTAAACAAAAAAAATGCATAGAATTGTGAATTATCTCCTCAATTTATTTTTTTTCGTTTTCTTATTTGATGATTTTTTCTTTATTGTTTTCTTTTTACGTTTATTTGAACGTCTTTTTCCTCCTCTTTTAAATAGACCCTTGACAAATTCCGACCAACTACGGTCTGGATCAGTTTTTAAATATTCTTGCCATCTCTGTATAATGGTCTGCGGAGGGGGGGGGGTTATATTCAGCCGGGGGTTCAGGGGCTGAAACTCCTGAATGACCTTTATCCCGAATTGCGTTTAAACTATTCGTAGTTTCAACAAGTTTAGAACCTACTTTTTGTTTAGCAGAATTCCATTGTGCCTTGTATTTTTCGACTAAATTTGTTTCTTTTAAATCTTCTCCTAAATATTGTTGTAAATCCATACTGTATACAGGAGACACTTGTATGCTTAGTTTTAATGACTTTAAATCATGTTCGCTTGTTGGCCTGTCTTTTGCATACCTTTCTGCATCTGCTATTCTCTTAATTATATCTGGTTCTATAAAATCTGGTTCTATAAAATCTGTCATTTAAAAAAATAATATATATATAAATAAATATATTAATTTTTTTTTGCATAGAGGCTTTTACAATTTTACACCTTTTCTCATTTAAAACGCCAACTTTGTCAGTGTAAATTGTAAATGAGTGAAAGTAACGTTACAATTTGGGCATTTTCAACGCAAAATGGTATAAATGTTAATAAGTCTAAAAAGTGCAAACTCCGAAGAGACTCAAGGTACCTCTTTTTTTAATTATAAAAATATTTGTAAGGTTCTATCAGAATTTTTAAATAATACTAAAAGTCATAATTAAATTAACTAATTTTTTTAGGAAAAAAAAATAGGGTTTATGCTAAATCAAACCCAGAAGCACGGTTGGCATTTGAATCAATTTTCTAGAAAAACTGCTTATTGCGACCAATAAACGAACAAGCTTTTTATAAACTTTGAGCAATTTATAAATTTAAAAATGGTGTAAAAATTAAGAAAAATTTCTACTAGAAACTCAATAAAAAAAGGGTTTTTATTTAGAATACATTACAAAGACAAACTAACTACACGATTCGACCCGGGCACATTTTAAGCAACAACCTTCTTCTTAACCACCTTCTTCTTTGCAGGCTCTGGCTCCGCCGCCTCAGGTTCAGCCTCGACTGCCTTCTTCACTACCTTCTTGACAGGCACAGAAACAACGGGCTCAGGCTCTACCTCGGCCTCTGCCTCCTCATCGGAATCCTCAACCTCAGTAGAAACTGCGGCTGCCGAAGGGACTTCACTATCATCCTCCTCATCTCCCGAAGGCTGAGCAGGCTGCTTATCAAGAGTCTTAAGCTCATCATTCGAAAGCTGAATATGGCAACGACCGAAGACAGTCTGAGACTCAGAAGAGGGCTTCACAACACCCTGGACAAACTTCCAAGTGAGCCCCCATCCCTTACCACCAAACCAGAGTCCGCTACACTGAATGACCGATGCAATGTTGCTCTTCTTAGGTACATAATCCATCGGAGTATGAACCGGGTTATCTGAAGGGAAGAGACGCTTGCTCTCAGTATCATAAATCTCGACGGCCCAACGATTGTCATAATTGGGCACCTTGGGTCGGATAGACGGAGCCTTGGTAAAATCCGTCTTCTTGGTAACCTTATCCTTGGGAAACTTGAGGAAGGGGAAGAAGGTATGCTTGACTACATCACGGGACATCTCCTCACCAAACCAGGCCTCACTGTTCTTCACAGCATCATCCAGAATCTGATTCTCGAAATCCTTCATCTTCTTGAGGAAATCAGTGGTGGCGGGGGTCGCATAATCATCGCTAGGAAAATTAAGGGAAATGCTGAACTTACCATCAGACTCGCCGGTTTTCTCATCTACATAATCCGCAATACCCCACGTCATCATGAGCGGCGTGGCAATATGGAGCGAACGATTGGTCTGGGTGCTAATGATGTTGATAGACTTTCCACCACGGTCATTGACCTTGGGCTGCATGTACCGAATGCTGGAAGGAACCCAATCACCAACGGGGAGAACAACGGGAGTGGCAGGCTTCGACATGATATAACTGAGCGGGGGTAACTGTGATAATATATATCACGGCAATTCTTTAATTCAATTTTTTAAATATTTTATTTTGGCAGCTTACGAATTATGGTAAGGTTTTTGTTATATATCACGTTTTTTTCATATACAAATAAAAACGTGTTCTCCTCATTTTCTAAAAATTGGTCTATAGTTAGAGTAAAACTATATAAAGTGTTTTTCACGAAAATATTATAAAATTATTTTGTCTACGCAATGTATAAAAGGATTTCGAAAAAAATAAAAATGCAAGATAATTTAATAAATGAAATTTGTGAACACAACATAATTTCAAACGAATTTGTACCAATTGAAAAAATAAAGGAAACCATACATAAAAAAGGTTCTCGAAACATTAAAAAAAAGGATCCTATTGATAAAAAGGCAATTAATTATAAAAATTATATCGACAATGAAATTATCTTATCGTCTTATAAATTACCTGAATTAAAAAGTGCCGTAAAAAATATACGTCTTCCCGTATCAGGGAAGAAGGAGTTATTGATAGAAAGACTAGAAACCTTTTTCAAAAATACAAAAACGGCCATCACGATTCAGCGTAGGTTTCGCGGATGGATAGTTCGGTTCTCCATTAAACTTAGAGGACCGGCACTATCAAATAGAAAGTTATGCATAAATGACACCGATTTTGTAACAATGGAGCCTATTCGCGAGATTCCTCATGAATGTTTTTATAGTTATAAAGACACTAAGGATTTTATGTACGGATTTAACGTAGTATCGCTAATGCAAGTATTAAAAGGTAAAAGTAAAATTGAGAACCCATATAATCGCGAAAAACTAAATGGTCAGATCATAGAAAATATAAAAATATTATTTGGATTATCCTGCATAATTTATCCAGAATTTAGGGAAGAAAATGAAGCATTAATTCAACAAACGTATTTACAGCGTAGAAATGTAAGAACGCCCGTGGTGCGTAATAATAATATAATTGGCCACCAATTAGTCAGCCAACCCGTAAACACAAATCAGGTTCTCGATAGACTCGTCGCCATAAGAGCCAAACCAATGAACGATAGAATCAATGAATTATTTATGGAAATCGACTCCCTGGGAAATTATACACAAAGTGTCTGGATGAGTAGTCTAGATATTAGACAATATATTCGATTATACCGCATATTGTATGAAATTTGGAATTACCGAAGCAATTTGTCTCGTGAAGTAAAACTCCGAATATGCCCACACATTTCCCCTTTTGAAGGTATTTTTCCGCGAGTTATCTATCATAACGATTTGTCATTTAATCAAATTCAAAATGCATGTGTAACGGTTTTTGAGAACATGGTATATCAAGGCATAGATGAAGATCACCGAAAAATAGGGACATTTCACGCCTTATCAGGACTAACCATGGTTTCTGATAATGCAAGACAAGCAATGCCTTGGTTATACGAATCCGTAGCTTATTAATAATAATTTTACTAATAAAAATTATTATTTGAGAAAAAACAATATGGAGCTTTCAAAAAATCCAAAAAATTAAAAGAAAGAAAAAATCCTTAGGAGATATCGAGTGTACATATTATTAAATATATATATTGGTAAAAAACAACTTAAAAACGATTCGTGATAGTATAATATAATAGCCACCATGGTTAGAACGTCTAAGTCCGCAGCTGCTACCCCCGTACCCACTGTCACTGAGTCCAAGCCCGTTGTGGCTGCTGCCGCTGCTCCCGAGGCCAAGAAGCCTAGGGCCAAGAAGGCTGAGGCTGCTGCACCTGCCCCTACCAATGAGCTCACCCCTGCTCCTGTCGCGGGCAGTGCCACTGAGGCCGCTCCTTCTGTAAGCACCGCTCTCGAGGCCTCGTCTGTCTCCCTCAAGCTTACTGAGTTCAATGCCAAGCTCCAG
>Ga0136642_1001410_pt1 | contig 10398 bp, 14 predicted proteins | sample LowCatLa1302831Y_FD_115313 | JGI IMG/M metagenome (GOLD analysis project Ga0136642, IMG submission 115313) | Freshwater microbial communities from Lower Cathedral Lake, Yosemite National Park, California, USA - 13028-31Y | ecosystem: Environmental > Aquatic > Freshwater > Lake ... | reverse complement strand
GTTAACGGACCGTCATCTTGCTCATATTTGGGTTCAGGCCCTGCTTCTTTCCATTCTAGATCTACTGTTTCGACCTTGTCCACACTTGGTTGTTCAATAACTTCGGTAATAGTTTCAGACGTATTTTCACGTTCACGGAAGTTCTGAAAACTAATTTGACTGGCCAACAACAGGATAACAGCCAACGGATCAAATACAACAACAATTAAGATAATAATCCATGTGACTGCTTTTTCTAAGATTGAATTGTCAGGATTAGACCCGTAGATAAATGCCGCAATGTATTTGATTGGCCCTACTTCGGCTTCTACTTTTCTGACTTCAGCGGCAATCGGCGCTCGCTCTTCAGCAAGTATGCTAACTGTTTTCTGGTAGGCATCGATTTCAGCAAGGAGACGCCCACGTTCTTTTTGTTGATTCCTACGGAGAGCCACGGCTTTATCTGCACCCGTTTCTGAAGTGCTTCGTGACATGACTTGGTCCACTGCCTCATCCATTTGTTTAAGAGCCTTGCGGTTTGCATCGATATTATCCTTGGCTGTTTTAATCTTTTCATCGTAAATGGCTATTTTACTAACTACATCTCCGCTTACAAGATTTTGATCGTTGTGTGCTTTACTTAAGAATCCAAATATACCCATTGAGGTAATCAGCATTAACACAATGACCGCAGTGGTCATATAGGTTTTAATTGTTAGTGGTGCAATCTTCCAGTTTTGTTTGAGCCAAACTGTGGCAACTAATTTGCTCAGTTCTAATGTAGTACCCATAATGATAATGGGCAAGACGGCCGCAGAGAAAATAGCAGTAAGACCTACTACTGAGTAGTAGACCGCTACTGCCGAAATTGACAAGCCGCTTAGTAGTGCTAGATATGCTATAAATTTTTCATTTAGTGTTGGTTTCATCGTCTCATCTTTGAAATATCAACTGCTTCCTCGTTAGAGAAAACAGGAACGGCATTGGATTTGTGCATTGTAGCAATCCCTTTGACCTTTGTACCTGTATAAACCTTTGTGGGTGCTAGCACAGCCGGACTTGCGTCTATACCATTATTTAAACTTGGAATTCGGGGTGATTCAACACCACGATAATTCTGTGCAGGGGACCTATAGGTCTCTGCAGATAAGGCACGTTTGCGTTTTTTATCTTCTGCTTCTACAGCCCATTTCTTTTGAAGTTCTTTCCAAGCGGTATCTAGATCTCGACTTTTACGTGCTTCTTCAGCATTACGGAACTTTACTTTGCCTTTACGCTTGCCTGTGGTACTGAGCCACGGACCTTCTAAGTGCATACTCATTAGGTACCTACCTTTTCTAAAACCTCTGATTTAATTCGGCTAACACCTTCTGCTAGTTTTTGTGTTTCGCGTGGTAGTCCTGTCCAGCGAGCAATAGTACCATCTGGATTGATTTTAAAACTACCTGCAACTACCCAAATTTGAAAACCGCTGGCATCAATGCCCGCAAGTTTACGCACCACACCATTGATTAATCCAGACGGTGTTGAACGTCCAATATTCCAATGATACTGTGTACCTTTGTTTTTCCAAATTTGCTCATCGCCTGAGTCTTTTTTACAAATTTCTTTGATTGCTGTAACTGTGTGTTCTGGGCTCATAAAGTTCTCCTATGTGTTTAGTATATGACAAAACCAGTAAAACCACAAGAGATATTTTTACCAATTACGGTTTCCATTTGGATATTCTAATGTCTGTTAAACAATGGCACATTTCATAAGAGCATTCTAATGATTTATCTGCCCAAATTATCTTTTCTGGTTCTAGAACATTGCCGATTATAGCGCCTTCAAAACAATTACCGCGTTTAATATGTCCGTCTGGGCCGATGTATAGACTTTCAATTCCTATGTTACATTGCCAGCCTTTAAACTTGTTCATCTTGTTTAACACCAAAGGACCTACATGTTCTAATCGTTGTCGTGTGCCATCTTCATAGACTATGCCCACTAGTTCTTGAAATTGTTTTTTCTGTATAGCAGGTGGATTTATCTTTGGAGGAAAATAATTCATAGAGCCTAAATTATGATCTTGTTCGGGAGTATAGTTGATATCGTAGTTAACTACATGAAATCCTTCAAAGTAGTTTAGTAATCTAACAGGTTCAACTCCGTAGAGCAAATCAGTTCTAGTTCGTAGCCGTTCTATTACTTCTAAACAATGATCCCAATGTTTAGGATCCATCATAACACGTAGATTTGTGCCTGCTTGTGATGCAACAAAATCTAACTTGTCAAACCAATCCTGCCGTTCTTCGTCTGTCTTAACAACATCGGGGTGATAACTGGCACTCACGCCTGCTAACTTAGGAGCCATTCTACTCCACCAGTCCCGTGTTCTAACTAGGTTTGAATTTACACTTACTGTTATCTTCCGACCTTCTAAAAGAACTTTATCTATCAGTTGTTCAAAGTGAGGCCATGTAGTAGGTTCTCCTCCGCTAAGTGAAATATTAGCATGTGGATATTTGTTAATTAGGAAATCTAAAAACTTACTACATGTATCCCAATCAAAGTTGTTGTTGCGACCACGATGTATATGATCGGGACAATACCAACAATGACTAGGACATGATTGATTAAGGATCCAGGTTATTTGAACTGGCCCGTAGTACTTAATTTCCTTTAGTGGCTTCATCTAATTGTTTTGACTGATACTCTGCTAACTTCTGTTTGAAGGCTTCTTCAGTCAAACCATGCCAACCAATACAGTTGCCTGTAGGGCTACGGCCGCAACCGCATGATCCAATTTTCTTTCCTTGTTCTGCTACTCGCACTTGCATTTCTTTATCCTTTCTAAAAATTGCATCATAGTTATTGCCAAATTGTTTTTGACTAACACTATAGGGACGTGGACGACTACCTTTACTCATAATTACCTTTCTATTGTACCCTTACGATCTAATTTTCCTAAATTAGAACGAGGCAAGGCATTTACCTTAATAAACTGTTTGGGCATTGTTTCTTTAGAATTATGTTGTGATAACAAGTCTTCTACTTCGGCGGGACTAGCAGTACCTTCGTAATACAACACCAAATGGTTTTCTAATTTAAGCATGGCATCGACAACAAGTTCGTGCTGTCTAGCAGTTAGTTCATAACTCTCTGGAACAATTTTAAAATCTCTATATTTGAATTGATTGTCTTTCCGTCCTGTAATCCTAGGACCATGAACTGAATCTACTTCAATCATATCCCCACTTTGCCACCAATCCATATGATTCCAACGACACCAAAGTTCTCCGTCGACTTCTTTCCATTCAGCACCGGGGTACCATGTGTGTCCTAAATGATGTTGACTATCTGCATAAGAATTCATGATGGCAGGTATTTCTGTTGTACCATAACCATAAACAGGACGTCCGCCTTTGCTTTTAATATCATCAAAATATCCTGGTATTGCAAGGTTGGCACCTTGCAATAGATATTGCACTTGACTAAGATCTACATTCTGCCACTCTTTAGTTTTCCTAACAGGATTATACATGCCAGGTACTAATACAGTGTGTGTAGGACGATACTTCATAAACTCGTTAGCAACCTGATAAGGATTAAACTTTTTAAATACACACTTAGCATTGGTTATTGCCGCAGGCATCATACCTATACCAAATACAGCGTTGGTAGATGTAGGAAGATACTGTAAAAATATACTTGTTTCGTTGATGTTTTCTATAGCGGCCTGTGCTACACTAGGTGCGATAAAGTTTTCTAAGTTGTGTGAAATTAATTTTGGGCGACCTGTACTACCGCTAGTACAAGATGAATAAGTACCAGCAGGTTTTGTATCAGGTAATTGGTTACCACGTATTAAAAATCCGCCGCCTAATACTGCTCGCATCAGTTCGACAAAGTATTCTATATGATTAACAGTTTCAGTTAACTTAATTGTGTCATGTTGTTCTTTATACGCCCTGTTCATTAAGTCCCTGACAACATATTCGGTGTCATCCCAATCAACAAATATCGTGGTGGAATTAAATAATCGATCTATAAATTCTTCTTTATTCATATTATCTGATTAGAGTAATTCGTATTCTTCTTTACCGCAACCACATTCGGGGCAAAGGAAATCTTCTGGTAGATCCTCCCATTTACCTTCTGTTTCTTCATCGTGGACATGACCACAAACTATACATATATGTTCCATTATAGTGCCTCCAATTTTGCTTGATATGCTTCGGCATGACGACGTTCGATTTTGCTCAATGCGGCAAAACGTTTTTCTGCTTTTTTCAGCACAGCGGCAAATTCAGCGGCATGCTCTTTTGATTCTGCAATTTGTGCTCGAGCTTCTTCTGCGGCTTTAATTTCGCCTTCCTTCATAGCAATTACTTCAAATTGCGGATACATTTGGGTAAACTCGTATGTTTCACCTTCAATGGCTTTCTCTAAGCATTCCTTAGTAGTTGGGGTTCCAATCAGCAGTTCCAAATGACCCCAAGCATGTTTAATTTCTTGATCTGCTGTGTGTTCAAAATGACGGGCAACGTCTTCAAACCCTTCTTCACGAGCAATCTTTGCAAAATAGCGGTATTTAATGTGAGCCTGGCTCTCACCGGCCAATGCGGCCTCTAGATTTTTTAATGTTACTGACATAGTGTCTCCTTTCTGTGTACATATTATATATCCTTTCAATCCTCTAAATCAATAGGATTTGATAATAATTATTTTTATGTTATTAATAGTAAAAATTTATTAAAGATATGATTTAAGATCTTCGGGCATCTGATAATCATTCCTATTCATTAGTAGGTTAACTTCGTTTCCGTAATCAGCAAGACCATTCCACGGAGCACCTAATGCTAGTGTAACTTTCTTTTCTAAAGAATTATTATTCATCCCATGCGCCCAGCCGCCATCCATTAAAAATGGAGTTTCAATGTTAGGTGCATGTATATTGCCTTGTTTAGTTTTAAAATATAGTTTATCAGTACTTCCTTGTAACACTATTCTAAACTTGTGTTGTCTTGTATTGATCTCATGCAATTTACAATCTATATGTTCTGCATTTGCAAAGTTAGGTTCTGTTATCAATGCCATGACTCTAGTCTTCATGCCCAACCAAGGAAATCCTACTGACTCAAACCAATCAACTAATATAGCAGGAGCATATTCCGCCCATTTAAAATCACCAGGCAAATAGTTTGAAGCATGTTGGTCACCAGTTTTTGTCATCAAGGAAACCATGGTAGTCAGTCGATATGTGTCCCAAAAACTTTTATTGGCTATTTTAAAGATTTCAGTGGTGGCTTCCTGCTTATCGAACATAGGCAAGTCTACACTTGCAAATAATAAATTATCTAGGTTCATAAGTTAAACAAGATTTTCTTAGCATCTTCAAAGAACACATGGGGACTGTGATCTCTCATGGTTAATACAATTCTTTCATTAGTGCTTTTAGAATTATTCCAGTCGTGGTATATTTCAGTATTCAATAGTATTGCTTCATTAGGTTGTAAAATCATAGATTCCAATACCTGGACAGCCGCCGGATCAGTAATTTTGCCAATTCTAGAGCCATCGTTAGGTATAATGCCTGCATCCGAATACCAACTAGTAACACATTTGTCATCTAAAATTCTAATAGGGTAATTTAAACTATATCGTGCTGGTTTGGTTTTAGGATTATCTTTATGTATAGGATGCACTAATCCGGGTGATGAATAAAAAAACAATAAAGATTTAGGATTTAAATTTAAGCTCTGAGCAGCCGGAGTTAAATTTAAAAGTCGAGTCTGCATTTCTTGTTCTAATAAAAAGAATCTTGTTTTGTAGGTAGTTATAGTCTCCATCGCTGTTTTACGACTAGGTGCTGTGGATACATCTAACTCTCTATACAGTTTTTGATCAATGATATCTTTGGCATATGAAACAACATCGTCAAATCTGTCATGAGTAAAAGTTATGTAATAAGGACTGCAATCTTTAATAATTTTGTACATATCAGTATTTAATTCTCAAGTTAATGAACTGTTACTAAATATTTTCATGAAGATCCATGCTATCCAAGACCTATCTAACAACTTTGTAGTTGGGTTACTTAAAGATAATTTAAAAAATATAACCAACTCTGAACTTATCCAAAACTATCATCCAGATTATAGCGATACTCCGGGCAACCTTTTTTATATCCTCAGCCATGGTAGATATGACATAGGAAACTATTTTGTAATGGAACAAGACGACAAGTATGCGGGTAGTGCCGGTTGGAATGAATTTGAAGATGTAGTGCTGTTGTTTACTAGGGCATACGTACCTCCAGAATACAGAAGGAATTATTTTTTGGCAAATCATCTTATGCCGTTGATGCTTAAAGAAACTCGATTTTACGATAAAGTTTGGATAACCTGTAACGAACACAATAAATCTATATACCACGGACTTGAAAGACTGCAGGCAGGTCGTCCTGCCGGACTATTTGATCAATGGCCTGAGATTTACAAAAAATTTGTCCCTATTGGAACCAAAAAAATATACAGCACAACTCAATATGTAGCAGAATACCGTAAGTAAAACGATACATATACTATAAGGAATTTAAAATGACCAATGATGAAAAGATTAGATTTATAGAAGATGCAATTTTAACACTGATGAAAAAAAGCATCAAGTTGAAACCAAGTGACAACTTGATAGAAATGTCGTTAGACTCTCTAGAGATTGTAGAACTACAAATGTATTACGAAGAAGAAACCGGGCACGAATTAAATCCAGATGCTAGTGTAGTTACAGTTGAAGACCTAATGTCAATAATGAAATGAACTTTACGCAGAATAATCATTTAACCTATACAATAGGCGATAGACTATTTGGCCATCGCGAAACACCTTATGAAAAATATAAAGTGAATGTAGGGAAAATAGATCATGATTACTATAAAACAAGTAATTGGTTGGAACAGCAATATAGGACTGCTGATATTGTATTTAAAGAATTTGGAAAAGATTTAATAGTATTTTTCAGCGGTGGTACTGATAGCGAGATTGTTCTTAAAGCGTTTCACCAGATTGGTGTTAAACCTAGAGCCGTTTTTATTAAATTTAAAAATGACTATAACATTGAAGATTTTAAGATAGCAGTTTCGATTGCGGAAGAAATGGCCATCAATTTAGAAGTAATCGAATTTGATGTTAAAGAATTTTACCGAAGCGGTGAAGCGGCCGAGTTTGCAAAAACATTACAATGTCGTCAAATTGCTTATTTGACTGTCTATTACAATATTTTAAAACTTCAGTCCCCTGCGGTAATGGGAGGTGAAATGTTATTAAGGCGACATGTAACATCTACAGATAGCAAGTGGTATTATTGTATAAGAGAAAACGAAGATGCCAGTGCAATGCGTTTTAGTCTTAAGTATAAGATTCCATTAGTTAATGAATGGTTTAGTTACACTCCAGAAATGATAGGATATTATTTAGAAGATCCTACAATTCAATGGTTAATTTCAGATCGGTACAATTATAAACTGGGCAGTGTAACTTCAAAAAACGAAATATTAGAAAGATTGTTCCCTAATATTACTCCTAAAATAAAAACAACCGGGTACGAACACTTATTGGGATTTAATGGAGAAACCTATAGAGAATTGTATCTAACACATCCTCGAAGATTAGAATCCAGTTTAGATGGTATTTTTATTGACGATTTAAAATTTCAATTATATGGACCAGATTATGACAGTAGTAAAACTTGATAGTTCACATAAAGATGCAGTTAAGGAATTGTTTCAAACTAAAAAATATATGGGAATTGATGTTGCTGACAGTTCGTTTAACCCTAACGGTGATGGTGATGAATTCAATGAAGTATTGTACAATATTTTTTGTTCCAATTATCTAAGTGATTTAAATAATTTTCATGCATACGGCTATTTAGAGGACGGGAAGGTCAAAGCGTTAATTTCTTTTTATGAAAGTAATGAAGAGCCATCTTGGTTCTATACCATATACAGGAGTAGTGGTAATAACAACATGCTGAGAGATGTACTAGATGAAGTAATAAAGCATAATGAAGAACGTGGAAGATTAAAATTTTACACATTAACAACTTCTAAGCATACCAAACTACTGCGTAGATTTCATTGGAGTAAATACAATAATGAAAGGTATGGGTACTTTGACGAATTTTTAGTTCCTGCAAAAAATAAATGCTTGTATATCAATCCCTGGGAACTTTTATTCAAACGATTCTTAATCCCAGAAGATTCTATAGTAAGATGTAATTTTTTAAAACAAGAATATAGAATTACTTTGCCTATTGGTGGAAATTTATGAATTTTTTAACAGACATATCAAAATCTTTTTGGTTTCAATTTGTTCCAGGAATAGTGATTGGTATTATAACAATACTGTTGCTAGTCATGGGAGCGATCCCATTGTATTACCTGTGGGCAACTTTTGTTATGTGGGTATTAGTATGCGGACTAGGTATTGCAGTTGGCTACCATAGAGTTTTTAGTCATCGCACATATCAACTTCCGATGTGGAAAGAAAATATAATATTGTTTTTTGCCACATTTGCAGGTCAAGGTGCTAGTATATTCTGGGCCGCGATGCATCGAGGATATCACCACCCACACGCAGACACTCTTAAAGACTATCACAGTCCTGTTGCATACAATAAGACAACTGCATTTGTTGGATGGTATCTTAAATTAACAAATAAAAATAATCCAGTAAACATTAAGTATGCTGTTGACTTACTAAAGAAAAAAAATCATGTATGGCTTCATAATAATTACCATCGAGTACTTTGGGGTACACCATTGCTGACAGCATTGGTTGATTGGAAGTTGGCATTAACTGCATTTTGTCTAGTAACTTTTATTGGTCTACTACAAGATAACCTAGTTAATGTTTTTGGACATGTTAAAGGATGTATCGGATATCGTAACTTTGACACCAAAGACAACTCGCATAATAATCCTATATTAGGATATCTAGCATGGGGTCAAGGCTGGCACAATAATCACCACCATGCGCCGGGCTCTTTTGACTTTGGTTCAGGAGTAAGTGGAAAATGGTGGGAAATTGATCCTTCTAGAATGTTTATATCATTCTTGGGTAACACGAATAAAAATGCAAAATAATGAAGGAATTTTATTCTTTGGCCAAAGTTTAGAAATGGCAGGACGTGGCATATCCGGTGCAAGATTACGTACAGCCTCTCAACGTGCAGGATATAATGTAAAAATTATAGACTATGTGGGAGATTTGACTACTAGCCAAATCTTAAAAGTAATTGAACACAGTTATATCAGTACAACGAAATTTATAGGGTTTAGTACTAGTTGGATTGAAAATACTAACATGAAAGAGTTTGCTTGGCACAACGTAGATTTTTTTATTAAAATTAAAGAAAGATATCCTAAACTATTAATCATTACTGGCGGGCATGATGAACTGCATCGAGATATCCTAATGAAGTATAGCGATTATCACTTCCACGGTTATAGTGATAATACATTTGTTGAATTCCTTAAGATGATTAACAGAGTATGGAACCATCGACTAATCATCACAGACAATAAACATAAATGGGGCACTGGTAGATATATTGACAGCAACAATACAGACCCAGTGAGGCATCCTGACGAAATTGAAACTGTTTTTGAATTAGAAGATAACTTTGAAAGTTATCAACCAGTGCCTATTGAAGTGAGTCGTGGTTGCATATTTCGTTGCGGATTTTGTAGGCATCCCTTTCAAGGTAAAAAAGATTACGATAGTTATCAAAGAACACCCGATAGTTTAGCCAGAGAATTAAAAAGAAATTATGATCTTTTTGGCACAACTAGGTACACTGTCATGGACGATACATTCAATGATAGTATTGAAAAAATAAACAGACTTAGAAAAGCAGTTGACTTAGCAAAGTTACCAAAATTTGAATTTGTCGCTTATATAAAGCCGGAACTGTTAGTTACTAAACCCGAGATGATTCCTATGCTGGGCGACTTAGGCTTAAGAGGTGCGTTTTTTGGTATTGAAAGTTTTAATATGGACGCCCGTAAGGCAATTGGAAAAGGTGTTAGGATTGAGAAGGTACTAGATGCTGCCAATGCAATGGCATCGTATAATAATAATCAAATTTTATTACACGCAAGTTTCATTGTAGGGTTGCCTCACGAATCTTCGGACGATATTCACCGTACAAACGAGTACATGACTAGCAAAGATAGTCCTTTTCGATCATGGATATGGCAGGCCCTTGGGTTAAGAAATGACGGAGTTACTGCTAAAGATTCTCGATCAACTTTTGATAAAAATTTCGAGGACTACGGATATCAAATTCCTATTAATTCTAATCAATGGAGCAATAAATATTTTACCGTTAAAACTGCTACAGATTTAACTAATAATTTAAATTTGAAATCTT
>Ga0136642_1001409_pt1 | contig 10401 bp, 8 predicted proteins | sample LowCatLa1302831Y_FD_115313 | JGI IMG/M metagenome (GOLD analysis project Ga0136642, IMG submission 115313) | Freshwater microbial communities from Lower Cathedral Lake, Yosemite National Park, California, USA - 13028-31Y | ecosystem: Environmental > Aquatic > Freshwater > Lake ... | reverse complement strand
GGGTTGTTTTACCTTTGACGCACGTAATAGTTACTCTCTTAGCAACCGAATTAGTTGATGCTTTTGTTGTATCCAACAGGGCTTGAAATCGTCGCCGCAACTACGCTAACGGTGTCGCTTGCTTCCAGTCCAAAGAATTGGTTAGTGACAATCGTTGTTGCTGTTTCATATTTTGCGACTGTTTGAGTTGCTTGTTCTATTGTCAACGAAGAGCCAGCAATGGCTGCACTCGCTGAAGCGACCGAGAAAACGCACAAAGGAGCAATCAGCACCGCAAGGATTATTTGAACTATCCGGTGGCGTATCTCTCCATAGCGCTCCTGAAAGGCCATGGGGAAACCCTACCCAAATGCCAACTTCCTAGCGTGGTGACAATCCATTTTTCACTGCATAAATAGGCGTGATATTTACGGGGTAGGGGTGATTTTTTGGTTACTTCACTAATAGTGACATGAAGTCTTCTACTGGAGTCGCCTCAAGTTTTGGGCGATCCAAAAAGAGATCCAGAATCTTCTTCTGCTGCTCTGCAGGGAAAATTCTCGCTAAGTTAATTTTGAATTTCTCAATGAGCAATGGGATTCCCTCGACGCGGCGACGTGCATGTCCGATTGGATATTCAACAACTTCTTCACCAAAGACAGTGCCATCGGTGCAGTTAATTGATATGGCATTAGCAATAGATCGCTTTGATGGGTCGTGATAGTCCACTGTAAATGCAGGGTCTTCAATACAGACAATCTTTTCGCGAAGCGCATCAATGCGTGGGTCTGCCGCGATTTCATCTTCGTAATCGCGCGCTGTTAGTCGACCAAAAATAAGTGGGACTGCAATCATGTATTGAATGCAGTGATCACGATCTGCGGGATTTCCAAGCGGGCCCTTCTTATCGATGATTCGAATACATGCTTCGTGCGTGCGAATCGTTACCTTTGCAATATCGGCCTCAGTTTTGCCTGCTGCTTTGAGTTGAGCAAAGAGAGTCATTGCGGCTTCAACTGCAGTTTGTGAATGGAACTCTGCAGGGAAAGAGATCTTGAAGAGGATATTTTCCATAACGTATGAACCGTATGGACGCTGGAATTCGAAATGTTTTCCACGGAAAAGTGAATCGTAGAAGCCCCAAATCTTTGCAGTGAGTGCACTTGGGTAACCCATTTCGCCAACGCGTGCCATCAGTGCAAGACGTACTGCGCGAGATGTTGCATCCCCTGCTGCCCACGATTTGCGTGAACCTGCATTTGGAAAGTGGCGATATGTGCGAAGTGCTTGACCATCAACCCACGCAAGTGAGACTGCGTTGAGTGTTTGGTCGCGAGTAAGACCCATCATCTGAGACGCAACTGCAGTAGATGCAACTTTGACCAAAATAACGTGATCAAGGCCTACTTTGTTGAAAGAATTCTCTAACGCAATACAGCCTTGTATTTCGTGCGCTTTGATCATGGCGGTGAGTACATCGCGCATAAAAAGTTTTTTACCGCTACCAAATTCAGGGTTTTGCGCTATCCAATCAGCCGTTGCAAGAATTGCGCCGAGATTATCTGATGGGTGTCCCCATTCAGCGGCTAGCCATGTGTCATTGAAATCTAACCAACGAATCATTGCGCCAATATTGAATGCTCCTTGTACTGGATCTAAGCGAAAAGACGTTCCTGGAACTCGAACACCTTTATCCACAACAATGCCTGGAACAAGTGGGCCCATAAGTTTTGTGCATGCATCGTATTCAAGGGCTTCAAGGCCACAACCGATTGTGTCCATCAAGCAATTCCATGCAGTCTCATATGCAACATCTGAATTAATTTGATAATTCAGTGCGTAATCGACGATATCGATAATTTCCTTATCGAATTCTTGTGCGGGTCTTGCGATATGTGATGACACGAAGGATTACCTTTTCTTGTAGTTATCGGTTTGAAATTGGGACGAAAGCTAAATCTTCTGGGCCGGTGTAATTAGCACTGGGGCGAATAATCTTGTTATCCATGCGCTGTTCAATAACGTGTGCCGACCATCCTGTGGTGCGAGCAATTACAAATATTGGCGTAAAGAATGCTGTTGGAATCCCCATTTGCTTATAGGTAACCGCTGAGAACCAATCCAGATTGGGGAACATATTCTTGACATCCCACATAACAGATTCAATACGCTCGGCAACTTCGTATAAAGCGGTTGACCCTTGGTCAACTGATAAGTCATGTGCAATCTTTTTGATAATTACATTGCGAGGATCTGAGACTGTATAGACAGGGTGACCAAAGCCAATGACAACTTCTTTGTTAGCAACGCGTTCACGAATGTCGGCTTCTGCCTGATCTGGATTTGTATAACGCTCCTGAATTTCAAGGGCTACTTCATTCGCTCCGCCATGCTTTGGGCCGCGCAATGCACCGATTGCACCGGTGATAGCAGAGAAGATATCCGAGCCAGTTCCAGCGATAACTCGTCCTGCAAATGTAGAGGCGTTGAATTCGTGTTCGGCGTAGAGGATAAGCGAAGCATGCATCGACTTGACCCAGAGATCACTTGCTGGTTTGCCATGCAACAAGTGAAGGAAGTGTCCTCCAATTGAATCATCATCTGTTTCTACTGTGATGCGCTTAGCGCCATTAGCAAAGTGATACCAATAAAGAAGCATTGAAGGCAGGCAGGCAATAAGTTTGTCTGCGATTTCGCGCGCGCCTTCAATTGAATGGAATTCATTTTCTGGCGTGACGCAACCAAGTGCTGAGACGCCTGAGCGCATAACATCCATTGGATGAGCAGCGGCTGGAATCTGTTCCAAAATAGCTTTTACTTGCGCTGGAAGCGAGCGTAGTCCTTGCAGCTTTTTCTTATACGCAACTAATTGAGCGGCCGTGGGCAGCGTGTCATGAATCAGAAGGTGTGCTACTTCTTCGAATTCACATTGTGCTGCGAGGTCTGCAATATCAAAGCCTCGGTAATGCAAATCGTTTCCACTTTTACCCACGCTACAAAGAGCAGTATTGCCTGCTGTAACTCCTGAGAGTGCAACTGATTTCTTTGGCTTGAAATCTGCCATGAGGGAAGTGCTCCTTATTTTTCTTCGCGATATTGATCGAGCGCTTTTTCAAATGCGTGGTAATTGATGCGCTCATAAAGTTCGTCACGACTCTGCATTGAACCGATAACACCTGACTGTGTTCCATCGCGGCGAATAGTTTCATAAACATTTTCTGCTGCTTTATTCATGGCTCTAAATGCTGAAAGTGGATACAAAATCATTCCCACGCCATTGGCTGCTAATTGATCACGAGTAAAGAGTGGGGTTAGCCCAAACTCCGTGATGTTGGCAAGAATTGGTTTCTTCACAGCCTCTGCAAATTTCTTGTAATCACCTAGTTCAGTAATTGCTTCTGGAAAAACTAGATCAGCACCCGCTGCAATATATGCAAGGGCTCGCTCTATTGCTAAATCCGTACCCTCATTTGCGATTGCATCTGTGCGAGCCATGATTTGAAATGAATCATCAGTTCGAGCGTCGACTGCTGCTTTGATGCGGTCTACCATCTCACCCTTGCTAACAATTTCCTTATTTGGGCGATGTCCACAACGCTTTGCGCCGACTTGATCTTCAATATGCATTGCGGCTGCACCCGCTTTGATCAAATCTTTTACTGTGCGGCCAATATTGAAAGCAGATGGTCCAAAACCAGTATCGGCATCTACCAATAAAGGTGTATCGCAGACATTGGTAATGCGTCGTACATCAACTAGAACATCTTCAAGAGTTGTAATTCCTAAGTCAGGGACTCCGAGGGAACCAGCGGCGACTCCCCCACCAGATAAATAGATTGCTCGATAGCCTGCGCGCTGTGCAAGGAGTGCGTGATTGGCATTGATTGCGCCAACAATTTGCAATGGTTTTTCATCGGCGAGGGCTTGTACAAAACGTGCACCAGCTGAAAGCGTGGTCATATATGCAGTCTACACATTCAAACTAAGGGCTGCTAATGCGCCGTTGACGATTGAACCTGCATCAAGATCATGAATCTTGTAAAGATCTTGAATTGTTCCTGATTGACCGAATGTATCTACGCCCATTGCAACTTGTGGCATACCCAGCGCTGAACCAAGCCATGCCATTGCATGTGATGCACCATCATGAATCGACACAATTGGTGCGCGCTCAGTAAATATCGGACGTAGTGCACCAGGAAAAGATGGAGTACTTGCGGTTCTAATTCCTTGTTTCAACGTGCGCTGCCAACTTCCATACAAGCGACCAGGTGAAGTTATATCTACAACGTGTGCGATAACGCCTTCACTTGCTAATTCTTTTGCAGCCTCTAGTACTTCAGGCATAACGGCGCCGGTGCCAACAAGGTGTACAACAGGTGCGTTTGCATCTTCAATTGTTACACCAGCGGTGTTGCGCCCATCTACTAATCGATAAGCACCAGCTAATACTTGTGAACGAAGTAGGGCTTCACCTAAACGATCGCGAGCATCATTGAATGGGGTTTGATCAATGGGACGAGTTGTCAGACGAAAATAAAAGGCGAGTTCACTTGGTCGCAAATCTGGAGTTGTATCACTCTTACTTCCGGCAACGTGTGCAATTGCATCACAGAGCATCCAATCGAGTGCTTGGGCATATGCCGGTTCCATAAGAACAACACCTGGCAATTCCATACCAACTGATGGCGTAATTGTTGATTGATGTGCGCCGCCCTCTGGTGCGAGAGTGACACCCGAAGGCGTTCCCGTAATAATAAATTTCGCACCTGAATAAACACTGTAAATAAATGCATCAAGGCCACGTAATACGAATGGGTCATAGACAGTACCGATTGGAATAAGTGGTTGATTAGAATGATCGTATGAAAGTCCGAGCATTCCAAGGAGCATAAATAAATTCATTTCACTGATACCAAGTTCAATATGTTGGCCTGTTGGACCTTCAGCCCATTTGAGAATTGGATCTTCATTCCAGCGACGCAATTCTTTAGGATGAAATACCCCCGTGCGGTTGATAAATCCGCCAAGGTTTGTCGACGTTGCAACATCGGGCGCTGTAGTTACAAGATATGGGCGAATAGCTTCATCGCGACTTATCTCGCTAAGGACTCGACCAAATACTTCCTGCGTTGAAATTGTTCCCGTGCTCTTCACATTTGTTGTTATTGGAATTACTACATTTATCTGGGCAACAGGTTCTGGGCGCTTGAGTTCTGCGCTGCGAAGTGCAAGGAATTTGCCAGCTTCCGTTGTGAGATCAAAGCCATCCCATTCATTATCTGGCGTGCGGTCCGATTCTTTACGCAAAACATCAATTTGTTCTGTAGACATTTGCGCGGAGTGATTACGTGGGTCTCCCGCCATCGGCAGTCCCCAACCCTTTACTGTGTATGCAAATACAACACTTGGTCGATCGGTTACCCCATCACATTCTTGGAAAGTTTCAACAAGAGATTCAATATTGTGTCCGCCAAGATCACTAATAATGTCAAAGAGTTCAGTATCGCTATAACGCTTAAGGTGTTCTTCTACGCCCTTTGGTGCACCATCGAGAAAGCGAGCACGTAGAGCATCAATTTTTTGACCATACAAAGATTGGTATTGCTCATTAGGAATATCGTCAAACCATTGTTTGAAGGGTTCGCTACCACTTACTGCAAATGCCTTTTTGAGTTTAGATCCATATTTGACTTCAGCTACGTGCCAACCAGCTGCTTCAAATTGTGCACGCCATTGCGCGATGCGAATACCTGGAATAACACGATCTAGCGATTGGCGATTGAAGTCAACAACCCACATGACATTTCCAACACCATCAGTTGCAGGATCTGCGACCGCTTCCCAAATATTTCCTTCATCGAGTTCAGCATCTCCGATGAGAGCGATAAAGCGTGAATGTGGACGCGCACCAAAGTGGGCATCAACATATCGACGAGTAACGCCTGCAAAGAGAGGCGCGGCAGCGCCTAGGCCAACGGAACCTGTAGAGAAATCAACAGTGTCTGGATCTTTTGTACGTGATGGATAACTTTGGAGTCCACCAGCACTGCGAAGTGATATGAGGTACTTCTTATCTAAGTTACCGAGTAAGTATTGAATAGAGTGAAAAACAGGGGAAGAGTGTGGCTTCACGCTTACTCGATCATTTGCATCGAGATGATGGAAATAAAGTGAGGTCAAAATTGAGATCATCGAAGCGCTCGATGCTTGATGTCCGCCTACTTTGATTCCATCTGTATTTGGGCGATCATGGTTTGCAAAATCAATCATGCGAACAGTGAGCCAGAGAGTACGAGCTTGAATCTCTTCTAAAAGTGCTAAATCATTTTCAGAAATACCCATGATTATTTGAGCTCTTTGCGCACCGCTGCAACTAGCGCCTCGTAGTCAGCAGGGGTGTTATAGAGCTGTCCCGAGATGCGCATGAAATATTGATCGCATGCAGTTGTAATAGGTACTTCGATTTTGTGAACTTCTGCAAAGCGACGCTGAAGTGCAATACAACCTTCACGACCGCCATCCATTTTATGAAGACGGACAACGCCAAGGGGTAATTCTTCTTCACGTAGCTCATCTTTTCCAACACCGAGTTCAGCCATTACTAAATCACGGCCATAACGCATACGCGCCGTATTCGCTGCACGAACTCTCTTCCAACCAATTGCAGAATAAAAATCAATTGCGGCAGGGGCAGCAAGCCAGGCACTGAGATCTACGGTGCCAAGCATGTCCCATGGCAATGGATAATTTTCGTGATCTTGCCAAGAAACGATAAGTGGGCGCATAGCTCCATGCCAGCGAACTGCAACTCTATAGACACCGCAACCAAGTGGAGCTGATGCCCACTTGTGGAGATTTCCAAACCAGAAGTCTGCATCCAACTTATCAAGATCTAATTCAAAGTTTCCTGGAGTGTGGGAGGCATCAATTGCAATTGCAACACCGCGTTCACGACAAAGATCACTCAGTGCTTGAACTGGAAATGTGCGTGCTGTTGCAGAAGTAACATGGTCAACTACAAACATTCTTGTTCGTGGAGTTAGTGCTGCCTCAACGAGAGCCACAACTTCTTCATCGGTTGCAAGGCGTGGTACCACAATTTCAATCATCTTTCCGCCAGCAGCTTCAACTGCGCGCTTTACCGCATACATCACCGCGCCATATTCATGGTCAAGGACTATTGCTTCATCCCCTGCTTTGAAGGGAAATCCGCGCATTGTTGTACTTGCTGCTTCAGTCGTGTTGCGAACCAAAGTGATCTGTTCTGGCTTTTGATTCAAGAACATAGCAACCTTTGCGCGAGCATCTTGAACTTCATTCATTGCATTGCGGGCAAAGAATTTCACCGTGTTAAGTTGTACTCGATCTTGAATTGCGCGCTGTGCTTCTTGAACAACAGTTGGCACTGAGCCAAAGGAACCATGATTACAGTGATGAACGCCCTCTTCGAGCTTCCATGCTGACTTATATTCCTGAAGATCAAACTCCATGACTATCCCTTCACAATTCCAGCAGAAAGACCCGAGATCATAAACTTTGACATCAATCCAAACATTACAACTGTTGGGATAATTCCGATCATGACTGAGGCTGCCAAACCGCCCCATTCAATGTAATACGCACCGATAAATGAGCGCTCAGCAACTGGGAATGTCTTATTAGCATCGGAATCAATAAGAACCATCGCTAAGAAGAGTTCGTTCCAACATTGAACGAAGGCAAAGATAAATGTTGCAGCGATTCCGGGAAGTGCAACTGGGAATACAACACGAAAGAGCGCAGTAAAGCGGTTACAACCATCAATGAGGGCTGCTTCATCGAGCTCAGGTGGGATGCGCTGTAAGAATCCTCTAAGCATGATCGTGGCAAATGGAACCATGCCACCGACATAACAGAGAATAAGAGCGAAAAGAGTGTTGAGCAAGTGAACTTTACTGAGCAACAAATAGAGAGGCGCAAGTGCGATAAGTCCAGGAATCATTTGAGTTACAAGGAAGACCAACATAATTTGCGACTTACCTTTGAACTTATAGCGAGCAAGGGCGTATGCACCGAGCATTCCAATAAAGATCACAAATGCAGATGCTGCAAAAGAGACAATAAAGCTGTTCTTTATATAGGTGCCAAATGCGTACTGCTTGAAAAGTGTTCGGTAACTATCAAGAGTTGAGTTTGCGTGAGGGTAGTAAAACTTCTTAGTTACTTCACGGACGGGACGGATTGACGTCAGAAACATCCAATAGAGGGGGAAAATAGTAAATACAAACCAGATACTAAGAACGGTAATTTTCGTTGCTTTTCCTAATACTTTAAACACTTATTCGCCCTCCGACTCTTTTTCGAGGCGGGTAGCCAAGAGGTAAAAAATTGTGAATATGAAAAGAACGCCCAGCATGATGAGTCCTAGAGCTGAGCCACTTCCCCAGTCTTGATCGTAAGTAATTTTCTGCACTAGCCAGGAAGAAAGAATATGTGTTTGTTCATTTGGCCCACCGCTAGTCATACCGAAAATGATGTCTGGAAAATTTGTAATCCAAATTACTCGAAGCAAGATAATCAAAATTAGCGTCGGACGAATGTAAGGAATTATGACCAACATAAGTGACTTAGTTTTTCCGCAACCATCAAGCTCTGCGGCTTCTAAAATTTCATTTGGTACACCTTGCAGCGCTGCCAAAATCATGATGACGAAGAAAGTAACTCCGTACCAAATGTTTGCAATGATTACTGCTGCCATGGCCCAGTTCGCATTTGATAACCATGGAATCGGGGTTTCAATGAGGTGCAGTTTGAGCATCAAGTCATTGAGCACGCCTAAGTTATCGTCAAAAATCCATTTCCAAACAAGACCCATGAGAAAACCCGAGAGAGCCCATGGGATGAAAATAATTCCTTGATATAGACCAGAAAATTTGAATTTAGATTTGAGGTAGAGGGCTAATCCGAAGCCAATAAAGAATTGGAAGAAAAGGGAAACGCTTACCCACAAAATAGTATTTTGGATGATTCGATGAAAATGAAGATCCTTGAAAATTCCTCGAAAGTTCTCGAAACCATTATAAAAAATATTGCTCTGATCAAAGAGCTTGTAATTCTTGAACGACATATTTGCAGTTGCGAAAACTGGATAATAAATAAATATTGCTACCAAAATTAATGCCGGTAACAAGAACCAGAGAGGCGCAAGAATATTCTGAGCTTTCTTTCCATCTTTTCGCACTAACTTGTGTACCGAGGCCGCCATTGCGGAAATGCTCCTGTCGCTTATGTTTTGTAAATTCTAGTAGTGCGAACGGTGGCTAACTCATAAAGAGCTAGCCACCGTCCCTAAACACCTGAACTATTTATTCAGTGCTTATTACTACTTGATTGGATTGATGCACTTTGTATCCCAGAATGTTGCCCATTGCTTGAGCGCATCTGTTGTAGTAAGTGAACCTGCATACATTGCCTGCATATCCTTATCTGCTTGGGTGAAGAATTCACCGTAGCAAGTTTGAGCAACATCAGAACCATCGAGCTTTAGCTCCTTTGGATCTTTACCGATCTTGTCGTAGATAGCCCATGCGCCAGTCTTGAAGAATGGATCAGATGCAGCTGTCTTTGTTACAGGACCAACACCATATGCGCGAGCAAATGATGAGTGCTGTGGATCAGTTGTGATGAAGTCAAGGAAGTTAGCAGCGATGTTCTTGCACTTTGAAGCCTGTGCAACTGACCATCCGCCACCACTTACATCTTGTGCTGAGTAGCCTGTTGGACCCTTTGGCATTTGAGCCATGATCCACTTGCCACTGTCGAATGGAGCGTACTTCTCATCAACCATCTGAATAACTTCGTTATCCTGAATTAGATAATTAGCAGTTCCATCGATAAAGCCTTGAACCATTTCTGGGTATCCCCATGCAACAGATGCTGCAGGTGATGCTTCGTGCCAGATCTTCATCATGAGATCAAGAGCATCTTTTGACTTCGCAGAATTGAACATGCTTGTCTTTGTGCTCTTGTTCCAGTATCCGCCTGAGTTTAGGTCAGGTGCGTTGTACGCACGGATGATAAAGATTGCTTGAGTAAATGATGCACGAGCTCCGCGCATTGCATACATCGATGATGTTGCAGTGTTTGAAGACTTTGCAGAAAGAATGTCAGCCCATGTTGCAGTTCCGGCTTTAATCTTTGTGAGTACAGCAGGTGCTCCTGCAGCAATTGCTGCTGGGCGAACGAATGCTGCCTTTACGTAGTAACCATTTGGCACCATGTATGTTGTGTTCTTTCCGAACAACTCTGCTTGGAACTTGGAATAGTCAGTGAGACCAGCCCAGCCCTTTGTCTTTGAGAAGTATGGATAGATATTTGCAATCTGCTTTGCAGACATTGCTTGTCCCAAGATTGCGCCAGCTGGCTCAACGATATCTACAT
>Ga0136642_1001408_pt1 | contig 10405 bp, 19 predicted proteins | sample LowCatLa1302831Y_FD_115313 | JGI IMG/M metagenome (GOLD analysis project Ga0136642, IMG submission 115313) | Freshwater microbial communities from Lower Cathedral Lake, Yosemite National Park, California, USA - 13028-31Y | ecosystem: Environmental > Aquatic > Freshwater > Lake ... | reverse complement strand
CGTTATTTTATATGGACCGGGCGGACACGGGAAGTCTGAACTTACTTTAGAGTATTTTCATTCCAAAGGTATCAACCCTTATGTTATCACAATGGGTACGGGTATGACCACAGATCGTTTATTCGGTGGATTGGACATCCAAACTTTTGAAAAAACAGGTAAAATCGAATACCTAGTCGAAAACAGCTTCATGAATCATGAATTTGCTATTTTCGAGGAGATGATGGATGCTCCTGACTTCATCCTAGAACAACTTAAAGATATTTTATCTTCTGGAGTGTTCAGAAATGGTTCACAATTCTACCCAATTAAAACACGTTTCATTGTGTGTTGTACAAATAGAACACGTGACGAATTCATGAAAAATGACTCTTTAAGAGCTCTTATGGAAAGATTTCCACTTGAATTAAATGTTATTTGGGACAATTACAACGAGGTTACGTACAATAAATTACTTGAAACAAGATTTGGTGAAGGTAATATCGACCCAATCATTCCATTCTTACTTCAGGAATATGTGAAAAACCAAATCACAATCAGCCCACGTATCGCACTTGATTCATATCAAATCTACGAAGAATGTGGTCCTGAAGCATTGCATTTCATCGCTGAATTCGCTAAGAAGCCAGCTCTTATTGCAGATGCATTGAAAAAATTCCAAGCAACAGTTCAGTTCAAACAAATCGGTGCGGAAATTGAGGATATGATTAATGTTCTTAATGAAAATACTAGAAGAACTCCGGCCAAGAAAACACAATATGTCGAAGATTACAACAAGCTTGTAAAGAAACACCAAGAGGTAAGAAAGCTTACTGTAGGGGACGACATGGCTCAAATGCACTCAGCACTTTCTAAGAAAGTTGCAGAATACATTGACAGTATGAAATCCAAGTATCAAACTGCTTTAGCATCAGATACTAAAGAATCTATTGGAGAGACCGACGGAGGAGAAGAATAAGAACTTTAAAACAATTAGAATGGCTTGGAAACCAAAACACGGAACCTGGTGGAAACCAAGAACGACCGTTGAGCCTAGACAAATTGGTCCAAACACCGTGAGGTATGAGGCAAAAAAATCTGTCTATCAAAACGAGAAGTTTACAACACCAACCCCATCTAATTCACAATATGCTTCGGTGGGACGTAACCACCGAAGAACATATTGGAATGATGGATGGGATGACGATATAGTTATCGACAGAACACCCAAAAAGAAAGCTTTCTCTTGGACACCTACAAGATGGTCCACGTTCACCTTCCATTCAATTTTGGATGATGATGACAACTCTGAACTTTTTGTAAAGGATCCAGAGTCGTATTTAACACCTACCGCAAGTGAGATTAAAGGTAGGGCTCATGTGTACACGAAAGAGAAACTGGACAGAATTAAAGATCTTGCTAGGGTTTGCTACTTTAAAATGATTGACGACAGAGATTACATCTCTGATTTTTGGAAACAAAAATATGACGACTCCGAATTTCAAAAGAAGAAGGAAATATACGACAATGTTTTTGAAACATTCGTTCCTGGATTTAGTCCACTGGAGCAAGCAATTGCCATCCATTTTAAATTGGAGGATCAAGCTGCTAAAAAAGTAAGAAACAAGAATAGTGCCAGGGATCTATCAGAAAGATTCGAATTCAGACGGGAGGATTATGCGGATCCAGCCATTAATTATCAGCTTGATTTAAACGAATTAAGCAAAGATAGAAGAATGGAAATTCTTAACAACATTTCCATCATTGGGGATCTTGGAAATCAATTCAAGGTAGAAAAAGAAACAGGTGAGAAAGTTGTTGCAAATTCTGCAACATACCGAAGAAGAGCCATGAGAGATTATGAGCAATTCAGCCGAATGGAAATCTACCAGAAGATGTTACCGAACTTCCGAATAAAATTCCTAACCAAAGATTTATCAGTTAATGTACCGGTAGAGACCAGCGAAAAGAAACAAAAGATCATTATCTTGTGTGACTATTCAGGAAGTATGAACGAGAACGAAAAACAAGTTTGGGTTAATGCTCTCCTAATCGACAGATTTAGATATGTCATTAAAGGGGAGGCTGAAATATTCTTCAGTACCTTTGTAAGTAACCCAAATCAATTACATTTCCATCACATTAAAAATGCGAAAGATGTAACAGAATTTTGGAAATCATTCTCCAATTACCCATCTGGTTCCTATACAGACATCGGAAGGATAGTGAAGCATGTTGCCAAGGAGGTTGCTGAGGGTAAATTACACAATCTTAATGTGAATTTATCTAAGGAGAAACCAGAGATTCTAATTATTAACGATGGTCAAGACGAGGTTGGCCATGACAGCTTTCCTTACAAAGTTAATGCAATATCACTAATGCAATTTAGCGACGAGTTGAAAAACTTATGTACAGCAACAGGAGGTAAGCAGGTTAGAATCACAAACAACAACAGAATCACTGCTTATTCTAAGGAAAAAGAAGATGTAATCGAGGAGGTCATTAACGATTAAATAAATTAAAATGGGATGTTGGTCAGTATATTGCGGAATAAGTAAAATCACAATCCGAGAAGGTGATGACTTTGTTATTATTCCAATCAGGAAGAATACTAGCGGCAGGAGCTATTTCAAATGGCTTCCTGCCACCCTTCCCATCTTTGGTAAATACAATGACTATGGAGGGATGCAAGAAATAGTTCAGGATGAGAACACCAAACTCATCGAGGAACATTTTGGAATCACCATCGATGAATTTGTTGTTTTTCTCATGGACGGTAAACATACATACGACAGAGAAGAAGCCACTGAGGTTGAACAAAAAATGAAAAACTTGGATGAGGCCAAGGATTGGAAATTTATGTTGGTGGAACGCGAAGTCTATGATTTTATGACAACCTTCTCTGGAGAACCAGGTCATCTTGAATTTGGTAACAAAAGTGTCCTTGAATTAATAGGATTTGAATATGTAGGTTTAGGAGAAGATCCTAGATACAAGCATGTTTGGAAATTCGGAGACAAATTATTTGAATCTGATGGCATATGGTTGCACGACTCTGTAACCAAACAGGGGGTATATTGTTTTGATAAAGGGTATTGTAAATTATCCGATCTGGTAGAGATACCAGAGGATAAGAAATGGATCGGTACCAAAACAATGGTTCAACTATGGGAACATCTTCCAGATAAGACGGCAAAGAAATTCCTTCTGCATGGTATAGGTTTGGATTATCACGAGATGGAGGATTCAAGAGAAAGGTTTTTGGAAATTTTGAAAGCCAGCAAACCTGACATGGATCTATCGGAATTCGAGACAACAGAAGCAAAAACATTGGCTGAAAAATACAAGAGAGATTTCAGAACTCATGGAAAACTTCTTTGTGATCTGACATCGATGGCAGCTAATTTTCACCCAATGTCCGGTACATACGAACCCTACATTCTCTACTTGACACCTCAATGTGGGGAACACAGAACTCATCAGAAAATGTTGGAGAAGTTTGCTGAGATCAACAAAAGCAGACTTGACGACGATGAAGATGATGAATAAAAGATAAACTAGTTCATAGAAATCAGACAGCAGTAACAGCAGATGCTATCAGTCCTTGGAATGAAAGTTAAGGTTGAAAGTCCGAGTAGGTTAAACGTAATGGTCAGCTTACTATAGCCAAGTTAGGAGGAACAGAGCTGGGGAGGTGAGGAGATAACACGTGGCGCGACTCACATAAAAGGCCCAAATCCTACCACTGTGATGTCTCCAAGAGGATGTCAGTCTGTCAGTAAGTTTTACATCGCGTAATTCGTTTCTTGGGACATGGACTAGTTTTAATAAAATTGCTAAGCTGTGTTAAGCAGCAGAACTGATAATCTGCCAGAAGCATCTTAAACGCCTACTACATAACGGCACGTGAAATTAATACCGACATGTACTGTCTGGAAGGTCAGGCTAGGCGTTTATTTTTAAAAGATGCTCTGATGGAAATAGGCTAAGAACTCATTAAGTTGAGGCGTTATAGGTTCGATTCCTATTCAGAGCACGAATAAATGTTGATTAATTCAATTATTCTATTCATAATTTAGTGGTTAAATGGTCCCGAATAAATTTTTTTATTCGGGATTTTTTTATTATATTTGATCAAAATTAATATCAATATGAAGGTTTATAAAGTAGTAACAACAAAGGGATCACATGAAGATTTTGTAAGAATAACAATCGGCATCTTCAGCACGCCGGAGCTTGCTCAGCAGTGCATAGAAAAATTCCAGACGGAGGTTGATAGGCTCATGCAGGAGACACCATGCCCAATCAGTCAGGAGGAAGCCGCAATTATAGACAACTATGAATCTCCAGAAGCTCAACCAGGAGAAGCACAGTACATGGAATGGAAATACTTAAAGATGAACCATATACTTGAACTTAATATGGACCCTGCAATAGTGGAAATTGAATTAGACACTATTGACCTTGATTTTTTAAAGAAAGAAGACTTTTAATTAGCAACATATGGAACCACAAGGAAGCGCATTATTAAAAAAAGAATTTACCCACACTAAGTTGTGGCCAAATCCTCAAATCACGATGAGCGGGGTTATTGACCTCGAGAAGGAGTATAAAGAAGCACTAGCTGGAAAGATGGTGACTGTGATGGAGGTTGGGGTGATGGAAGCTATCTCGTACTCGGGAGAGGCGAGAGAGTTGGTGACTTTATCTGGATGATCGAGAAGGAGGATGCTGTTGGTTACATTCCACTAATCAAAAAGAACGGGGTAATAATGCCGGGTGGTATGAGTCCAATGGATGAATTCATGTGGTTAGCTAAAAATAGTAAAATCTAGAAAATATGACAAGAACAGAAATGTTAAATGCATTCTTCGACTTCGACGGGCTATACAGGGAGATCAAGGAGAAAACATTGGAGGACTATCCAACTTATGACGAATACATGGAGTTCATAAAGGACGGTGAATATGATATTAAAGCAGGTTCGGATCTATATCACTTCATCATATCTGCAAACCATGATGTGACCTACATGGATCTGGAACTTAGTGAAGATAACGACATCGAAACCGACGAGGATTCTGTTATGACCATATCGTACACCAGAGACCTAATGTACTCTGAGCTTAGCGGGACAGATGAGGGACAGGAATATATCTTTGCTATCAATCTGGAATATGAAAATTTTGTTGGTCTGATGATAGTGGACAAATAAGCAGGTAAAAAAGGAGTAAAATAATTCAAAAATAGAGGATTATTTATATGTTTTTAGGATATAATTAAAAAGGTAAATGATATGGCAAATGATATGCTTGAGAGATTAAAATCTTTTCTAGATTCACCGGAAGGAATCGCAGCAGTCGAAAGGATGACTGAGAAAATGAGGGTGGAGGATGCAAGAAAGCAAAAAGCTTTTGAATACATCGAATCCCTTTCCAATAAAGAGTTGAAATCTAAATTGATGAGGGAGATTGCCAAACATGACGATGCATACGAAAATAAATGCTATGCTAGAGGCTATATGCCACATCCTAGTAATCTAATGTACTTTGTATTTGATGCAGCCCAGATTGGGGGTAAACCATATAAGAAAATACTTGATGATTTCGACGAGGCATTCGGGGGAGGAACAATCAAGTACAGGGGTTATTACTTCAATTGGATATTCGGGCAGGGCACAGTTCTTAGAATATTTAACAACAAAAAAGAATGTATTTTTTCACTATAAAACAAAAAAAATGGCAATAACTAAACAAAAATTTTTAATCACATCGAGCAAGAAAGAAAAGGCTCAGGTGGAAATAGATTCGTTGATGGAGGACGGATGGAGAATACTTTCTGTAACACCAAGAGTAGTAGCAACAGGAAAGAACCTAACCGAGAGTCATGGCGCATTTGGTATTCTTTTTGAAAAATTCTTTCCAAACGAAGATTAATATGTCACTCAAGTACAATAATATAAATGAGATTGTCACTTCCCCGGAATGGAAGGAGTTCTTTGATCTTGAAAACAAGGCTGCCGAGGAAAGAATGGCCAATATGACACTCAAAGAAAGAATGGCGGAAGCCATCGATAACATGGTTGGTCCAGAACCGGGTAAGTACAACATGATTGTTGGTAAGGGAGCAAGCGGATCTTCGATGATCCAGAAATTTTTAGACAAATATCAGAAAGAAGTATAAATGAAAAAAGAGCAAGAAAAAGACCCTAACAGGTTGATAGATGAGAATGGAGTTTTTAAATCCGAGTTTCCTGGAGGACCGGGAACGGGGGTTACAAGTTTAGGGTATTTAGAAGATCTCTGCGAGTATTTATACCACTTCGGTATTGAAGAAAAACCAGCAAAGCTTAAAAGAATTAAGGAACTTGAGGATTGGATCCAGAAAATTATCAACGGAGAAGCCAATGAAGGCGACACACCACTAATGGGAGTAAATGTTGAATACCATCCAACATGGTCAACTAGATTAATGCAATCATAATGAGCAAAGCAAAGTACATCATAGCAGACGGCTGCGCAATTATATTCTCCGCTGCGATACAACACAAGGACATGGCTAGAGGCATGGGAAGAGTCGATGGAGCTGGATTTGTGGATTTCACAACAGCGGTGGATCACTGGGGTAAAACCATAATTAAAGCGACCGCTTATGGAGAGAGCATCTCTCTGAACATCAAATCAAGACCCGAAGAGGACTCAGCAATACTAACAAGACAAATAACAAATGTCAGCTTCTAATCTACCGAAATATTTAGCCAGAGAGGACGACGGAGAAGTTTGGTCCATCAACGAGGATCTTAAAACATATTCAAGCAAGGAACACAAAGAGATGTTTCCCGAACATCCCGCCAACAAATATAGCTATAAAGTATTAATTGACTGTGGCTTTAATTCGGTAACAGAGGATGATCTTGAGTCGCTAGAAGAAAAACAAAAAGAGTATCTCGAGTACCTATCATGGGCATCAAGGAGCGACGGTCATGGTAATGCAAAGGGTGGAACTATCGAGGAATTTAGAACACTTAAATAACAATAAAATGAAAACAATTCTAACAGAACAGCTACTTCTATTCATACTACTTATTCACTTCCTAGCAGATTTTTCTCTGCAGACGGACGATCAAGCTAAAGGAAAGAGCACCGATATAAAGTGGCTATTTTATCACGTTGGAGTTTATTCCCTCATATGGTTGATGGCATCCTGGTTTTACTTTGGTGATTTTCGACCAGCATTGGTTTTTGCTTTGGTAACATTCGTGGCGCATTACACCACAGATTACACCACAAGCAGGGTAGGCAAGCCTTTTTGGGACAAGGGTGATTATCATAATGGATTTACAGTTGTTGGCTTTGATCAAATACTACACTATTTGCAACTCTATTACACATTCAAATTGATTTCATTATATTTTATTACATAGTAAAAATATTTTTTTATTGTGAAATTTATTATTACATTTGTATATTAAAATAATTAAAATAAAATTATGAAACTAAACCCTTATTCTTTACCAAATAAATTATACTTCTGGTTTTACGGAGTCAAAGATTTCACTAATCTTAAAAATGGCTGTCCATGGTTTTGGAAATCTGTCCTTATGTGGCTGCTGATTGTGCCGTATGTAATATTTTGTATTCCGTGTATTCTATTGGAGATTTTTTCCGGTGGTTATGAAAATGGAGACAACAGCACATCAGCAAGAATTGGTTTATCGATTGGATTGTATTTTGCACTCCTGTTAGCAATCTCGATGTGTGCATCGATCGTTTATCTATTTATTGATTTTGCTCCAAAATCAACAGGCGCTACTTTAAGAATCGTCGGATTCACTTGTTGGTTCATATTGATGGTCATCGGCATCATAGAAGGATTCAAGGCTCTAAAAAACTGGAGAGAGAACAAAAAGAGAGACGAATACTGGAGAAGAATAGGAGCTGGTGAGAAACCAGAGGACATAAATAGAGGCAGTGCTATTGTGGAATTTGTGAAAGCAATGTATTATAAATACTGTCCTCAAATAGAATGGCAAATAAAAGAAACCGATAAAAAATAATCACCATGGCTTATAAAACATTAAACCTAGTTGACAAGGAAGACGTCTTAAGAAATCTTGATTTCAAGATATCTAAATTCCCTGATGGTCAACAAGCAGTAACACTAATCGAGAGAGATTATAACACTTTTGATAGCTGCGAAGGAAGCGAGTTCATTATCATAGCAAGACTTAACTCATTCTCCGATTTGGAGCTAATCGTGTCAGCGGTTGCTGCTCTTAGAGAAATTAGAGTTAAAGATATCAATCTTTATGTGCCATATTTCCTCGGAGCACGTTCAGACAGAACTTTCAGAAGTAAACCGGGGGACACTCCAAAAACAATCACATCAAATTATTTAAAAACTGTGATCTGTCCGATTATAAATTCATTGGAATTCAAGGAGGTTATTGTTTTAGATCCACACTCGGATGTTCTTGAGGCATGTATTAAAAACTTTAAAAAGGTTCCAAATGATGTTCTAATCGAATTCGCATTGGATGACTACTTCAATGGGGAGCCAAGAAATTTCTCAAAAATGAGATTAATATCACCGGATGCTGGAGCTCTTAAAAAAGTATATGATGTTGCTGAGCACATCGGATATAGGGAGGATGTAGTGGTAGCAATGAAACACAGAGACGTGCAAACTGGTAAGATCACCCACACAGAGGTACCAATTACAATACATGATGTTGATAAGGATTTCTTTATTCTGGATGATATTTGCGATGGTGGTAGAACATTCACGGAGATTGCCAAAGCTATCAAGCAAATAAGATCTTTTTCCAGTGCAGTTCATCCTGACCACTACGGAAAAATATACCTGGTGGTAACTCATGGTATATTCTCGGCTGGCTTAAAGCCACTTAATGAACATTTCGATGGTATTTATACCACAAACAGCTATTCAGATATGGGAGATCCAGATTTCTCATTAAAGAATGATAATGAGATGCACAAACTTAAACAATTTAAAGTTATTTAATATGATGGGAAATCCAGCAGAAGGCTTATTCAAAGCTTTCTTTGTAGTAGTGATTCTTGTTTTTCTACTTGCTGTAGGAATTGGTATATTTTTTGGCAAAGGAATATGGGACAATGATGGATACATTGAATCTAAAACAAAAATATCACCGATGATAAAATTAACAATTGACGGTAAAAAGGTTGACACCTTATACATCTATAAAATCAAATAAAATGAAAATGGTAGGAAACGTAATAACTGTGCTAATTATAATCTTTGTCTTTTTCTATATGGCAAATACAGAGATACATTTCTCTCCATTTAGCATAAAAGTTAAACACCTATATTATGCACTCGGGTGGCTATTAATCGGAATCGGGGTTTCATTCATATCCGCTGATTATAGAAAAAGAGGATTTGAGGAGGGAAAAGAGGAGATCATTCTACAATTGGAGAAAAAACTTGATTCATTAGAGAAAATTCAGCCAGAACCACAAACACTTAAACAACATGACGAGTAACGAACCAATTCATCCAGCGTACAGTGAGATAAAGGGAAATCTGATCACTCTTGCTCAGCAGGGTAAATTTCAGGTCATCACTCATGGATGTAACTGCTGGAACCGGATGGGTGCGGGGATAGCACCACAGATGGCTAAAGCATTTGGATGCGACGGGTTTCCATTAGAAAACCAGAGATATAAAGGAGACTACAATAAACTTGGTCAGATTGATTACCAAATTAACACGTACACAGGCGGAACATCTGAATTTGATTTCTTTGAGTTTGACCTTGCCGTGGTTAATAGCTATAGTCAATACGGATTCGGTCTTAATCACCGAGGAGGCACAGAAAGACCACTTGATTATGATGCACTTAGAATGTGCATGAGAAAAATAAACTTTGTTTTCAAAGGTAAACATGTCGGACTACCCCAAATTGGTTGCGGTTTGGCAGGTGGCGATTTTAATACAGTTAGAAAAATAATAAAAGAGGAACTAATGGACTGCAAGGTAACGGTTGTAATTTATAAAAAATAAAGATATGGCAATTTCACCAGAACAATTAAACAAGGCATTCCAGAGGGAAGTTGATAATTTCGAAACAATACTGGACGAAAAACTATCCAAGCAAACAGTAGCAAGAGACGGATCCGTATCAATCGATCTTCCTGGTGGGATGAACATCAGACATTTTACTGCTCTGAAACAAAGATATATTTCAGCTGGATGGATCGATGTTAAATGGAATTCGGACCTGAGAGAAGGAACTTGGATATCGTTTCATTACTAATTTTACCATGATAGAAATCTAAGATTGTTGATCGCTATATTACCGTTACTTGCGTTGCTTGGTTGTTTTTCAAGCACGGGTAACAGCGGAAATCTTCTAAATAGATACGAGATAACCTTAGCAGTT
>Ga0136642_1001407_pt1 | contig 10406 bp, 2 predicted proteins | sample LowCatLa1302831Y_FD_115313 | JGI IMG/M metagenome (GOLD analysis project Ga0136642, IMG submission 115313) | Freshwater microbial communities from Lower Cathedral Lake, Yosemite National Park, California, USA - 13028-31Y | ecosystem: Environmental > Aquatic > Freshwater > Lake ... | reverse complement strand
CACAAGGACCTGCGGCGCAACAACTTCAGGGATATGCTGACGGCGGTACTGTAGAGCAAATGTCAAGAGAAAACGCTATTGGTGGTAATCAAATGTTTCCACAGTCAGGTATTGGTGGATTAACAGGCTCAAACACTTATCAAAATGCTACGAATACGCCAATGGGAGCAAATGTATTAGAGCCAACCGATGCTATAACTGACCCTTATACTGGGGCTATGAAATTTGCAACAGGCGGCATTGCTCATTATGATACTGGTGGACGAACATTTGCCGATGCGACTGGTACATCTTCAAGCCCATTATATGACCCTGTTATGGATGAATATAAAAGAGAAACAGACTTTTTAGATAGAATGAGAAATAGTAATATTGTTAATCCTTTTCATCTTGCAACAGGCGGTATTGCTCCAACATCAGGTACACAGCAAAACTCCTCACTTAGTTTGCCAGTAGTCAATCAATACATGAAGATAGCATCTACCCCAACAGGGATGAAGCAAGTCAATATTCTTGCACAACAAGGTGACTACAACGCTCAGTTTGCCCTCAATAAATTACAGGGGAATCAAGTTCAAGGCATGGATGCAGAAAGTCAAATGCCAGTACAGGCAGCTCAAGGCGGTATTATGGGGTATGCGGGAGGTGGTGATTTAGGCTCATACTCAGATGGTGGTCGTATGCTGAAAGGTCCTGGTGACGGTATGAGCGATTCAATCCCAGCAAAGATTGGCAATCATCAACCTGCAAGACTTGCTGACTCCGAGTTTGTAATTCCCGCTGATGTGGTTTCTCATTTGGGGAATGGGTCTAGCGATGCAGGTGCTAAACAATTATATTCCATGATGGATAGAGTAAGAAAAGCAAGAACGGGTCGCAAAGAACAAGGGAAAGAAATTAAACCTCAAAAGTATATGCCAGCATGAAAGTACAAACTGTAGGTGTTGAATATATTACACAGATATGGTCAGCAGTTGCATCGTACATAGAGCGTGCATTACAATATACAGATGATTATAACCTTGACCAAGTAAAAGTATTTCTTACTACAGGCTCTTGGGTTTTGCTAGTTGCAGTAGATGATTTGCAACAGATTCACGGTGTGGCAACCGTAGCGTTTCATAATGGAGTTAACGACAGAACCGCAATTATTACAACATTAGGTGGTAAAGCAGTAGTAAATAATAGCGTTTTTGAACAAGTGTTAACAATTTTACGCAGAATGGGTGCAACTAGAGTACAGGTTTACACTAGAGATAGCGCCGTTCGGTTATATGAAAAAGTTGGATTAAAGAAAAAAGCCACATTGATGGAGTGCAAGGTATGAGATATATAGATGGTATGCTCCCAGATAGAGCATTTAAGAAAAGTTTATTTAAGAACGCACCAGAAACATTAGAAGGTGGTGGTCCATCTCAAGCGCCGACTCCTTCTTCACAAACGGTAACTAATAACCCAATTGCAGACTGGGCGCAACCTACTGCCACAGCATTAATTGGCTCATCCATGTCCAATGCGTTTAATATTGGTCCTAATGGCGAGGTGTTAAGTTCAAGAGGTTTTACTCCTTTTGGCGGACAGACTAATGCACAAGGACAATTTACTGGAAGCCCGATTAGTCAGCAACAATACAACGACCAATTAAAAGTTGCTGGTTTGGGTGTGGCGGGTCCTAGTGCGCTACAACAACAGTCTTATCAAGGTGCAGCGAATTTACAGATGCCTGGGCAATATAATCAAGCCAGTCAATTTACTAATACTGCGGGTTTGGGAGCTTTAGGAACAACAGATCAAGCCAGAATGTTTGGAATGCAAGGTAATCAAGCAGGACAAAACGCGGCAAATGAGTCTAGCTTATATGGTAATTTAGGCGCTCAGTCTGGTCAACAATATGCTGGACTATCAGCGAATGCAGGACAACAGGGATCTCAAGCTGGACAGCAATATGCCAATCAATTGTCGGGATATGGGAGTTTGGGATCTCAAGCTGGACAGCAATACGCTAATCAGTTATCTGGATACGGAATGCTAGGCGCCCAAGCTGGGCAACAAGGGGGTAATATTGGCGCTTCTTTAGGAAGAATGTCAACTGATCCGAATTCAGTACAATCGTATATGAACCCATATTTGCAAGCATCGCTTAACCCACAACTAGCCGAGATTCAGCGACAGTATGGAATTACAGGCACGCAACAAGCGGGACAGGCTACACAATCAGGTGCGTTTGGTGGCGGTAGAGATGCCATAATGGCAGCGGAGAATGAAAGAAATAAAAATACCGCAATGAACCAAGTAATCGGTCAGGGCTACAATACTGCGTTTAACAACGCACAGCAACAGATGAACACCGCAAATCAAGCTGCGTTAGCCGGTAATCAGCAAGCACTCTCCGGCTATGGTATGGGCTTACAAGGATCTTCTCAAGCTGGACAACAGGCATTAGCCGGAAATCAACAGGCGTTAACAGGCGCTTATCAAGCGGGACAGCAAGCATTGGCAGGGAACCAACAAGCATTATCTGGGTATGGACAGGCCGGCCAACAGGCGCTATCTGGCTATGGGATGGGGCTACAAGGCGCCAATCAAGCAGGGCAACAAAGAATGCAAGGGATTGGATTGGGGCTGCAAGGTGTTGGCGCTCAACAAGCAGGATATGGTCAAGCTGGTCAAGCAGGATCACAATTAGCGAGTATCGGTGGGCAACAGTTACAAGCCCAACAAGGTATTCTCGGCACACAGAATCAGATGGGGACGCAAGAGCAACAGAATCAACAGAATGTCCTCAACCAAGCTATTCAGAATTACAGTAATCAACAACAATACCCACAGCAACAGACAGCAAACATTATGAACTTGTTGAGGTCTACTCCGACTTCACAGACACAGACAATGTATCAAGCACCTCCAAGTGCCACATCTCAATTAGCGGGCTTGGGAACAACGGCATATGCAGCCTCTAACCTGATTCACCCTATGGCAGGGGGAGGCATAGCCAAGGTAAAAAAGTTTGATGTTGGTGGCTCGGTTGAGAATCAATTATATAAAATGCCTACTCAGCCCTTAACAGAAGAAGTAAATACTACTCCAAGTCAAACAATTAAGAATACTGGTAATGCCATCTTAAAAGAAAGACAGTTAGGAACAACGCCTGCCTTTGCACCAGGTGGTATTGTTGCGTTTGCCGAAGGTGGTGAGAGCGATATCATTCCTGTTGAGATTCCTGAAGATGATGAGATGATTGGCAACCCAATGGGCGAATTTACAATGCCTAGTCGGATTATGTCTGCTTCCAAACCTACCGTTTCAGCAAAACCAAAAACACCAATAAATGTATTTGAAAAGGCGATGGAGTTTGTATTACCTCATGAAGGTGGATTTGTGAATCACCCTAAAGATAGAGGTGGAGCAACAAATAAAGGGATTACACAAAGAACTTTATCAGATTATTTACAAAGACCTGCTACCCTTGAGGATGTAAAGAATCTAGATACAAATACTGCAATTGATATTTATAAGACCAAATTCTTTGAGCCTATTGCTAGAAAACTAGATGACCCTAAAGCACAAATGGTAGCCTTTAATGCGGCGATTGCTTCTGGACCATCCTATGCTAATAAGTTAATTGAGAAGAACAAGGGTGACCCATTAAGTATGTTGAATGAGCATACAAATTTTATGGTGCATGAAATACCGAAGAAAGATCCATCACAGAAAGTATTCGTTCCAGGCTGGACAAATAGACAGAATGACTTAGGCAAGTATATTGAAACATTTGCAGAAGGTGGAATTGCTCATTTTGATGAAGGTGGATCCGCAAAAGAAAAAGCAATTGAAGCACTTAACATGGGGATGCCAGAAAATGCACCATCAAATTTAAACATGTCCTTATCTGACTATTATTCTTTAAGAAATAAAGCATTAAAAGGAATCGAAAAAAATATACCAAGCCCAATAAGTGAAGAATCCCAAAGAGCCAGATCATCGGTGTATGGCAGATTGCCGAATATTTCAACCGATACTAATAATTTAAAACCTTCAAACATGGCAGATACAACAGACTATTACAGAATGGAATCTGCTGCAAATCCTCCTTCAAGCAAGGGTTTAAGACCTGCTCCGAGTCAACCGTCTGCACCGAATGAGTTTAATGTTCAACCATCTATTACCCAAATGGGGCCTGATGCCGACTTAGCGAACGAGCCATCAAGTCAAACAGAAGCAACGCAGACAGCACAAGCTCCATCGGCTAGAGATACTATTCAACAAATGTTAATGGATAGAATGTCTAAACAAGGCGAGAGTGCAGAGCAAGATAAATACTTAGCATTATTAAATGCGGGCTTAGGTATTATGGGTGGAACATCACCCTATGCTTTACAGAATATCGGTGCTGGCGGGCAACTAGGTATTGCAGCACAAATGGCAAATAAGAGAAACCAAATGTCGGAACAGAATTCTATCCTTAATGGAATGTTAGGATTAGAAAGAGCTAACGCCACAGATAGATACCACACTACTCAATTGGCGCAAAACTTAGATCTAAGAAAAGCAGAGATAGATGCACGACTACAAAATGCACAATTGACACATCAAGATAGACAAGAATTATTGGCAGAAAAAACGCGTCTAGCTGATTTAATAGATAAAGATAGAGATTTAAATAGAGCAGACAAAGCACAACAATTTAGTATGACAATGCTAGGCAATATGGAAAAAAATGCTCAAGCTCAAGCATTAGCTGAATTAAAATTAAACCCAATGGCATTAATGGGTAAATCAGCAGACGAAATTAATGCTATAGTCGCACCAAGAATTCGTGAGATTTTAAATAATCCTAGATATCGTGACTTATATAAAAACACTTATAAGGGATATGATCCTTATGAGACGACAGAAACACCAGTCAGTAAAGATAGAAAACCATTAACTGTATTTCAAAAGTAGGATAAATTATGCCTTTTGATGTCAACGCCGCCATAAAAGAAGGTTATAGCCCTACAGAAATAGCCGACTTTTTAGGTCAAAATAAAAAGTTTGATGTGGAATCTGCAAGAAAAGAAGGCTATTCAGACAATGAAATTATTCAGCATTTAAATCCTGTACCAAAAAAACAAAGTTTACTTAACACCCTGAGCCGTAGTGTAGAGTCTGTAGCCGGTGATTTACAAACTGCTGGTGCTGGCATACTGAACCCAACGGAAGCGGCTAAGGCAGGACTTACTCGTGATGAAGCATTGCGGGAAAAATATGGAACAGAAGAATCTCGTTTATCTAAAGTGGAACAAGCGTATAAAGATAAGGGACTACTTTCAGCTATCGGTACTGGTTTAGGTGAGATTCCTGGTGCAATTACAGAACAATTGCCACAATTTGGTATGGGTTTTGCAGGAGCAAGAACAGGTGCTGCACTTGGCTCTTTAGCAGGGCCAGTTGGTGCTGTAGCCGGTGGAATTGGCGGTGCTTTCTTACCATTTTTCTTACAGCAGTATGGTGGCAACATTAAGAAGCAAGCTGAAGTACAAAAGGAAGAAGGCAAAGAAATTGATGTAAGTGGTGCTAAGGGCGCTGCTTATGCTGTGCCGATGGCGGGATTGGATGTAGCGGAAGCGTTTATTCCGTTCGGTGGCAAGATGATTGGTAAGATGTTTGGACCAAGTGTCGAGCGTTTATTAGCCCGTGGCATGACAAAGGAAGCGGAAGAAGCTGCTGCAAAGAAACTTGCAAGTGAAACATTTCTGCCGAGTTTTAAGAATAAAGATTTTGGTAGTGTGGTAAAGGGTGTGTCTAAGACGACCGCACTAGAAGTCCCTACCGAAGTTACGCAACAAATACTTGAAAGAGCGCAGGCTGGACAAGATTTATTTAGTAAAGAAGCAATGCGTGAGTATGGTGAGACAGCGTTTGATATTGCCTTACTAGGGCCATTAGGTATTTTAGGAAGAGTAAGTGATAAGTCTGCTGCTAGGAATACAATTCTTAAAGCACAACAAGAGGCAGCAAAGTTAAAAGAGCCAGTAGAAACATCTATTGAGGTAGCTCCATTACAACTTCCCTATGATCCAAAGGTGGAAAATGGTGAGGTTATTAACTCAAGTGTGTACTCAAGACAGAAAATTATTGTTCATCCAGACGGATCAACAAGTTTCCCAAGCGAGGCTAATAATTTTACAGAAAGTCCAGTTGACGAACTAACAGACAAAGGGTTTAAGGAAAAGTATACACCTCAAGAAAATGAAAACGCTGTTGAGTTGGCAAGAATAGAAGAAAGAAAAGCAAGGAGAGAAGCAAAACAAGCAGGAACAAGTAATGCTCCTATGTATGTTGGCTCAGAAGGACAAGCGGGGCAAGATGTTAATGCAGTAAGCGAAGAAGGTCGTAAACTTGCGATTGTTCGGCAGGCGGCACAAGAGAAACAAGATTTATTAAATAATAGTTTAACGCCAGAATTATTAAAATCATGGGGCATAAAAGGAAAGCCTATAACCGTACAAGATGTTATGGGCAAAGATATTCGTGATCCTGAGCAAGCGCCTATTATTAAAGCCAAATTACTTGAGTTACAAAAGAAAACGACCATTCCTGCTGTCAAAAAGAATATTACAGAATATTTAAAGAGACCTGAGTTTGGAACACAAACTACCGAAAATCCTGTTGCGCCAACCACACCTTCTGTGGGCACTATGCCAAAGACAGAAGATTTATTAACGGAACCACCGATTTCTGAAAGTGAGTTATGGTCAGGTATTCAAAATAGAGATAGATCAACACCTGCTTCAATTAAACAGATGAATAACATTGCAAATAAACCAAATTATTTAAAAGCAAGTTATTCAAATTCTTTTACTGAAGGCGCACCTGTGGTTACGGGAGACGTTGAAATACCAAAAGAACAGCTTGGTAGAAAAGGTACTGTAATTGGTTCTGATGATGTAAAAATACCTGTTCAATATGCAGTAATTGACGCAGGTCAAGTGCAAGCATCTCACGATGTAAATGGAACAAAAAATCCAAACTATACATCAGAGGACTTTAAGGGATTGCGCTCGATTACTAATGGCAGGGTAGCAGGAATGCAGGCCGCCTATGCTCGTGGAACAATGGACGATTACATTACAGACTTAACACATGATGATATGCATGGAATAAAAAAATCTGTAATTAAAAACATGAAAAATCCAATGCTAGTACGTATCATGCCACAAGATATGATTACTAAACATATTGGCGATGTCAGTAATGTTGGCGCTGGGCTAACAATGAATGTTATTGAGCAAGCAAAGAATGATATTCGTAGAATAGATATTAATAACCTACAATTTACTGAGGATGGGGATATTTCGAGTAAAACTGTTATTGATTTTATTCGAGGAATGCCGGAAGTAGAGCAGAATAGTTTGATGACAAAAGGTGTACCTTCTAGACAAGCATACGATAGATTAGATGCAGCAATCTTTCAAGAGGCTTATCAGAATGACACGCTTACACAATTAGCTTTTGCTGAAAAAGATAATAAGATTAGAACAATTATCAAAGCACTAACAATGGCTGCACCAAGTGCAATTCATTTAGAGGGTTTAGGTGAATACGATGTGCGCCCATATGTCAACGAAGCTGTTGAAATGGCAATTAATGCTCGCAAGAAAGAAATGAAGCTATCGGATATGCTAGAGCAGATGAATCGTCAAGATTCTTTTGTTCCTATTCATCCGATATCTAAGGATGTTTTTTCTATGTTGGCGGATGATGTGCGTTCTGGAAAAGCAATGGGGGATAACCTTAATAAGTTATTTGATAATGCATTTGATGAGGCAACAAAAGAACCCGATATGTTTGGCGGTCTTGATAAGAAGCCTGTCCATGAAGTAGTAAAAGAAAGTTTTGAAGAGAAGCCGGAAACAGATTTATTAAATCAAGTCATGCAACAAAGAGAAGGTAAACCAAGTTTAGAAAGAGATTTGTTTTCTGATTTGGAGGAACTTACTGAAACTACCCCTACAAAAACAGAAGAAACACTACCTATCCTATCTACGCAAGGGCTAATCATTCCTAAAGGTAGGAATCCACAAGTGGTTGCTGCAGCAAGAGAGCGTCAAGCGGGTAGAATGTCTAAGGCAGAATACGATAAGTATGTAAATAAGTATATGCCTATTGGTACAGTTGACACACCGAGACCGCCAGCTTCATTAAGTAAAATGAAAGAGGTATTAAAGTCCAATCAAGTAGACAAAATTAATCCAGACATTCCTAATGGAACTCGTGTTGGCTTAAGGATGGATATCAATGCCTTGCAAAAAGGTGGTAGCGTCGTATCTATCCATGAAGGTGGAAAAACATTAGGTAGCAACATCGGCTACTCAAGTACGGCTAGAGTGAAGAATGTAACATTTACTATTCGTAGTGAGTCAAGCGCATTAAAGATTGCTACCGGAGAAAATTATAAAGCCCCTCAGCAAACGGTTGAAGGTGAATGGGTTAAGTCTACGCCAGAGCAAGATTATAAAGATATTCAAAGTTTATTAAAAAATCCAAACTGGAAACAAGTAAGTCTAGATCCTTTGCGCCATTCTTATTTTTACGATAGAGAATCAACAAATCCCGTAAAGTCTGCTGATGAAGTTATTCAAGTAGGCAATTTCCTATTAGCCAAGAATGTAAAACTTGGCAATAAAGAAGATTATCTATATCAACAGGAAAGTGGCGCATCAAAGATTGTAAAAGAAGAACAAGAAATTGAGAAGCAGTTAAAAGGAAAATCCCTATTAGAAGTCTCTAGATGGACAATAGACAACGCTCCGAATAAGTTTGCTAAAGCAATTGCAACAATGGTTGATAAGCGACTGAATGAGATGAGCCGTAGAGGAATTAAATTTGATTTTGATGTTCAGTCGGGGAATAAAAGAATTACAAGTTTGTACAATGCACGAGGACTAATGATTAGTTCCGTTGGAAAAACTGGCGAAGAAACAAAGTTTAAAGTAGTTTTAAATGGTGCTGCGGTGCTTAATAATCAAAATGGCTATCCATCTGGCATGAGGTTTATAACCGTATTACACGAGTTATTGCATGTGGCAACAAGGGCGCAACTAGCTTTAAGACTTGCTAAAGACCCATTGGTTCAAGAGTTAACCGACTTAAGAAATCTAGTTGTTAAAGACTTTAACAAAAGGGTAAAAGAAGGCAAACTAACACCATTCCTTGACAGAATTCATCGTGGAGAAATTAATCCATTGCAGGATATTGATGAATTAGTTTCATGGGGATTAACCGATAAAGATACTCAAGAATATCTAAGCGATATTAAGGTAGGTGATAAGACTTTATTTAATAAGTTAGTTGACATTATTAGACAAGTTCTAGGCATTAGCAAAGATTACGAAACAGCTTTAGACCGTCTAGTAAAAACATCGGAATCTATCTTAAATGAAGATGTAAGGTCAATTGCTGGAAAACTAGAAGAACATGGATTTTCTTTTGGTCAAGCACAGAAACCTTTTACTGGCGAACAACAGACTTTATTTGAAAAGGCAACAAACAATTTTAAACGCTGGTTTGGTGATAGCAAGGTTGTAGATGAAAACGGTGAACCATTAATTGTATATCACGGAACAAATAAGTCAGAAAATGGAAAGGCGTTTACTTACTTTGATACATATGGATCTGAGTATGGATTATTTGGGCAAGGAAGTTATTTTACTGACAATCTTAATATAGCAAGTGATTATTCTAAAAAAGGCAAGGGAAGTACCCCATCTGTATATCCAGTATATTTGTCATTAAAAAATCCTATAAACATGGATATTCAAGCATTAAAAAAAGATTGGGCTAAGGCATTTCCAGAGGTTGATTTTGATAACGAGTATAAACCAGAAAAAAATAGTAATGAAGGGTTTTATAAGGCTGTCGAACAATACTACGTAGATCTAGGAAATTACCCCAAATATGAAGTTGCAGAAATAATGCAAGATGGAATAAGGTCTATGGGTTACGATGGCATTACTCACATTGGTGGTGGAAGAGTAAAGTCTGATGGAACAAAACATCAAGTTTATATTGCTTTTGAGCCAACGCAAATTAAATCTGCTATAGGAAACAATGGTGAATACAACTCAACTAATCCTGATATAAGATATGAAATGTCTATGGAAGGTGTTGATCCAAAAATATCCAAAGCAATAGAGAAAACATTTGGTAAGCAAGAGCCAAAATCTTATGTAGAGACAATTAAGGACTTAGCCAAAAGATATAGAGACCGTTTTAAATATATGGTGGCAGATGAGTTTGTGGATATATCTAATGTAAGTAAAACTGGTTATTGGAAAGCAAGGTTATCTAAGACAGTTGATACCCAAATGCAGGTTATTCTAGATTACGGGCATCTTGAGGTGCGTGGTGGTACGCTTGGTTAT
>Ga0136642_1001406_pt1 | contig 10410 bp, 7 predicted proteins | sample LowCatLa1302831Y_FD_115313 | JGI IMG/M metagenome (GOLD analysis project Ga0136642, IMG submission 115313) | Freshwater microbial communities from Lower Cathedral Lake, Yosemite National Park, California, USA - 13028-31Y | ecosystem: Environmental > Aquatic > Freshwater > Lake ... | reverse complement strand
GATTTCACGAATGCGTTCATTGATCGAGGCCAGCATTACATTCATGATGCCGATACCGCCGATGAACAGCGAGATAGCGGCCACGCCACCGAGCGAAAGTTTGAACGCTGATTCGGTCTTCTTGAAAGACTCCAGCGTCTCTTCGTTGGTCGAGATATTGAAATCCTTCAGCCCATGGTGCATCTGGAGCAAAGAGCGCTCCACCTGATCAACGGTATGCTGCAGGTCGTTGGCATCTGCAATCCGCAAGCCGAGTCCGGTCAAATGGTCGTTGCCCGTAAACTTCGAGGTCGCCGTCGTGACGGGGATGAAGACCCCGCTATTACGCCAGCGCCACATGCCGCCGCCGCCCTTAGAGTTCCCCGAGCGGATCTGCATCCCCGCGCCCTCGATATTATTAAGCAACCCAACGACCGTGAAACGTTTCCCCTTAACGCGGATAACCTTGCCGAGCGGATCCACATTGGGAGGGAAAAGATCCGCAGCGATGGAGGAGCCCAGGATGACGACATCGGTACGATGCAAGATATCGAGGTCGCTGATAAAGCGCCCCTGCCCTGGGTCGATCCACCGCTTCGCCACCGGGAGGTAGTCTGGCGTGCAACCAAGGATCAGGGTGATCGCCTCGCGCCCCTCATAAACTACCTTCTCCCAGCCGACGCGAACTTCTGGCGAGATATTGCGGATCAACGGAATAGTCGCGCGAATCTGATCGACATCGCGTAGCGTGATTCCCTCGGAGAGCTCAGCCAGATGTTCCTGCTCCTTGGGTAGGGTCTGCCGGTCGACGGCGATCTTTTCGATGCCGCCCATGGCATCAACAAACTGCCGGAAGTTACCCACCATACCCTGCACCACCGTGACCATCGCGACCAGTGAGGCCACGCCAAGAATGATGCCCGACATCGAAAGCAGCGAACGAACCTTATTCGCCTGTAACTCACGGAGCCCATTAATGACGGCGGGACGAAGACGGTCGAAGATCTTCATTGGCGGCGATCCTCCTGCACCTTACCCGCCCGCATTGAGATAATGCGCCGCGCCCGGGCGGCCACACCGAGATCATGGGTGACCACGATGACCGTAATGCCTTCCGCCAAAAGCGAGCCGAGCAAGTCGAGGATGCGGTCGACGTTCTTGACGTCGAGGTTACCCGTGGGCTCATCGGCGAAGACGATGGAAGGCTTGCCGACGATGGCTCGGGCGATGGCGACACGCTGACGTTCGCCGCCGGAAAGTTGCGACGGGCGATGCTCCAGCCGATGCGTCATCCCCACCCGCTCCAGCGCATGCTTCGCCGCGACCTCGTTCGCCTCGCGGTCCGAGTCTTCGCGATAAAGTAACGGCAAGGCCACGTTCTCGAGAACGGTCAGACGGGGCAGTAAGTTGAAGGACTGGAAGACAAACCCAACGCGGTTCGAGCGATACCAGGCCCGGCGATCCGCCCCGAGGGAAGAGACTTCCTCTCCTTCGAAAATAATGCTCCCTGAGGTCGGCTGATCCATGAAACCCAGAATATGCATCAGCGTGGATTTGCCGGAGCCCGACGGCCCCAGGATGGCGATGTATTCTCCGCGGTCGAAATCGAGATCGACCCCATCCAGCGCATGGACGGTTTCATCCCCCATATGGTAGGCCTTATGCAGACCTCGGATGGTGACGAGCGAGCCCATTCAGCGCACAGTCGGAGCGGCGGGACGAATCAGGCTGACGGCCTCGCCGGGCTTAAGTCCGGACTTCACCTGCGACCAACCGGCATCGCTCAAGCCCAGTTTGATGATTCGGCGCTCCCATTCACCCGCAGCATCCTTCACGTAAGCGATACGCTCATTGCCTTCCACAAAGATGGCCGAGACCGGTACGGCCACACACTGCTTCTCCCGGGAGATGAGTACGGAGATATTCGCGCTAATCCCAGGTCGCGCGCCCTCCCCGGCCGGAAAGGAGACCTGACAGGGAAAGACGCGGAGATCCGGGGTCTTTGCATCCGCCGTGCCGAAAGGAGCCAGGAACGATACCTGACCCTTCTTTGTCATCCCCGGAAGTGAGTCGAACGTAATGGCCGCATCCGTGCCCAGGTGCACGCGCGCTGCGGCGAACTCATTAAGATTCAAATCGACGCGCAGGATGCTGACATTGGAAATGCGCATCAGCGGTGTGCCGCTATTAATGGACTGGGCGCCGATCACGACCTGGCCTTCGACGAGGGAGTTGGAATCGGAAACCATGCCGTCGTGCGGGGCGGTAATAATGGTCTTGCGGGTATTCTCCGCGGCCTTGTCGAGCCGAGCCTGCGCGACATCACGCTGGAGTTTCGCCACTTCGAAGGCGGTCTGGGAATCCTGCTGCTCCCGGTCGGAGACGAAGCCTTGGTTGCGCAAAGCATCGGCCCGCTTCAGGTCCCGCGTAGCCTTCTCGAGATTGAACTGCTGCAATTGGACATTCTGTCGAGCCTCAGCTTCATCCGCCCGGACGAAGGTCGGGTCGAGTTCGAGAAGCGGCGCCCCCTTCTTCACCGTCTGGCCGTCTTTAATATGAATCTTGTCGATCTTACCACTAACCTCGGCCTTGACGTCGCTATAGAGCACGGGACGAACGAAGCCGGCCGCGTCGACCGTCTCCTCGATATCTCGGACGGTGACCGTCGCCTCGAGCGGATTCGCGACCAGTCCGGCAACCCCGCGTCGGCTGGCCGGGCCAGACTTAGCGATCCAGGTGTACCAACCGCCAGTCAGGATTGCCCCGGCCAGTAAAGTAATGAGCAGGTTCTTGGACTTCATTTTAATTCAGGCAAAACGGGGAGCGGGTCGGTGGAGCCGAGGCCGAGGCCGACTTGTTGCTCGACAGCTTCCATCTTGAAGCCGTGGCGGGTGAGAATCGTGCCATCGAGTCGGCCAACGCGAGCCGCGGCGATGCGGGCATCGAGCAAGGATTGCAGCCAGCTGACTTGGGCGGCATCAAACGCGGCCTGGGCTTGGAGGACGCGCAAGATATCGGATTGGCCTGCACCGTAACGGGCGCGCTCGCCTTCATACGACTTCCGCTGAAGCTCAAGGCTGGCACCCGAAGCCGTGACGCGCGTGCGGGCAGATTCCAGATCCCGCCAGGCCGCGCGGGCGTTAAACACCAGCTCTTGCCGGACATTGACCAAGAGTAGTTCGGCCTGTCGACGCGAACGGGCAGCCGTTCGAAGGTTCGCAGCGGACTCCCGGAAGCCCAACGGGAAGCTCAGGGTCAATCCCACCGAATTACCCCAGCCGGCCTGGTGGCGGAAATTTTGATAACCTGCGGAAAAGCCGAGCGCGGGGTCGGCGTAAGTCGAACCCGAAATCGTCAGATTCAAGCTCGGTTTGTCGTTCTGCGATGCCTGCGTGACGGAGGCGTCGGCCTGCGTGAGGTTCGACAGTTGAATGGCAGTGGCGAAATCGAAGTCCGCAGCGATGCGAATCCATGGCTGGAAATCGGCGGGCGGCGGTACCGCCTCCGTCGATAGTGGCTGAACCGTAATGGCTTTTTCGATGTCGCTCGCCGTGCCGCGACCGAGGGAGCGACGAAGCGTCATCTCCGCACCGTCGACCGACTGACGCGCATCGAGCAACGCGACGCGCTGGGTCGATACATCAGCCGAGGCTTGGAGTTCCTCGAGTAAGGTCGCGTCGCCCAGGGCCCGCTTGGCTTTGACCTGGGCCAGTAAAGATTCCGATGACCGTAAGCTGGTCTCGCGGGCGGACACCAACGTACGGGCGCCAGCGAGAGACCAGTAAGCAATCTCCGTGTCGCGGATTAAATCGAGGGTCGCGGCGCGAAGCTCAAGACGACCGCGGACGGCACCTTGCCGCGCAGAAATGAGCGAGGTCAGGTTCGCCGCCTCCCAGCCCCCCGCGAGTAATGGCTGGGTATAAGAGATGGTGGTGCCAAAATCAAAAAGGGCCGGAGACCCGACGCTGCCGGAATCACCCCAGGCCCGGGACATACTCGCGCCCACCGCCAAAGTCCCACCCCAGGTGAAATGCTGACTCACACCGACTCCCGAAATATAACCACGGTCCGCGGGTGCACCCGAAGAAATCTCCAACGGAGTCCGCGTGCCCGAGAGCGTATTGGTCCAATTGACCGTCGGGTCGAAAACCGACTGCGCGATATCAATGGAATCGAAAGCGTTGGCGGCGGAGAGCCGCGTCACCGCGAGGCCGAGGTTATTCAGCAGTGCCCGATCAATGGCCGCTCCCAGCGTGAGATCGGTCACGGGTGCGGGTGCCGCCAACCCAAGGGAAGCCGTAGCCAGGAAAGCCAGGGGGAGGGCGCAACGCATGAGCGGGGGGAAGTAACTCATTAGACACACTTTATTACCGGGGTAAAGCAAAGCGGCGCACCCGAAGGTGCGCCGCGTGGAATAACCTGAAAACAGGACTTACTTGGCCTTGGAGATCTCGACGAGCTCGACTTCGAACTCGAGGACGGATTCGCCAGGGATCGGGCCTTGGCCCTGCTTGCCGTAGCCGAGGGCGGACGGACAATAGAGGACGATCTTGCCACCGATGCCGATGAGCTGGACGCCTTCGGTCCAAGCCGGGATGACACCGCTGAGAGGGAACTCGGTCGGCTCATTGTTGCGGGTGGTAGTGGAGTCGAAAACCTTACCGTCGACGAGTTTGCCCGTGTAGCGGCATTTAACGGTGGAGGCAGCGGTCGGCTTCACGTCCGAACCCTTGGCGAGAATCTTGTAGCGGAGGCCCGAAGCGGTCTTCGTCACCGACTTATCGGCGTCGACCTTGGCGAGGAACTCGTCGTTCGTCTTGCCCCACTTGCCAGCCTTAGCCTTCACGCGCTCTTCAAAGAGAGCATCGGCACCTTCGCCAAGGTCAGCCGGGTTGAAACTTGGCTTTCCGCCACGCAGGGCGAGGCGCACACCGGAGAGGAAGAGATCAATCTCCTCGTCGGACAACTCGAGTTGCGAGTTGATTTGCGGCATTTGGGATTGGCTGGCGACGGAGAAGCCAAGCATGGTCCAGGCCTGTTTGACCTGTTCGGGGGTGAGCGGTTTCACGGGTTTTGCGGGGGTAAGGGCGGCATGCACGGCATCAGCGGGCGCGGCGCCAGCGGCCGGGGCTTCTTTGGCGGCATGGAGAGACGCGACGGCGACGGCCAGCGCGGCGAGGACGGGGTATTTCATGGGAAGGGGTTTCGTACCCTAATCAGGCCTTTGGGGGAAGCACCTTTGCGTGCTCCTGCAAAGAACTTACCGTCAGGGGGTGATTCCGGAGGGAATGGATACCTAGGACGGCGGCCCGGGCGGCGTTCATCGTCGAGGCCATATAGACCCCCCGCAGAACGGCTTCCGAGCGCATGGCATTCTCGTCCTTGCGCGGCAGCATACCGGCGGCGGTGTTCACGATCATCTGCAACTGGCCGTTCTTCAGGAGGTCCAACACGTTGGGGCGGGCCCCCTCGGAGATCTTACCGAGCTTATGGACTTTCACGCCGGCGGCTTCAAGGGCGGCAGCGGTGCCACTCGTGGAATAAATATTGAACCCGAGGGAGGCGAGTTCGCGGGCGACGAGCACGGCGTCATCCTTATCGCGATCCTTCACGGAGAGGAATGCGTTGCCCGCCGTCGGTAGGGCCGGCTGAGCCGCCATCTGCGCCTTCGCGTAGGCCATACCCAGATCGTCGTCGACACCCATGACCTCACCCGTCGAACGCATCTCTGGGGAGAGCGCGACTGGCGCACCTGGGAAGCGGCTGAACGGGAAGACGGATTCTTTAACAGACCAATAGGGCGGACGGATTTCCTGCGTGAAGCCGAGGTTCTTCAGCTTGTCGCCGAGCATGCAGAGCGAAGCGAGCTTCGCGAGCGGCACGCCAATCGCCTTGGAGACGAACGGAATCGTGCGGGAGGCACGCGGATTGACCTCGAGCATGAAGACAATGCCATCCTTGATCGCAAACTGGATATTCATCAGCCCGACAACCTTGAGGCGTTTCGCCAAGGAATGGGTGATACGGCGGACTTCATCAATGAGGGCCAGGGAAAGGGTGTGAGGCGGTAGCACCATGCCAGCGTCGCCGGAGTGCACGCCCGCGTGTTCGACGTGCTCGAGCATACCACCAATGACCGTGGTTTCTCCGTCGGAGATGGCGTCGACATCGAGCTCGATGGCGTCCTCAAGGAACTTATCGAGCAAGACTGGCTTACCCGGGGCGACATCGAAAGCCTCGCGAACGACGGACTTCAATTCGTCCATACCATAGACGATGAACATGCCGCGTCCTCCGAGGACGAAAGACGGACGAAGCAGGACGGGGAAACCAATTTCCACGGCGGCCTGGTAGGCTTCTTCGGCCGAGAGCGCGGTCTTGTTGACCGGCTGGCGAATGCCGAGCTCGATGAGGATGTCCTTGAATTGCTGGCGGTCCTCGGCGAGCGCGATGCTGGCCGGGGAGGTGCCGACGACATTGACGCCGTTGGCTTCGAGGTCGGCCGCGAGATTGAGCGGCGTCTGGCCACCGAACTGCACGATGGCGCCGACGCACTTCTCCGTGCGGTAGATTTCCAGAATATCCTCAAGCGTCAGTGGCTCGAAGTAGAGACGATCGGAAGTGTCATAGTCGGTCGAAACCGTCTCGGGATTGGAGTTTACCATCACCGTTTCGTAGCCGGCAGCACGGAGGGCGTAGGAGGCATGCACGCAGCAGTAATCGAACTCGATGCCTTGGCCAATGCGATTAGGACCGCCGCCGAGGATCATCACCTTTTTCTTATCGGACGGACGGACTTCCGATTCGTCGCCGTAGGACGAGTAGAAGTAAGGCGTGAAAGACTCGAACTCCGCGGCGCACGTGTCGACCAGGCGGAAGACCGTCTTGATGCCCGCGGCGTTGCGCTGGGAGTAGACCGAGGCGGGAGCTAGGCCTGTCGCATGGGCAATCTGACGGTCAGCGAAGCCCGCTTCCTTGGCTTGGCGGAGAAGGTCGGTCCCGACGGACTTGCCGGCGGCCTTAAGGGCGAGCTCGATATCCACGATGCCGCGCAGCTGACGCAGGAACCAGGGGTCAATCTTAGAAAGGTCGAAAATCTCGGTCTCAGACAGACCGGCGAGCATCGCATAGCGGACGAAGAACGGACGCTCCGGATTCGGACGTGCGAGGCGGGCGCGGATTTCCGTGACATCAGTGAAGGCCGCATCGCCAAACTTACCGCCACAACCGAAGCCCCAGGCACCGATCTCAAGGGAGCGCAGGGCCTTCTGGAAGGACTCCTTGAACGTGCGGCCAATCGCCATCGCCTCGCCGACGGATTTCATCGCGGAGGTCAGGGTCGTATCGGCGCCCACGAACTTCTCGAACGTGAAACGGGGGATTTTGGTAACGACGTAATCAATCGTCGGCTCAAAGCAGGCCGGCGTGGACTTCGTGATATCGTTCTGCAGCTCGTCGAGTGAGTAACCCACCGCGAGTTTGGCGGCGATCTTGGCAATCGGGAAGCCCGTGGCCTTGGAGGCGAGGGCCGACGAGCGCGACACGCGCGGATTCATCTCAATGACAATCATGCGGCCGTTGGCCGGGTTGACGGAGAACTGGATGTTGGAACCGCCCGTCTCAACGCCGACGGCGCGGATGACCGCAAACGAGGCGTCGCGCATCAGCTGATATTCCTTGTCGGTCAATGTGAGCGCCGGGGCCACGGTGATGGAATCGCCCGTGTGGACGCCCATCGGGTCAAAGTTCTCGATGGAGCAAATGATGACGCACTGGTCCTTGTGGTCGCGCATCACTTCCATCTCATATTCCTTCCAGCCGAGGAGGCATTCCTCGATGAGGACTTCGTGGACGGGGGACGCATCGAGGCCGGCCTGGGCCATGCGTTCGAATTCTTCCTTGTTGTAGGCAATGCCGCCGCCCGTACCGCCGAGCGTGTAGGACGGGCGAATGATGACCGGGAACTCGCCGCCGATGAGGGCGATGGTTTCGCGGGCGCCGTCCAGCGACTTCACGACGCGGGAGCGCGGCACGTCGAGGCCGATCTCGAGCATCAGCTTCTTGAAAATCTCGCGGTCTTCGCCGCGCTCGATGGCCTCTTCCTTCGCGCCGATGAGCTCGACGCCGTATTTTTTCAGCACACCCGTGCGCGCGAGTTTGAGCGAGAGATTCAGCGCCGTCTGACCGCCGAGCGTCGGGAGGAGCGCATCCGGCTTCTCTTTAGCAATGATACGTTCCACGGATTCGACCGTGAGGGGTTCCACGTAGGTAACATCCGCCGTCTCTGGGTCGGTCATGATCGTGGCCGGATTCGAGTTCACCAAAATAACTCGGTAGCCCTCTTCGCGTAGAGCCTTACAGGCCTGCGTCCCGGAATAATCGAACTCACAGGCTTGGCCGATGATGATCGGCCCCGAGCCGATGATGAGGATTGAACGTATATCGGTCCTCTTAGGCATAGTGTTCCGCGGACTGTCAGCGACCGTTGGAAGGGTGGTCAAGTGGGGACTTCTAACAATTGCGGGCGCGCCACGGGAAGGCGCTTGCAGGGGCGTCCCGGGCGGGCATTCATCGGGGCGTGGACACCATCAGGATAGCTGGCATCAAGTCGTTCGGACACCACGGCGCCCTGCCCGAGGAAAAACGTCTCGGCCAGCGGTTCACCGTCTCGGTGGACCTGGAAGTGGACACCCGCCCGGCGGCAGCGGCGGATGACCTGAAATTAACGGTGGATTACGCGGAAGTCATCCGGACGGTCGAAGGCCAGCTCACCGGTAAGCCTGTTTACTTGATTGAAACCCTCGCCCAGCAGATTGCCGCGCGGCTTTTGGGGACTTTTCCGGTAGTCAAGGCGGTCACCGTGGAAGTAAATAAGCCGTTTGCACCCGTGGCAGCGGAGTTTGACGCCATCTCGGTGAAAATCCGGCGTGAGCGGGCGTGAAAGGGCAGCCCCGCCAATACATCCTCGGCCTAGGCAGTAACCTTGGCAATCGGGCCGATATTATCGGCCAAGCCATCGCTTTATTGGGCAAAATACCGGGCACGGAAGTGGTCGCCATCTCCCCCGCCGTGGATTCCGATCCGGTAGGATTTGAGCAGCAGCCTAACTTCTTAAACCTCTGTCTGTTAATTAGTTCCGATTTAAAACCTGATGAGCTTATGGCCCAAACTGGGGCTATCGAAACCCGTTTAGGGCGGGTGCGATCAGTTGAGCGCAATGGACCGAGGACCTTGGATATCGACCTGCTCTTCTATGAAGGGGGTACCTGGGCCAGCTCCGAGGTGACCCTCCCGCACCCTAGGTGGTCTTCCCGGGGGTTCGTGGTGATTCCCTTGGGTAATCTCCTTCAGGTGGCGACCCTCGCCAACGGTAGCCCCTGGGGTTGGCTCAAGGCGGAGGTCGCCGTGCTGACCATCGGCAGTGAAGGCCTCCGCGTATGGCAAGGCCCGACCCCCTGGATTCAGCAACATCCCTAAACTATACTCGGTTCGGGCACTGCCCTGCCCTCTGGCTGGCGATTCCCTTACTCATCGGCTGCGCGGCTGATGCGGGATGGAATTTAAGTGCCGGGCCGTGTCTCGCCCTGGGGATGGTCGGCGTCCTGTTTGCCTGGTTGAGCAACCGGTATCCTCAAATCGCCGCCTGCTCGCTGGTGATCACCGGCATCTTCTTCGGTGCAGCCTGGCACCACCTACGAACCCCGCCTCAAGAAAGAATCATCCCTCGTCGGTCTTTCGGGGAATTTCCCATTCTGATCGAACATGCCTCGCCACGCAAAACAGGTGAAGGCTGGACTGGCCTCGGCGTAATCACCGATCGAGATGGCGGACTTTTTCGCCGACGGGTGGCCCTCTCGGTCCACGGAGTCGCTCCGGCGGACGGCACAGAACTCATGATCGCCGGGCACATCGAAGCGCTGCCGCTCAACCCACAGGGGTTTGACGCCTGGGTCGCCAGCCAGGGCGCGACGCTCCGGCTGGGGGGCGGACGTAACCTCGGCGTCCTCGCCCCGCCCACGCGTTTCAGCACATGGTGTCAGAAGCAAGAGACCCGACTCGAATATTGGCTGCGTAGGCTTCCGTGGAAAGACGATGAAGGCGGCGCGCTGCTCGCCGCGACCATGCTCGGCCGGACCTCACTACTCCCGCCGGAAGCCAAGTCTGCGTTCATGATTACGGGCACCTTGCATCTCTTTGCCATCAGCGGGTTGCATATCGCGGGCATGACCGCGGCACTCTTGTGGATTGCGAAACGCTTACGACTCCCGGCCATACCCTCCGGCATCGCCATCTTGGCCGCACTCTGGATTTATGTAGAAATTACCGGTGCATCACCCTCCTCTGTCCGAGCCTGGATCATGGCCGCCTTCATCTGGGGCGGGCAAGTCGGCGAACGTTCGACACCGGCGCTACAATCCCTGGCACTGGCCT
>Ga0136642_1001404_pt1 | contig 10419 bp, 9 predicted proteins | sample LowCatLa1302831Y_FD_115313 | JGI IMG/M metagenome (GOLD analysis project Ga0136642, IMG submission 115313) | Freshwater microbial communities from Lower Cathedral Lake, Yosemite National Park, California, USA - 13028-31Y | ecosystem: Environmental > Aquatic > Freshwater > Lake ... | reverse complement strand
CCGAGTCATATACCGGAACAGAGCTCGAATTTGCCCTTGAAGTTTGTGATGCTGTGAATGATATATTTAAACCCACTCCTGATCACAAAACGATTATTAACTTGCCGGCAACGGTAGAAATGTCGACGCCGAATGTCTATGCCGACTCAATTGAGTGGATGCATCGCAATCTAAAATATCGCGAGAGCGTCGTTCTCTCGCTCCATCCCCATAACGACCGGGGGACAGGTGTTGCTGCAGCTGAACTTGGATTCTTGGCTGGAGCGGATCGGATTGAGGGCACGCTCTTTGGTAATGGTGAACGGACTGGAAATGTCTGCCTCGTAACTCTGGGCTTGAATCTCTTCAGCCAAGGAGTTGACCCACAGATTGATTTCTCAAATATTGATGAGATTCGTAGAACTGTAGAATATTGCAATCAACTCCGTGTTCCAGAACGCCACCCCTATGGCGGTGATCTCGTCTTTACCGCTTTCTCTGGTTCACACCAAGATGCGATCAAGAAGGGCTTTGACCATATGGCGGTCGATGCGCTTACCGCTGGAGTCCACATTGATCAGTACACGTGGGCTGTCCCTTATCTTCCTATTGATCCCAAAGATGTTGGTCGCTCCTATGAAGCGGTCATTCGAGTTAATAGTCAATCGGGCAAGGGTGGCGTTGCTTACCTAATGAAGAGTGAGCACCAGCTCGATCTACCTCGTCGACTTCAAATTGAATTAAGCCAGGTCGTTCAACGAAAGACCGACAGCGAGGGTGGTGAGATCACGCCTGACGCGTTGTGGCAGATCTTCGAGGACGAGTATCTCCCAGCCGAGTCCAATAACTGGGGTCGCTTCCGTTTGATGGGGCTGAGCCAGAGTTCACATCTCAATGAAGATGTAAAACTAACGGTCGAACTCTCAGATAATGGCGCTCTCAAAGATTACGCAGGTAGTGGCAATGGTCCGATCGCCGCTTTTGTTGGGATCATGGCCGAGCCCTCTAAAAAGCAGATTCGTGTCCTGGATTATTACGAGCACGCACTGTCGGCTGGTGGCGATGCCAAGGCAGCTGCATACCTTGAGTGCGAGGTAGATGGTGAAACATTCTGGGGAGTTGGAATCGACCCATCCACGACAACTGCTGCACTGAAAGCGGTGATTTCGGCGGTCAATCGCGGCCTCCGAGCCTTATGACCACTACCGTCTGAGAGTGGCGGTATATCGAGATCAAGCAGTGGTGCTTCGAACACAGAAGCTCGGTGAGGCTGATCGAATTATTACCCTCCTGACGAGGGAACACGGACGTATAAAAGCGGTGGCAAAGGGTGTGCGCCGAACAAAATCTCGCTGGGGAGCTCGCTTAGAACCGACGAGCCATGTAGATCTTCAATTGTACTCCGGTAAATCTCTCGACACAGTTACACAAGCAGTGAGTATTGAGAACTTCGGCGATCGGCTCAGTGAGAACTATCAGCACTGGACCGTTGCAAACGCGATGATGGAATCGGCAGAGCGTTTCACTCAAAACGAGCACGAACCGGCTCTGCAACAGTACCTTTTAATTACCGGTGCGCTGAAGGCGTTGGCCTACGAGAGTTATGATCCCTCGCTGATTCTCGATGCCTACCTGTTGCGTTCGCTCTCAGTCGCCGGCTATGCACCGTCACTGACAGATTGCTCAACGTGCGATGCACCGGGGCCACATACCTACTTCTCACTTGTCGGCGGAGGTTCGGTCTGTACTAGGTGCAAGCCATCGGCCGCACCATCACCTGCACCTGAAACGCTGGCGCTGATGTCTGATTTACTCTCGGGGGATTGGCGATCGGCGACCGAATCTGAACAACGCCATCGTCGCGAAGCATCTGGGTTGGTCGCTGCCTATTTGCAGTGGCATCTAGAGCGCAGTTTACGATCACTGCCGTTGGTTGAGAGGATGTAAGGATGGCGAAACCCAAAGGCCCAAAGGTTCCTATCGCTCCAACGCCTCATCCCTCGGGCGCACGCCCTCCTCAACTATCAGCTGGATCGATTCCTCGCCATGTTGCCATTGTCATGGATGGAAATGGTCGCTGGGCAAAGCAACGCAAACTTCCACGGACGGCGGGACACGAAGCGGGTGAGGCTTCGTTGCTCGATATCGTTCATGGTGCAATTGAGATTGGCGTAAAAGAGATTAGCGCCTTCGCCTTCTCCACCGAGAATTGGCTCCGTTCACCTGAAGAGGTGAAGTTCTTAATGGGATTTAATCGCGATGTTATTCGACGGCGCCGGGATGAAATGAGCGCGCTCGGAGTGCGGATTCGCTGGGTAGGCAGAGAGAAACGTTTATGGCGATCGGTCGTGAATGAACTTAAAGAGGCAGAGGAGCTCACCAAAGGTAATTCTCTTCTTACCTTAAATATGTGTGTGAATTACGGAGGACGAGCAGAAATTGTTGATGCGACCGTTGCCATTGCAGAAGAGATCACACGTGGAAGACTTACGCCTAGCCAAATCTCCGAGAAGGTACTCGCTAAATATCTTTATAACCCCCAAATGACGGAGGTAGATCTATTTCTTCGATCATCGGGAGAACAGCGGACTTCTAATTTCTTACTGTGGCAATCGGCATATGCCGAGATGGTCTTCCTCGATGTGCTGTGGCCCGATGTTGATCGTCGTACGCTCTGGCAGGCTATTGAAATTTATGCGCAACGTGAGCGCAGATTCGGCAAGGCTTAGCAGAATCGTGCTGACTTTTTCAGGGTAAAATGGTGCTCCTTGCAGTCCGCAAGATAAGTAAAACCCGACAGCCAGCCGGAGGAGAAAATCATGGCCGCAGATCGTTTAGAAACAATTGTCAGTCTCGCTAAAAGGCGGGGTTTTGTTTACCCATCCTCAGAAATCTATGGTGGCTTACGCGCATCGTGGGATTACGGCCCACTCGGAGTTGAATTAAAAAATAATGTAAAACGTCAATGGTGGCGTTCGATGGTGCAGGGTCGCGAAGATGTAGTCGGGCTCGATTCATGCGTCATCTTGGCGCGTGAAGTATGGGAAGCATCTGGCCACGTAGAAACCTTTAGCGATCCGCTTACGGAATGTACCGAATGTCATAAACGATATCGAGCAGATCATTTGGAAGAGTCATTCGAAGCAAAGAATGGTCGCCCGCCGGCATCGATCGCCGAGGTGAACTGCCCGAATTGCGGCAACAAGGGAAAATTTACCCAGCCCAAGCAATTCTCTGGCTTGCTCAAGACATATCTTGGTGCAGTCGAAGATGAGAGTGGCCTGGCGTATCTACGCCCAGAGACTGCACAGGGAATTTTTATCAACTTTGATAATGTCGCACAAACGTCACGTAAGAAGCCACCATTTGGTATTGGGCAGATTGGCAAATCTTTCCGTAACGAGATCACGCCAGGAAATTTCATCTTTCGTACTCGCGAATTTGAACAGATGGAGATGGAATTCTTCGTCGTCCCGGGTAGCGATGAAGAGTGGCATCAATATTGGATCGATACCCGCTTTGCGTGGTATGTCGGCCTTGGCATTGATGTAGAGCGATTGCGCTTATTTGAGCATCCAAAAGAGAAGCTCTCGCATTACTCCAAACGAACCGTCGATATTGAATATAAATTCGAATTTAACGGTACAGAATGGGGCGAGCTTGAAGGTATCGCAAGTCGCACCGATTTTGACTTGAAAGCCCACAGCACAGCCTCGGGCAAAGATTTATCATGGTTTGACCAAGAGAAGAATGAGCGATGGTTCCCATTTGTGATCGAACCGGCAGCTGGAGTTGATCGCTGCGCACTCACCTTCATGATGGATGCGTTTACGGAAGATGAGGCGCCTAATGCGAAAGGTGAGATGGAGAAGCGAGCAGTCATGAAACTTGATCATCGGCTAGCGCCGATTAAGGTAGCTGTACTGCCACTCTCTCGTAATGCAGATCTTTCGCCTAAAGCTCGTGATCTTGCCGCAGAACTCCGTCAGAATTGGTCCGTTGATTTTGATGATGCTGGTGCAATTGGCCGCCGATATCGCCGTCAAGATGAGATCGGTACGCCATACTGCATCACGATAGATTTCGAAACACTCGATGATAGCGCTGTGACGATTCGTGATCGCGATACGATGAGACAAGAGCGCATCGGTATCGACAACGTTCAGGCGTGGCTGGCACCACGTTTGCTCGGGTGCTGACGAAACCTTCACCACTTCGCCTACCCATTGCTAATGGGGGGTTTCTTAACGATGAGGTGGTGCTCGACACCCCCGTTGTTCTCGCGCCGATGGCTGGCATTACCAATTCGGCATTCAGGACGCTCTGTCGTGAACAGGGTGCTGGGCTCTTCGTATCAGAGATGGTTACGGCGCGAGCCCTCATAGAGAGACACCCAGAGACGCTTCGACTTATCACTCCCGGCGAAGGGGAAACACCTCGCTCTGTTCAACTCTATGGTGTCGATCCCATCGTTGTGAGTAGGGCAGTGACGATGCTTATGGAAGAGAATCGTGCCGACCATATTGATCTCAACTTTGGTTGTCCAGTGCCAAAAGTTACGCGACGAGGTGGTGGAGCGGCCTTACCGTACAAACGTCGCCTCTTTGAAAATATTGTGCAGGCAGCAGTAACCGCAGCGAAGCCATATGGCGTCCCTGTGACGGTAAAAATGCGAGTGGGTATCGATACCGATCACCATACATATCTTGAAGCGGCGACGGCTGCGGCACGTGCCGGAGTCGCCTGGGTCGCGCTCCATGCGCGGACCGCTGAACAGATGTACGACGGCGAAGCTGATTGGTCGAAGATCGCAACGCTCGTAGAACATTTAAGACCGATGGGAACCCCGGTTCTTGGTAACGGAGATATTTGGAGTGGTGCCGATGGAGCACGCATGATGGCCGAAACTGGTTGCGACGGTGTTGTTGTTGGCCGCGGCTGCCTTGGCCGGCCATGGCTATTCGCTGACTTGGTTCGATCCATGAATGGAGATTCGACCCGTTCAGAACCCTCACTCTTTGAGGTACGCCAGATTATGTTGCGCCACGCTTATCTACTCGTAGATTTCTTTGAAGCCGAAGGTCGTGCGATGCGCGATCTTCGTAAACATATGGCGTGGTATCTCAAGGGCTTTACCGTTGCGCGAGAGACTCGCTCTGCTTTGGGGATGGTTTCCTCGCTCGGAGAGCTCGAACATTTGCTTCGTGAATTGGATGATCAGCCATATCCTGTGCTGGTCTCGGAGGCGCCACGTGGCCGAAAGTCACATAGTCGGGCGCCAACGCTACCCGAGGGTTGGCTCAAAGACCCAGATGAGATTCCAGCAATAACGATCGATGACTCGGTCTCTGGCGGATGATCTTTCTCTTTAAAGTTATGAGAAAGCTCATCACATCTCTCCTTCTCTTAGTCATAATTATTCCAAGCTATTTTGCCTATTCAATTTGGAGTGAGGGTCGAACCGCCCTCCCACTTCGAAGTGATGCGATCGTCGTCTTAGGGGCGGCGCAGTACAACGGCCTCCCATCAGATATCTTGAAGGCGCGCATCGATCGGGCTGAACAGATTTTTCATCAGGGCCTAGCGCCACGGATCATTACAGTTGGCGGTAATGCCAAGGGTGATCTATTTACTGAAGCCTCCACAAGTAAAGTCGCGTTACTACAGCGATCGGTTGCAAGTAAAGCTGTTACGACCATCCCGGTGGGTAGAGATACTTTGAGCAGCACGTTTGCCTACGTCAATTACTTACGAACACATCATCTGCGCTCAATCATCATCGTGACTGATCCCTACCACTGCTACCGGGCCGAAGCAGAGGCGAAGGATCTGGGAATTTCAACCAGTTGTGCAGCGAGTAGTGACGGCCCGGCTTCACTGAAGAGCGCCGGTTGGCGTTACATTGCTCGCGAAACTGGCGCTTATCTCGCCTATAAAACGGTCGGACAATTAGGTATTCACCTGACAGATCAAATCAAGAAGTAGGGTTTGCATACTATGGTGCCACGCCAAATACCCGAACAGCCCGGGTATACCCCCGAAGATCGTGAGCGGTTTCTCTATGAACCTGCAAAGCGCGGCGGGCGTACCGAGTTTGCTCGTGATCGCGCGCGTATCATCCACTCTTTTGCATTGCGACGACTCGCTGCCAAGACCCAAGTGGAAGTGCCATGGGCATCAGATTTTCCACGAACGAGACTTTCACACTCACTCGAATGTGCACAAGTGGGTCGCGAGTTAGGAGCATCACTTGGGGCCGACCCTGATCTGATGGAAGGGGCGTGCCTCGCACATGATTTGGGACACCCGCCCTTCGGTCACAATGGCGAGGATGCACTCAATGATCTATGCGCTGATGCGGGAGGCTTTGAAGGAAATGCACAATCACTTCGATTACTCCTTCGACTAGAAGCGAAGAGCGTTGATGCCAATGGAAGGTCGGTAGGTCTCAATCTCACACGCGCCTCTTTGGATGCCGCAACAAAGTATCCGTGGCCGCGCAGCGATGATCTGCGCAAATTTGGTGTCTACGATGATGATCTTGAAATTTTTCAATGGATGCGTCAGGGATCTCCGGCTGGGGTGCAGTCAATGGAGGCGCAAATTATGGATTGGTCTGATGATGTTGCCTATTCAGTTCATGACCTTGAAGATGCGATTGTTTCTAGCCAGGTAAAGCTCGAGAACCTCAATCTTGATATCGCAGAGCTCTACGCCATGGCTAAAAGTGGTTATCTCCCCGACATTACCGAAGAGGAGTCGGCCAGTGCTCTTGAAGAATTGCAATCTCTCTCGTGTTGGCCCATCAACTATGACGGGTCGCATCGTGCATTAGCAGGACTGAAGGATCTCGCGTCACAACTGATCGGTCGATTCGCGTTGGCTGCAGAATCAGCGACCCGCGATCAATATGGAGATGACAACCTCACCCGCTACAGCGCACATCTCGTCGTACCGCGCGATCAGCGAGTGGAAGTTGCGCTGCTGAAAGCGATCGCTGGGCATTATGTGATTAGTGCCGGACCATCTCAGAAGCGTTATGCCGAACAGCAGGTCATCATTAAAGAGTTGGTAGAGATGGTCTATGCGGGCGGCGAGGCTGCGCTCGAGAGCTTCTTTATTGAAGATTGGCGTGGTGCTACCAATGATGCCCAACGGCTCCGAGTCGCCATTGATCAGATCGCTTCGCTGACGGATCCCGGGGCTTACGCACTCCACAGCAAGCTCGCCAGCCGCTAACTCTCGCTCCAGATCGTTACGATATAGCCATGGCCGGGCGGATACGAGATCAAGATGTGGCGCATGTGCGCGAGCAGAGTCATATCGACGATGTCGTTGGCGATTATGTTCAATTGAAAAGCGCTGGTGGTGGCCAAAAGAAGGGGCTCTGTCCCTTCCATGATGAGAAGTCGCCCTCATTTCATGTAACACCATCAAAGGGATATTTTCACTGCTTTGGCTGTCAAACTGGTGGTGATGTGATCGCCTTCCTGATGAAGTTGGAGCACCTCACCTTTACTGAGACGGTCGAACGGCTGGCTGAGCGAATGGGGTACCAGCTCACCTATGATTCCAGCGCGGCTGGGATACCTGGGAGACCGGGCATAAACCGCTCGCGCCTCGTCGCAGCAAATGCGGCGGCGGCGAAGTTCTATCAAGATGAGTTAGGCAAACCGGGCCTGGCCCATGTTGGACGCGATTTTCTCAATGGCCGAGGCTTTGATCGAAGTGCAGCAGAGCTCTTTGGAGTTGGATATGCACCCGATGAATGGGATTCACTTTTAAAACACCTCACCGCACTTGGCTACACCGATACCGAACTTGACACAGCTGGCCTCATAAAAACTGGCTCTCGTGGGAATTACATAGATCGTTTTCGGAATCGCTTGGTTTGGCCAGTGAAAGATATCTCAGGAGATGTTGTTGGCTTTGGTGCTCGCAAGTTAGCGAGCGATGAGAAAGATCAGGGTCCCAAGTATCTCAACACATCTGAGACGCCGCTCTACAAGAAATCTCAACTGTTATATGGCTTGGATATGGCGAAGAAAGAGATTGCAAAGCAGCGTCAAGTAGTGATCGTTGAGGGATATACAGATGTCATGGCGGCGCACCTAGCGGGGGTCGTGACCGCCGTTGCTACTTGTGGAACTGCCTTCGGTGATGACCATATTCGAATTATCCGACGATTGCTTATGGATGATGATGCCTTTCGTGGTGAGGTGATTTTCACCTTCGATGGTGATGCTGCTGGGCAGAAGGCTGCGCTGCGCGCCTTTGATGATGATCAGAAGTTTGTCGCGCAAACCTTTGTTGCCGTCGCTGCAAATGGTATGGATCCATGCGAGCTCCGCGAAAGTGGGGGAGATGAAGCGGTTCGAGATCTGATTGCGCGCCGAGTACCACTCTTCGAATTTGCGATGAAATCGGTTATCGCTAGTTACGACACAAAGGTCGCCGAGGGTCGTGTGAGTGCACTGAACCAGGTTGCGCCATTAATCGGGAAGATTAAGGATGCATCACTTCGCCCCGAGTATGTCCGGTCAGTGGCGGCTTGGCTCGGCATGGAAGTTGAAGTGGTGAATAGTGCGGTGAAGAAGAATGGAGTGCGAGGATCGGTCGGATCTCAGTCACAGCAAGCTGAGTCATCCGGATCAACGAACAATCTTAAAGATCCAATCTTGATCTTAGAGCGTGAAGTTTTGAAGGTAAAATTACAAGTTCCCGAGCTCGCTCATCCGTGGGCAGAGTTAGAACCACAGGCATTTAGTTACGGCTTATATGCCAAACTTCGAGCCCGCATCGATGAAGCTCCGGATCAGGAAATTTCTGATTTACTCGATCGCACCGAAGATGATGAACTGCGATCACTCATTACCGAATTAACGGTCGAACCGATCCGCACTGATGGTGAGATTTCAGAGCGATACATTCAATCAATCTTCGCTCGATTACGTGAACTCGCTCTCAGTCGCGAGATTGCTGAGATTAAATCGAGCTTGCAACGCCTAAATCCGGTGGAGAACGAGATTGAATATACCGAGACCTTTACTCGGCTCGTGGGGCTAGAAGCTGAGCGCCGCACCCAGAAGGAGTTGGCGATCGGAGAGGCCCTTTAGTATCATTCCCCTGAATAATCCCCTGTAGCTCAGTTGGTAGAGCACTCGACTGTTAATCGAGATGTCACAGGATCGAGGCCTGTCGGGGGAGCCAGCCTTAACCGACAATTCCCGTCTTAATACTGTTAACTAATCACATGGCATCAAAGAAAATTGGGCTCGCCTCATGGCGCCAACAGCCCCCCGGTATCGCGATCCTCCGCCTCTGGCTTGGTGGCACATGGATCTACGGGGGCTGGGTTAAAGCTACCGATGCAAGTTTCTTGGGTGTAGTTGGTCCCAACTCCTTTGGCGGGCAGCTCACCAGCTACCTAGGGCATTCACCGATCACCTTCATCCTTCGTCGGATGCTCGAGCACGCAACTATCTTTGCTTGGTTTGTCATGCTCTCTGAGTTCGCCATCGGTATCGCAATTATCACCGGCGTTGCGATGCAACTTGCAATTATTGGTGGATTTTCAGTCTCAATTATTCTTTGGCTCTCTGTCTCGTATCATGTGAAGCCATACTTCCTTGGCAGCGATCTCGCCTTCGCGGCGTCGTGGCTTGCACTCTTTTTCTTATGGCGTACTCATTCGCGATCTGGTTCGCGCGCTCGAACATCGCTGATTGGGGATATCCTCCCCAACCTTCGTGAGCGTCGCGAAGTCGTTGGGTTGATGGGAGTTGCAGCCGGCGCCGTCGTAGCTGCGCTCGCTGGCGCTTCGCTACGTCCAGCGCAGAAGGTGGGCGCAACAATCGTCAAGGTTGCAGATTTCCCCGTTGGGGCGACGATGCCGTTTACCGCAAATGATGGGACGCCAGCTATTCTCTTCCGAAGCAAGGCTGGGGTTTTTGCTTACAGCGCGGTCTGCACCCACCAGGGTTGCACCGTTGCTTACGACGCGCTGTCGCATGCGATGAACTGCGCCTGTCACGGTGCAAAGTTCGCTGCTGCAAGTGGAGCCGTTTTGGCTGGGCCAGCTCAGTTACCGCTACCAAAGCTTGGCGTGCAGATTTCGGGCCCAAATATTATCCAAATTTAACTGTAACCTTCGCGTAATCTGGATCAGGTAAGTTCTTCCTATGGCTCAATTTACGCTGGAGATCGCACTCCCGGATCGTCCTGGCTCGCTCGGGGCGGTTGCCTCTGCGATCGGCTTCGTAGGTGGAGATATTCGCGGTCTCAAGGTGTTGCGTAGTGAGAGTGGCCGCGGTTTTGACGAGATCATCGTCGCTATTCCTGGATCGGACACAACTGATCTCCTGAGCGTACTTAATCAAATAGGTGGCGTTGAAGTTCTCTCTGTTAAAGCGATTTAAAACTCTCGTATGCGTCAGAGAT
>Ga0136642_1001403_pt1 | contig 10424 bp, 14 predicted proteins | sample LowCatLa1302831Y_FD_115313 | JGI IMG/M metagenome (GOLD analysis project Ga0136642, IMG submission 115313) | Freshwater microbial communities from Lower Cathedral Lake, Yosemite National Park, California, USA - 13028-31Y | ecosystem: Environmental > Aquatic > Freshwater > Lake ... | reverse complement strand
TTAAAGATTACATAAATATCGGGTTGGATTCTTTGGAAATGGTCAGGTGTAGCGCTTGCTTGACCCATAAATTGTTGGGTAGTGTTCTGGCCCAGCACCGGCTGTGGCATCACTTGCCTCAGCTATCCTTCAACCCCGTTAACACTTTCAAGCCGTAGTGGCTGCTGTATTCACCAGTTCGTGAAGCCGCGTTGCAGACAACTCCAAGCCATTGGGCCAGCACAATGATCCCGAATCGACGAAACAGCGTGCAAAGTAAGAGGGATCGCGCAGGGCTTCCAGCAAAGGGCCTTGACGGCTTGCCAAGTAAAGCGCCCCGTCAAACACGCCGCGTGTGTGGTCGCTGAATGACAATTCAAGTTGGTGGGGTGCAAAGGTTTTGACATCCAGTAACTTAATCACGGTCGGCTCCTCGAATGCAGTCGACGGCTTCAAACCCTTGGTATTCCACATGAATATGAGGTGGAGGATGGTCGTCGTGCCACATGCGCACGATGATTCCAAAGAAGATGGCAATGGTTGGCATGGCTTATTTTCCCCAGCTGTCTTTCAAGCCAACGGCCCGGTTGAACACCAACCTCCCTGCATTGTGGTCTATGCGGTCAGCAACAAAATAACCGAGGCGTTCAAATTGAAATTTATCGTCGACTCGGGCCTGTGCCAACGAAGGCTCGACATAAGCGGTAATGGTTGTCAGGCTGTGCGGATTGAGCACGCTCAGGAAATCGCGCCCGCCTGCATCCGGGTGTTCTTCGCTGAACAAGCGGTCATACAAACGCACTTCGGCTTGCAAGCCGTCTGCCACACCGACCCAGGTGATCACACCTTTAGCCTTGACGCTGTCCGCACCGGCGGTGCCGCTTTTGGTCTCTGGAAATACCGTCGCATGTACCTCGGTGATAGCGCCGCTGCTGTCTTTCACGCAACCCGTGCATTGGATGATGTAGCCGCCTTTGAGCCGAACAATGCTGCCAGGCGTCACGCTGCCATCGGCGTTGGTTACGGGCGGACTCAGGCGCTTATAGCCTTTAGGAGGGACTTCTGCGAAGTCGTCGCGTTCTATCCAAACTTCTTTGCCAATAGTGAAGTGTCTTGCCGCAGGCTCAGTGTGTCCGTCCTCTGTGTGAGGCAAGGCGGGTAGGGTGCAAGGCTCAAGGTGACCTGCGTCAAATGCTTCATCCCAATTGGTCAGTACCAATTTGATCGGGTCCAGCACAGCCATGGCGCGGTGCGCTTTGAGTTCCAGGTCTTCGCGCAAACAGCCTTCCAGCGTGCTGTAGTCGATCCAACTGTCGCTCTTGGTCACGCCTATGCGCTCAGCAAACATTTGTAAGCTGGCTGGTGTGTAACCGCGACGACGCAAGCCGACGATGGTCGGCATGCGCGGATCGTCCCAGCCGTTGACATGGTGCTCATTCACCAGTTGAGCGAGTTTGCGTTTGCTGGTCACCACATAGGTCAGGTTCAAGCGTGCGAATTCGTACTGGTGCGGCGGTGGTGTTTGTATCAAACCGCCTTCACTCAAACGCGTCATCAGCCAATCGTAAAAAGGCCGTTGGTCTTCAAACTCCAGCGTGCAAATACTGTGGGTGATGTTTTCCAGCGCGTCTTCGATGGGATGCGCAAACGTGTACATAGGGTAAATGCACCAGCGGTCACCTGTGTGGTGGTGCGTGGCGTGGCGTATGCGGTAGATGGCCGGGTCGCGCATATTGATGTTGGGCGAGGCCATGTCGATTTTGGCTCGCAACACCGCGCTGCCGTCGGCCAAGCCGCCTGCACGCATGTCAGCAAAGCGTTGCAGGTTGCTTTGAACTGAACGTTTGCGAAACGGGCTGTCAACACCGGGCTTGCCGAAATCGCCCCGGTTGATGCGCATATCTTCAGCGCTTTGCTCGTCCACATAGGCCAGGTCTTGTTCAATCAAATACACCGCTGCACGGTGCATGAATTCAAAATAATCACTGGCCTGGTAGGGCGGGCAGTCAGGCGAACCGTTCCAGTCAAAGCCCAGCCATTTCACCGCGTCCATGATGCTGTTGACGTATTCCAGGTTTTCTTTTTCCGGGTTGGTGTCGTCAAAGCGCAAGTGGCAAATGCCTTGGTAATCTCGCGCCAAACCGAAATTCAGGCAAATGCTTTTAGCGTGACCGACATGCAAATAGCCGTTGGGCTCAGGCGGAAAGCGGGTACGGATCTTGGCGGGGTCCAGTGCAGCTTGCGCATGGTGTGCGGCATCGCCAGGACTGCCGGCCCAGCGGCGCTGCGCGTGAGTGCCTTGAGCCAGATCGGCTTCGATGATCTGACGCAAAAAATTGCTTGGTTTGTGTTCTTGTTCTGAGGCAGGGGGTACGGGTTTGATCATGTGATGATTTTAGGCTGCTATTGAGGGTGATTGACTTGCATTCTCATGGTATGTATCATGAGACATACCATCAAAGTCAAGAGGTGCATCATGGAACTAACCGCCAAAATATTTACCACCGGCCGCAGCCAGGCCGTGCGATTGCCCTTGGAATACAGGTTTGATGTGCCTGAAGTGTTTATCCGGCTTGACCCGCTCACTGGTGATGTGGTGTTGTCGCGCAAACCCAGCAACTGGCAGGGTTTGTTGTACGCTGTAGCGTTGAATGCAAGCGAAGACATGTTGATTGAGCGTCGGCAACACTCAAGCAGGCGCGACCCCTTTGAGGCTGGCAAGAAATGAACCCCGGGTATCTGCTGGATACCAATGTCATCAGCCACATCATGCTAGGACGCGATACCAAGTTGCTGACGCGTTTGGCCAAACTTCAAGTGGGACAAGCGGTGATTTCAAGCGTGACGCTGGCTGAAATTGAATATGGCATTCAGCGCAGAGGGCAAGCTATTGCATTGCGAAACGCACTGACACAAGTACTTTTGCACATGGATGTGTTGCCTTGGGATAAACAAGCCGCTGTGAGTTATGGCGAGCTTTGCCATTCACTTGAAACGCAAGGCATAAACCTGAGCGACTTTGACATGATGATTGCCGCGCACGCTGTTGCCGCGAAGATCACACTGGTCAGCCGGGACAAGGCGTTTACGCACATCCCCAAGCAACGGTTAAAAGTAGAGATCTGGTAACTGCATTTCGTGAAAATGCATCAAAGCCAGCCCAGCCACTCATGCCAGATCAATTGACCTAAATAGCGTGAAGGCAGGAGCGTAAATCCCCCTGCAATCACACAAGCGCTGACATAAAGAGTTTGCATGGTAATGCGATGCGTCACGAAATCACGCCGTATTAAGGCGCGAAATGCCACGCATAAGCTGATCAGTGTGACGGGTACCAGCAAGTGAATCCATGTGAAACCATGCAGATTCGGCAATTGAAAATCGCGTATGAAAACAGAAGTAAACGCTGCCAGCAATATGAAAGTGACGTAGGCATAGCCGGCGGCGCGGTGCAGCCACGGGCGTTGCATTGAACCCATGCGCGCCCATAGTGCAAACGGCCCGATGACGAACGCGCCGATGGCAGCAGTCATGTGAACAGCGATCAAGGGAGTGAGTTGCATAACAGTCAGTAATCAACCGAGGTTTAGCCAAATGTAAGGTAAAGAATTAACTTCAGTGTATGAGCAAAGATTGTTAATCTGAAAACCATTGTTGAAAATATCTCATTTGAAACACAATATCCCACATATTTCCAGGAGCCCTGATGACTGCCCAAACCTCCATGCTCCACATTCGTGTAGACGATGACACCAAAGAGCAAGCCACAGCGGCTTTGTCTGCGATGGGTTTGACCATGTCAGATGCAGTCCGTTTATTTTTGCGCAGAGTGTTGATTGACCAGGCCTTTCCACTCGAGCTCAAAGTGCCTAACGCCGAAACGCTGGCGGCCATGCAAGAGTCCCGTGCTTTGATGGCCAAGGGTCGTGCGCGCTTTGCCAACGCTGACGAACTTTTCGCCAATCTTGAAAAAAACAGCAAACCCTAAACGCGCAGTCCCGCCACGATTGTCCAACTACACCAAAGTATTTTTGAAGGACTGGCAACGCTTGTCGCACTCGGGTCGTTACAACATGACGCGGCTTAAAGAAGCCATGATGCTGTTGATATCAAACGATGCGCCGCTTGGCCCAGAGTGGTTGGACCATACGCTCAAGGGGTAATGGTCGGACCACCGTGAATGCCATATTGGCGGAGATTTTTTGCTGATTTACCAAGTGCTTGAGAACCGCATCAACTTTGTTCGGACGGGTACACATTCAGAGTTGTTCAGTGTCTAAACAATGCGCGTACTCAATATTGTCATTTTCCTCCGCTTTAGCTAAAATGGCTAATCTTTAGGAGTTGCCATGCATATCACCGCCACCGAAGCCAAAAACAGATTTGGCAGCATTTGCGCTCAAGCCAAGAAAGGGCCGGTATTTGTTGAAAAAGCCGGGCAGGTTGACACCGTCATCCTGTCGGTCGATCAATACCGGGTGTTGCAAGCCGGCCAAAATACAGCCAGCTTGGCAAAGCGCAAGCAGCAATTTGAATCTGAGTTCGCCGAATGGATCACTGCCCAAAACGCGTGGGTTGAAACCCACGGCATCCCCGGCGCTGATTTACGTCCTTGGTAAACCGCTGTGGCCCAATTTGACGTCTACCCCAATCCTAGCGAGAGTGCCGATAAAGGCATTCCCTTTGTGGTGGTGTTGCAAAGTGATTTGCTTGATGCCTTGGCGACACGTCTTGTGATGCCCTTGGCCACTCTAGAGTTTGCTGACAAAGTTCCTGAAAAGCTATGCCCTTTGGTCACGGTCAACGGCCAACAGCTTCGGGCGCTGGCGCACTATGTAGCGCCCATGCCGGTGCGAAGCTTGCGTCAAATGGTGGGTAACTTATCGTCTCAATCGCATTTGCTGATTGCCGCCATGGATGTGGTCTTATCAGGTGTTTGACCCATATAAACATGGTTTGCTTAGAATAAACCCAAATTAATCAAAAGGATACGCCGTGGATTTCATGTTACTTTTGAAAGCCGCAGCAATGGGCGTGATCGAAGGTTTGACCGAGTTTTTACCCGTCTCCTCGACCGGGCATTTGATATTGGCCGGAGCACTGCTGGGTTTTGACGATGAAAAAGCCAAGGTGTTTGACATCGCTATTCAAACCGGCGCTATCTTCGCCGTGGTGATGGTGTTTTGGCAAAAAATCAGCAGTACGGTGATGGCGTTGCCCTCGCAACGGCTGGCGCGCCGTTTTGCCATCAATGCGTTGATCGGATTTTTACCCGCTGTGGTGCTGGGTTTGTTGTTTGGCAAAGCCATCAAGGCGCATTTGTTCACGCCTACTGTGGTCGCCACGACTTTTATTCTGGGAGGCTTGGTGATTTTGTGGGTCGAGCGCTGGGGCAGAAAGCCTATGCACGACGGCCATCCGGACGACCACGTGCGCATCGTGAATGTGGAGTCCATGTCGCCGTTGGACGCTCTCAAAGTCGGTCTGGTGCAATGTCTGGCCATGGTGCCCGGCACCAGCCGCAGCGGCGCCACCATCATTGGCGGCATGTTGCTGGGCTTGTCGCGCAAAGCTGCTACAGAGTTTTCTTTTTACCTGGCCATTCCCACGTTAATAGGTGCAGGTGTTTACAGCTTGTACAAGGAAAGCGCCTTGCTCAGTGTGAACGATGTGCCGTTGTTCGCCGTTGGTCTGGTGTTTTCATTCATCAGTGCTTGGCTGTGTGTGCGATGGTTGTTGCGTTACATCTCAACACATAACTTTGTACCGTTCGCCTGGTACCGCATTGCTTTTGGTGCGGTGGTCTTGATCACTTCTTACCAAGGCTGGATCGTCTGGCAACCTTGAAGCAAGTTATTTCGAAGTCTTGAGGCTGAGCATATTCAAAATAGACGCTTCAATGGCCGCAGCAGTCACAAAGGGTTTCTCCATCGGCACAAGGTGAGTGCCATCAATCATCACCATCCGGCCTTTGGTGATTTTCTGCGTGAAATCGGTGCCTGCTAATCGCATTTCTCTTGAGTGACGTGCCGCAATCAGACTGACCGGACAAGCTATCGGGTACTTTTTCAACAAGCGATCCAAGTTGTGCGGCACGCTGTTGTAGATTTGTGTTTCTATGTGGCGGTCAAAACTCAATACGCGTTGCACACCTTGTTCTGTGTGTTCTTCGTGCGTGCCATGCGTCACATAGTCGTTCAATACTTGCGGCTCCCAAGTGGCAAACACTTTCTTCGACAGGAAATGGGCGTGTACGTTTTCCAGCGACTGCCATGCATTTCTTCTTTTGCTGCTGATGGCCCCCGGTGAGAACTTTTTCGTCAACGACAGTGTTTTAGAAAGTTGCAAAGCCCTGGCCCTCAAACCGCCTAATGCTGGGGCGTCAACCATGACCACCGCATGTGCCAGTGCAGGGTATTGCGCTGCCAGCATCAGACTGAGCATGCCGCCCAATGAGTGCCCAACCAATACCACCGGACCGCTGTGCGCCGCTGTCAACGGTTTGGCAAACGCATGTATTTCTTCCACCAAATGCGGCCAGTTGCTGGTGACCGGGTAAGCCGGGTTATGGCCGATTTTTTCCAGCGCCTGCACTTGCATACCGCGTCGCCGCAAATCATTCAACATGACGTTGTAAGTGCTGGCCGGAAAACTGTTGCCGTGAAAGAAAAGCACCAGTGCTTGACCGGCAGGTACATCAAGATAAGAAGTCATCAAGGCGGAAGTATCAAAGTAATTTTTTCAAAGCGTACAAAGCATCCAGCGCTTCGCGCGGGCTTAAGGTGTCGGGATCTATTTGTCCCAATTTGGCTTGCAAAGGCGAGGGGCCGCTGTCTATGCCCTCTGGCGGTTCTTCGAACAAGTCCACTTGCGCCCGCGTGTTTTGTGCGTCTGTCTCTAAAGCAGCCAATGCATGTTTGGCATGGTTGAGCACACTGGCTGGCATGCCTGCTAAACGCGCCACTTGTATGCCGTAACTGCGGCTCGCCGGACCGGGTTGTATTTCGTGCAAAAACACAATGTCGTTGCCACTCTCAGCAGCGTTGACATGTACATTCACCGCAGAGCGGTGCGAGGCGGCAAATTCGGTCAATTCAAAATAATGCGTGGCAAATAAACTGTAGGACTGAGATTTGTCATGCAAGTAAGTGGCGATGCCGCTGGCCAGTGCGAGTCCATCGAATGTAGAGGTTCCGCGTCCGATCTCGTCCATCAGCACCAAACTGTTCGAGGTGGCTGCATGCAAAATTTGCGCGCCCTCGGTCATCTCCAGCATGAAGGTGGATTGCGCATTAGCCAAATCATCCGCCGCGCCTATGCGCGTGTGTATCGCGTCAACCGGACCAATACTACAAGCGTCAGCCGGTACATGGCTGCCAATGCTGGCCAGCAACACGATCAAAGCGACTTGCCGCATGTAAGTCGATTTACCGCCCATGTTCGGGCCGGTGATGATTTGCATACGCTGCGACGGGCCGAGTTGCGTGTCGTTGGCGATGAAGTTGCCGCCGGTTTCAGCCAGTCGTGCCTCGACCACCGGATGCCGCCCGCGCGTGATGCTGATGCCTGATGTGTTCACCAACTCGGGTGCACACCAGTTCAATGTCAACGACCGTTCACTCAAACACGCCAACACATCCAGTGTGGCCAAAGCCCAAGCCACTTGCGACAGCGCGGGTACAAACTGTTGCAGTTCATCCAGCAACTGTTCGAACAGAAATTTTTCGCGCGACAGCGCACGTTCCTGCGCCGACAAGGCTTTGTCTTCGAAGGCTTTCAGCTCGGGAGTGATGAAGCGCTCGGCATTTTTTAAAGTTTGTCTGCGCCGGTAATCGTCCGGGACGCGCTCCAATTGCCCTTGGCTGACTTCGATATAAAAACCGTGCACCCGGTTGTATTGCACTTTTAAATTGTGTATGCCGGTGCGTTCGCGTTCGCGCACTTCGAGTTCCAGCAAAAAACTGTCGCCATGGTTTTGTATGTTGCGCAACTCATCGAGTTCGGCATCAAAACCGTGGTTGATGACGCCGCCGTCGCGCACCAACGCAGACGGTTCGGGCAGCAGGGCGCGATGCAATAAATCGGCGCATTCAGGCGGAGACACCAGCGATTTGCAAAGCGTTTTCAACCAGGGCGTGTCTGCGGATGATGCCAGCATCGCAGGCAAAAGTGCTGCACGTTGTAACGCCAAACCGAGCGCCACCAATTCGCGCGGCCGAACTTGGCGCAGGGCGATACGCGCGCTGATGCGTTGCACATCGCCCAAGCCTTTGAATGCCGTGCGCAAGTCGCGCCACACGCCTGCGCCGTGCTCGCCTTGCAATGCTGCGATGGCGTCCAACCGTTGCTGCGCCAATGCGCGTTCACGCGGCGGCTCTAACAACCAACGCTTCAACGTGCGGCTGCCCATACCAGTCATGCAGGTGTCCATCAATGAAAACAAGGTAGGGCTGTCTTCGCCTTTCAGCGTTTGAGTCAGCTCTAAGTTGCGCCGCGTGGTGGCGGGTAAATCTATGCGTTCTTCGTTGCGCTCAACCCGCAGTTTTTGCACATGCGTCAGGCTGCGGCCTTGCGTGTGTTCTGCGTAGGCCAGCAACGCAGAAGCTGCTGCATGTGCTTGCACCAGGTCTTGCGCCTGCCAAGCTTCCAAGGACGCAGCATGCAATTGTTCAAGCAACTTGCGTTGGCCTAAGGCACTGTCAAACCCCCACGAAGGCCGCTCGGACTTCACATTCACACCGGCGAGCAGCGGCAGCAAATGCGCGGGCAATTCACTGCTGAAAATCACTTCACTCGGGGAAATGCGGGCAATCCACGCAGGCAATTGATCGGCTGCGCACTCGGCCAAACGCAATTCGCCCTCGGTCACGCTCAACCAGGCCAGCCCGCAGCCAGCGGTTTTTCCTGCGCGTTCACCGGCGTGCACCGCCAACACATAAGCCTCGGTTTTGTCGTTCAACAATTCGGCGTCGGTCAATGTGCCGGGTGTCACCACGCGAACCACTTTGCGATCGACCGGGCCTTTGCCGCCGACTTCACCCACTTGTTCGCAAATGGCAACAGATTCACCGAGCTTGATCAAGCGTGACAAATAGCTGTCCACCGAATGAAACGGTACCCCGGCCATGACCACGGGTTTACCGGCGGACTGGCCGCGTTGCGTCAAGGTGATGTCAAGTAAGCGAGCTGCTTTTTCCGCGTCTTCAAAAAACAGCTCGTAAAAATCGCCCATGCGATAAAAAAGCAGCGTATTTGGAAAGTCTGCTTTCAGACCCAGGTACTGGGTCATCATGGGGGTGTGGGCGGCGCTGACGGAGGAGGTCATGGGTTGCGAGTCGTCATCATGTCAATGGGCGGTGACCCAGTTTTCCACAACCAGACCTTCGTATTTATTGAAATCGGCTTCGTTGTTGGTCACCAGTATGACGCCCAGCGACAAGGCGTGTGCAGCAATCAGTTTGTCTAACGCATCCCGGTTGCGGTGTTTGTCAGATGCCCGGACATGCCCGTAAGACTTGGCGGCTTCGGCCGCAAAAGGTGCGACAGGTATGTCTTCGATCAAGCCATCTAGTGCCGCCCTGTTAGCGGCTTGAGAGCTTGTGCTGCTACACACAATGCCGTATTCCAACTCCGCCAGCGTGACAGCAGATATCACCACTTCACTGACAAAGCACGCATTGAATCGAGCTTGCACCTGAGGCGGTTGGTGCTTCATCAGGTAAATGCAGATGCTGGTGTCCAGCATGTACCTGGGATTCATAAAGGCTCGCGTTCGCTTTCCACGTTTTCACCGCGACCTTGCGCCATGAAGTCATCCGTGAACCCGGCGAATTTGCCAAGCACATCGCCTATGCGTCGCTGCGCCGGTTTAATCAGCAATTCATCGCCACGTCGCTCGATGACCAACTCCATGTCCCAGTTGCTGTAGGCCAGTTCGGCGGGAATGCGCACGGCTTGCGAGTTGCCGTTTTTGAATAGCTTGGTGCTGGTCACGGTGTGGCGTTAATGTAGTGAGGGATTCACTTATTTTAATTGGGGCAAGGCCCAATGTAAATACATGGATGTACGCGCCTGTTTACGGCTTCAGCTCTTCCTTCAATTCCGCAATCGCCTGCGCCGCCACCGCTTTGTCGGCCACGCCTGAAAACTTGGAATACGGTTGCAGCAAGCTGACCATCTGGCCATAAACCTTGGGGTTGGCGGCTAGACATTCGCGCTGGTGCAAATAATCGGCTTCACCGGTGAAATTGCCCACCAAGCCGCCCGCCTCGGTGACCAGCAATGCACCGGCCGCCATGTCCCAAGGATGCAAACCAGTTTCGAAAAATCCATCGCTGAAACCGGCGGCGACATAAGCCAGGTCCAGTGCGGCTGCGCCCGGGCGGCGCACACCGGCAGTGCGCTTCATCACTTCGCCCATCATGCTCAGGTAGGCTGTGAAATCG
>Ga0136642_1001402_pt1 | contig 10434 bp, 20 predicted proteins | sample LowCatLa1302831Y_FD_115313 | JGI IMG/M metagenome (GOLD analysis project Ga0136642, IMG submission 115313) | Freshwater microbial communities from Lower Cathedral Lake, Yosemite National Park, California, USA - 13028-31Y | ecosystem: Environmental > Aquatic > Freshwater > Lake ... | reverse complement strand
GACTACGAGCACACTGGATGGGAATTAGCTGATGAAGTTAACAAACTTAATCCGCAAAAAGTATTAGATGTTGGCTGCGGCTATCACCCTTTTAAGGGACGAATCCAAAACCTTGTGGGAATTGACCCATACAATAACTGCGCCGACTACGAAGTAGATATTTTAGATTATAAAGTAAAAGCCGGCAGTCACGATGTTATTATTGCGCTTGGGTCTATTAACTTCAACAGTAAGGATGAAATCGAAGCACGATTTAGTCATTGTGTGGATTTGCTTGCCCCAGGCGGGAAATTCTTTTTACGTGCTAACCCGGGTATTACGCATAAAACCGGACCGTATGTAGAAATCTTCAATTGGACATTTGAAATTGTGAATGAGTTTGCAGAAAAGTACAATCTTAAACTGGAAACGTATAAGAAAGATGCTAACGATAGGTTGTATTTTGTGTACACCAAGACCAGCACAGTCTAATACTTAGTCCTTTAAAAAAATTATAATACGTACTTAGATCACAATGTAGCCAAGGTGTAAATATTTGTATGAAGCACAATGCTTTATACAATTACAACTCAAGGAGCTACATTTGTCTAATCGTCGGAATTCCAGAATTACAGAACCTCAGCCAGCTCAACATTATCGTCAACAAAGTGGTCATAGTACCCGTAAGAAAAAATCACAAGCCACGCCCGATTTAAAATTAGTAACAGAAGAATTCCAACAACACCAACGACGTAAAGTCTTTTTATCACCTAAGAGTTTAAACCAAGAATCATATATAGACTTACTAACTGATCCGGGAAAGATTATTGTATTTGCCACAGGCCCAGCTGGCACTGGCAAAACTATGCTAGCCGTAATGGCAGCAATTAAAGCATATCAAGAAGGGGTATGCAAGAAGATTGTAATCACTCGTCCAGCGGTGGGCGTTGATGATGAAGAACATGGGTTCTTACCCGGTGACCTAAATGCAAAAATGGCGCCGTGGACTAGACCTATTATGGATGTATTCGCTGAATACTACCGACAGAGTGAAATTACTAAAATGCTAGACGAACAAACAATCGAGGTATCTCCACTAGCGTTTATGCGAGGGCGGACATTTAAAAATTCGTGGATCATTGCTGACGAAATGCAGAATGCCACACCATCACAAATGAAAATGCTGCTCACACGCTTAGGTGAAAACTCGAAGATGGTAGTAACAGGTGATACTCAACAGGCTGACCGACGGGAAGACAATAATGGACTACTAGACTTCAAACGTCTTGTTTCCCAGTATGAGAACTGTAAATTTGTCGACGGTGTAGAGTTCGGCGGTCGTGACATTCATCGTCACGCCGCTGTTGTTGAAATTTTAAAGATCTACGGGGAGATCTAACCTATTGCAACTATCCCATTAATTATTTGATCAGTGCGATCAGTCTTAAGGCCAGTTATATGTAATGTATACCTGGCTTTATTGCTTGCGTTTGCAGTACAATGTGGGGCATTGTACCAATCAAATACGTGACATTCACCAGCTTTCCAATGTTCGTAAGTTAAATTACCGTATTGATAAAAATGTCCTGGTTGCCAGTCCTCTAGCATAACTGCTAACTTAACAATATTCTCATTGCGCTCTAAGGGATAGTTAGCGTCTATTTTATCAATATGATAGTTAAACACTTGCCCTGTTCTCTGTACGTGAATCCGGCTCTGCGAATTAGTTAATCCAAAGAAATTAATTACTTCTTGCAATGCCGGGGACTTAGTAAAGTCAGACACAGTATCCCCCAATTCCATTTTAGGGTTGCCGCCGCCAGCCAGGATATCAGCTTCTTCTTGCGCAAGCATAGGACTCATTGGCCCATTGCGTCCCATTGTAAATTTTCTATTTTCCCACGTTAGTGGTTTAGCAGCATTATTAATTGCTGCTAAATCATCGGCCCAGGTATTTTTAAATTGCCCCAACACCTTAAACCAGTCGCCAGGAAGATCTAATTTATCACTAAAATGATACGAGCTTCTTGCTTTGCAATACTCCCAGTTGCTATTAATCTTTGCTGATGCGCTCATAAATCTCCTTCCAATTTTTAACTACCGGATACAAACAATCGTGATCCATATTGTGACCGTGCTCAATTAAGATGGCTTTCAGTCCTAGGTTGTGGCCACAATCTGCGTTCTGTGGCTTATCTTCAATCCAGTACATTCCCGAATCTTTATATGGTGCAAGTGCATCATCTTTATCGGCTCCGGTATCTAAGCAGATAGTACGTTCAATCGCGCCCCCGAATGTCTTATGTAGATTCATCTCACGCAATCGTCCTGCATTTGTATCAAGGCTTAGGCTAGTAATGACACGGAACTGATACCCGAGTTCTTCGTGTAGTCGTCTTACGTAGTAAACTGAGTCGCGAAGAGCTGGCAAAAAACCAATGGCTGCACTTTCGTTAAAAAACTTAACTAACTTCTTAATTTCTGCTTGCGTCATATCTTCATAATGATGATGCAAATAGTAATTTTTCTTTCCTTCGTTCTTGTATTGGTAGCCACGCTCGGTCATCCATACTTGGAATGCCCACTCCCAATCTAGTAAAACACCATCGCAATCCGTTAGTATCAATTTGTTCATCATTTAATATCCTTTAATTCTTTAAGAGTTTGTTTAATATCTTTGTGCTTGACAATAAGATATTGATAAATTACGTTCTTGTACTTAAATGGTAAGTCAAGATGAATTGTAACCTCGGGGCCATCTGTATAGTTGATTAAACGATCATTCCCTACACTTCCAGTAAAAGGGATTTTATTCCATTTACCGAATACGCGGTCACCGATTTCGTATTTGCCTCTGTAGCCAATACGATTAAAGTAGTCAGTTTGATTGCCCATTGTTAATTATTAACATTCCTGAGCAAATACATAGTCAACTCAGCACAATCAATTAATACTGTCTGATTTGTATATTTACGATATGTGCTATCCCAAGAATGGGAAGAAGGTACTTTGGCAAGGATTACCATCTTAGGGGTTATCTTCTCTACCTTGCCAATAGATAACATATTGCTATCAGCAAATGCTACGTAGTCGCCTGCTTTGACAATTCTTCCAAGTCTATCTTCGTGTGCGTAAATTACTTTTTCTTTAGCCATAGATTAAGTTTCGGTTTTATGCTCTTGCGTTAATGCACATACTAGTAAAAAGTGATCGTATGCTTGCTTTACGCTTTCGTGCTGCAATAATTTGTTGGCTTCTTCCATCATAGCTTTCAGTCCAGCATCTGCAATATCATAGGTACTCGCACCTTGCAGTGTACTCAGTTCATTCCCAAACTCTTTTGACAGTTTTTTCCAGGCTCTGCGTTGCCCTTCTGTAATAGCAGTTTGTGTTGGTCGTAGCTCAGAGGCCTTGGTGATAGCTTTGCACATTGCATCCTGTGCATAGCGGCCAGCAGCTATCATTGGAGCCAATGCTGGCTCAACATTATACCTACGACTAGTCCCCCCTGGATAGCACATGACCAACGTGTTACCTTTAGGAAAGCTATCCATTAATGTATTGTCGTATTCAGCAACAGGCACGTATTTGCGGCCAACTTTTTCATAATAGATTTTCTTCATTGATATCTCCGTAAGACTTTTAATTCGACTACCCCGCAGTGATCACAACCCCTGAGTTGATACAAAACGTCGTACAGGCCTTCTTTACGAGTAGCTGGCGCAGTATACTTTGTCCATTTATGTAATTTAAAGTGACACCAAATACTGGTTGTCAATAGATTATTGTCCGTTAATGCACGGAAAGTATTCTCGGCTTCATTCATGGGTGATCTGGATTGCGTTCGGATACAAGCGGAACATCTGTCCAGTCTGACCATTGCATATTGTGATGCCCGGTTTGCTGCGCTCCCCAAGTTAGGGCATTAGCAGTAGCAGCGTAGATATTTTTATCTTCCATCTGCCGATACTGCAGAACTGTTTCCCGGTGTGCAGGGACATACCATTGCATTTGAATCATTTTGTAACCTTAATGTAATTTAAGACAGTAACACGACTATTAGCCATTGTACCATCTACTTTGTGATGTTTAACACGGCCAGTAATTTTGCTACCTGTAGGAAATTGTGTTTTATTAAAAAAGCTAATTAAATTCTCATCATCATCATAACCAGTATGCATAAAGCTATTCCAAGTCGGAAGATATTTGCAAGTAATCTCGTGATAGGTTAATTTAATCTTCTTGCCCACCTGCCCAATATGAACACTACCCATACCGAACTCAAGGACTTGTCCGCGCACATCATCTTCTTTAGTAAAGCTATCAGCAACCTTAGGGCACCACACTAACATAGAAAGAAAATTACTAGTAATTGTTTCTTTCTGCATTAGCTCATCTAATGTAACAATAAAGGCATTGGGCTTAATCTGTGAATCAGTTAGCCCCGCTAGCATAATCCGTTGACTAACAATTGCGCGAATATCTTCTGCTGCCTTACGGTGTCTTTCATTCATTCCATCAATGGATATGCCACTGGCTAGAAAGTTGTACACCGCATCACGACTTTCGGGCTTCTTAACTTGCTGATTAAACAGTGAATACACAGCCGCACAAGCAGCAAGTGCATCAAGAGTATTAAAAGTGAGTTTTTTGTAAGTGGTCATACCGTATTATACAATAAATGGAATTATAGGTCAACAGTCAATAAAAGTAGCGTTATATCAGCTTCGTTACGAAAGTTAATCCAATATGGAGTAAATTCTTGGTTAGACCTTTTGTGCCCGAAGTCAGCACACCATTCGCTAGATTCAGTAAACCAGGACAGGAGGCGAGGAGGCCCATAACGCTCACGCAGGATGGTTTCAATCATCCTAGCTTTGCCACACCAAGACTCAAACCGAATTGCGTGGGTAAATCCCTCGGAAAACGCTTTATGTTTTTTGTTCAGCTTAACTACTTTCATAATGCTATTATAGCATTAAAGGCATTTCGAGTCAAGAATCTTTTGATCGCCGCATCATATGGCTATGTAGCTCGTTTAAATACGCAGTTTGGTTGATAATTTTCATTTCAAGCTCGTGCATACGCTGCTTAAGCTGATGTATTTCACGAGCTTGACTCTCAATTGTCACTTTAGTATCTTTGAGTACTTTTTCGTGACTTAACAAATTTGGGCGAGGAGGAGCATTCGGATCAACCGGCCGCTTCTTTTTCACCTTATACATATCGAATATACTCATATATAATATTTATCGTTTAATGCAGTGTAATACCTACGCCTGCGATGCAAATATAGTGTACAATCGCAACCTTATACACTATATTTGAGTCATTTACCGCACCAATTTGGCAGTAAAACGTAGCACCAGTATCTTACTCAGCAGAATCAACTTTAGCCTCTATATCAGTTACTGTATCAGCTTCTTTGGGAATAAACTGCTCGAGGTATGCCATATCTAACTGTGCCATAACCTGGATCACATACTTAGGATATGCTTCGAGGAAGTATTTAAACAGATCATCAAAGTTTCGCTGTTCTTGATTGTATCTATTAACAATAACAGTTTTAGTATTAAGATTTAAGATAACACCGGCGAACTGTCGATCTTTGGTGCTGAGTCCTTTTGTGAACTCAATCCTCTCGTCGAACTGTTGGTTCGCTGGATCTGTAATATATCCCTTAATATGAGTCTTACCTGGGTTACGCGGTCTGAGTACGTAAAAGCCTAAGAGGTGAATGTCTTTAATTTTCATTTGTTTTCTATTAAGTTAACACCAAGATAATCTTGATGATTTATTCTGCGTCGCTTGTCAAGTATGTCAATATAATTAGATAGTAAGAAGCTGTCACCTGCCTGATTTATTTGCTTAATAATATAATCTATTTTACTTCTAAATTGCATATCTATTTTATAAAATTTACTCTGCATTAATTGACTAACAGATGCTATTGCTTGATCTTTTAATTGTGACGGTATATTTTCTAACAGTAACCTACTAGGATACGATAAGATAGTTATATTCCATTGTATCGGGTAGTCTTCTAGCTCAATTAATTGGCTAAATCCAAACACTGACACTGCATCGGCAACGGTAGAAAATGTACATTTAATATTGTGCGCTTTTACAGTAGCGAGGTTGTTTATAAACTTAGTCCATCCCAGGGGATATCGGTGATATTCATTTACTGCGCCGTATGCATCTACTGATATAGTTAAACAACAATTTCTAATCTTTGCTAACTTAGCAACTAGTCGGTCTGAGATTAGCGTAAGATTGGTATTAATAATAACTTCAATATCTATGTCATTGTCGGCTATAAAATCTAGGATATCGAGATATTGCTCAATTATTGTTGGCTCACCCCCAGCAAAGTATATTTTCTTGGCAAAAAACAGGGTTTGTTTATCAAAATCCAATACTGTAACGTTCTTGTTAATTTTAAGTTCCTTCGCCCATAGCGAACTAGAATTTGGATTACAAGTAATACAAGCTAGATTACACTTGCTATCAAACCGTAGATCATATGAATATGTAATAGTAGGAGTTTCGGGAGTCCAAGTTGTGACATAATTCTTAACTTCAGGAAATTTAAACCATTTTATAGTATGCAATTGACGCGGGCTAACTACTTTTTCTTCTTCAAATTTATAACACTCTGCGCAATGTGGTATTAATTCTCCCTTTAGAATTAACTTCTTTAATTCTAAAATTTCAGAATCATTCTGTAGCGGCATTTGTCGGTTAGCACTGCAACAAAAATATCTGAGATTACGAACATCATAATGCTGCTCAATAAACGGCAAAGCGCATAGAGCCTTGTTGTTATGTATGTTCATTGGCCAATTTGTGTTAGTTCAATTAAGGTAGCCGACAAGTTGATTTCTGCATCGGCACACATTGAGTGGTTTACTAGACCTTTGCGAATAGCTAGAATTGCCTCATCTTGGCCTTCTGCGCTGTTGCTCCACAACTCTAAATTGTTATATGCCCAACGGAAGATTTCATCAATGTCTTCTACTGCGGCTTGACTGCAAATAACTGCCCTTGCATCGCGGATCTTACCTTTTTTAAACAACTCAACAGCATCTAGTTTCCAATCCTTAATGCCGCGATCATTTTCGCCGGGCTTGTTCAACGCACCAGTTTTACTGTTAGCTTGTAACAAGTTTAAACACTTACGCAAGTCTGGGTAAGTAGCTTTAATGTAAGAATCTAATGTATCGAGATCAAAGTCCACACCTTCGGTAACTAACACAGTTGCGGCGCGGGCAGTAAATTCAGTTGGGTCTGACTTGTCGATGTGAAAGCCCTGGCAACGACTGTGCAGTGCATCCATAATCATATGCGGTTTGTTGCAGGTTAGGATAAATCGTGCGCTAGCAGCATATGTTTCCATCAATCCGCGCATAACTGCTTGTGCATTGTGTGTTAAATAATCAGCTTCGTCTAGCAGCACAATCTTATATTTGCCAAATGGCATTGTACTAACGAAACCTTCAATTTGCTTACGAATAAACTCAACGCCGTTATCGCGACTTGCATTGATTTGCAAAATATCGTATTCGTCAATATTTAACTCATTGATTAAAACTTTAGCCAATGTTGTTTTGCCAGTACCCGGGCTACCACTTAACAATACGTGTGGGATGATCCCATCCGCGACCCAACTCTCAATGATTTGGCGTTGGTTATTGTCAGTAAACACATAGTCTGCAATAGTTTTTGGGCGGTACTTTTCTGTCCAGAGGTCGATCATATATTATCCTTTGCAGCAATTATAACAGTGACAGAGAGAGATGTCAATGTAACTTTAAACAATTTTGCCCAATACTTGATAGATCAATGCATCCAATTCGGTTTGGTAATCTTTGCCGAGTCGCCGTAGCAACCAAATTGCTTCAACTGTCTCTTTAGCATCGTTGTGGCCTTCTACGGGCAATGATCCGCGCGCCTCCAATTCTTCTAGTAGATCGTCAGTTTCGAAATCAGAAATGTCGACATCAACTTCAACCTCTGTGTACACAGTCTTGTATACCATTATACCATCTCCTCTAGAATACCAAGTGCTTCTGCAGCAATAAGCAGCCAGCCTACGATCGGCAAGCCCGCTGGTATCAATGTGATACCAGCAGCAATACGAAGTACGCTCTTAATGAGGCTTACATAAAAATGGTTCTTGCTGGTATCTTTAGTTTGGATAATCATCAATATCTGCTCCCGGGTTGACCTGGCTCATTTGAATTGGTACAGGCTAGGTTGTGGTCTGTCGACTTAGGACAACGTTTATTCCCGCAGTCTGGACAAACAATGAAAGTATACATAGTAACGGACCATCCATTGCTATCTTTAATTTCGTCTAAGCAATTATAACACCAGCATTTGTATTTTGCAACTAATTCGGTAGTACGTGGATCTTTGGGCACTAGATCAATACCAAAATATTCTAGTACGGAACTACGCACACGCGAATCTCCATCTACCTCTTCAGCAATGCGGGCGCATTCCTTAATGATCTGTTCAGCAAAGAATTCTAACTCCCTGTCAGTTACTGCTTTATTGTCGTATGCAATATATAGGCCGCAGTCATCTGCGATTTCTTTAATTCGTTCGTTCATTGAAATTTTCCTTCTACCTTCCTTGACAGCTTTAATCAAATCAGGAACTATCATTCGTCTTCTCCGAAAAAGTGTTCTCTAATGGCCACATAACTATCAACCCCCACATTGAACATAACCATCCCAATGTGTATCCTTCATCATTTCTTTATCTTCTAGCACAGGCTTGTATTGTTCTTCTACTTGATACATACACTCCTGAATGATCAGCTCGGCGAACTTTTCCCTGTCAAAGACTTCTTTAGTTTCAGTAGCAATCCTATCTCCCCAAGTATGGTACTTATGAGAAGTTTTAATAGTAGCCTGTAAAACAAGTTTTTCGATTCGTTCGTTCATTTAACCCACCTAATTACTGTTACAACTGCACTAGAAACATAAATAATCACCAACACCGGTAATAAAATTGGATAGTCATACCACTTGTCTTTGCGATATATGTGACTCATAACTGACACGAAAAACCATAGGCTCAGTGCAGTATATACTATAATCATCAGTGCCCAACTCATTTGTCTTCCTCATATGCACTTGGGCATTGGTCGCACTGTACGCCATCTGCTACACCATAGCCGCCGTTGCAAGTATTGTTTCCGCACTTGCCGCAGATGACTATTTCTCGTTCACAATGGTCGCAGTATGATTTATAGTTTGGAGTTGTTACCATCTTGACACTGCATCTTTAAGTAGTGCTCCGCTCATTGTGTCATCGTTTGGTGCCGTGTCTGTTACTAGCAGCACATCTTCGTGGTCGATACGTCGGATTGTCAACTCACCAGATGCATCTTCAATGGTAACCCCGCGAGTCCAACGTCCGTGAGTTACTAGTACCCACTGTCCAATTTTAATGTCTTGCTGCTCCGGGCCAACTGCATATACTTGTGCCCAGCGTGGACGAATACCTGCAGTACGCATATCATCACCAAGCAAGTGGATACCAGTAGTTGTTGTACGTGCCCCAAAATTCATATCTCGTACTAGGACGTGATTCCGTAGTGCTCGAAAATCTTCAACTTTGATTGGTGCAAACATTCTTTAAATCCTTGTTGGGCCAGTTGACTTTGCAGGATTCTTAATTGGTTCTTGTTTGACTGTAGCAGTCTTTGCTACTGCACTAGCTAAACTACCGCGGGCAGCTGGTGCAGGTGTTTCCGGAACTTTAATTGTCTCTGGATTAACTGGAACAGCTAGGGCATTAGCAAGCTCGTGTAATTTTTTAGCACTAGCCGATCCAGTGCTAAGTGGGGGAGCAGTATCAGTTGGGCTATACGGAGCTTCTTCAACAGCATATACCTGATTCATAATTTGGTTGCGACCAGCAGCAATCTGACCGCCTGACCCAAGCAGGTCTCCGCGGGCGTTAACCTTCATATTACCAACTGCAATGGTATTCTCATTAGCTAATTTAATTTTGTCAATGTCAATCGACTTGCCACGGGCTGTTTTGTAAATCTTACTCATTTTATGTTTCCTTTTGATATCTATTTATAAACTGTGTAGTTTATTTTAAAAATTCTTCTATTGGTAAATCGTAATAGATGCTATCTATCTTGTGTACACCAATTATATATAATATGTAACTAGCCACGCTAGATCCTCTGCCTAGTCCCCAAACTACTTGATTACGTCTCATTGTATCTACAAAATACTTCAAATATCTAAGAAGATCAAACAAGTTGCGTTCTTGGTATAATAACAATTCTTGACCGACCCGTTGTAATTTAGCGTCAGTGTCGCACTTATCCAATAACCATTGTGCAATATCTAATGTCTTATACTCTTCAGGCATATACCAACGTTGCTGCTGGTCAGCATCAAACTGCTCAATGCTGTTCCAGAT
>Ga0136642_1001401_pt1 | contig 10434 bp, 14 predicted proteins | sample LowCatLa1302831Y_FD_115313 | JGI IMG/M metagenome (GOLD analysis project Ga0136642, IMG submission 115313) | Freshwater microbial communities from Lower Cathedral Lake, Yosemite National Park, California, USA - 13028-31Y | ecosystem: Environmental > Aquatic > Freshwater > Lake ... | reverse complement strand
GAAGATTCCCATAGATGTGAGAACCATCAGTACTATTAGTGCAGTTGTGAAATATAGTTTCATCAACTTTGGAATCTCTGTCCATGAGCGGTAGAGCCATGAAGCTACAACTAACTTAGATACTTCTAATAGGGAACCCATAATAAGGATCGGCACAGCAGCGGCTGCAAAAATTGCAAGCAAGCCCATGACAGAATAATAGGCAGCACATGCAGATAAGGCTAGTGCTGTTACAAATAGTAGTACGGTCATTGTATTAACAATTCCACTTTCGTAAAGCAAGAGCCTTACGTGTCGGCTCGCCATTTGGTTTTTTCATTGGTCCGTCAACGCCAGACATTCTGGCGCAAAAAGATTTTCTGCGGTTAGCAGATTTACTGCCAGCTTTTAATTCTGATGGTGGTGTTGTAACAGGCGCTTTTAAATTACTACCCTCAGATCTATTATATGCATCACGACCTTTTTGAGTTAGACCACCAGTAGAACTTTTATATCCTTTGGCATCTATGGCAGTTTCTTCTAATTCAGTATCTTCTTTAACACAAGAGCCTTTAGAACACGGCATAGTACCAGGTTTACGTTTGTAACCCTTCCAGCAATCACAAGATTCTTTTAAGTATTCTAAAAATGATATCATTACAGTTTCCCTTTAATGTGCGATCCATGAATCCGACATGAAATTTGACCATTGTAATATTCGTCGGTTTCTATTACCCTTCGTGTGAATTGTTCTCGGGCTTCTATGTATGAACATACTGCTTTAGAGTTGCAGTAAAATAAGATTTCTCGAGTGAAGTTATCCTTACCCAAAGACTCAACATCTTTAGATAGTTCTACGCTAGATCCATAATAGTCTCTCCAGTCGGAGTCTATCTTAGATCTAACCTTTTTCTTCTTTTTCGTGCCATTCTTCAGAGTTACAGTTTTAAGTGTAGTCTTGGAGAACTGTGCTAATTTTTTGCCGATGTACTTACGCTCATTGGTTTTGTTCGTAATTAAATAAACAAAACCAATGGCTTCTTTTGGTAAGTCTTCGACGAGATTGTTTTGATATGTCCACATAGTGGACTATTTAGCAATCTTAAATCTCAGTCATCTACATCAATGTCTTCTTCTTCGTAGATATCAGCGGAACAAATAGGACAATATACAATGTCCTCTACTTTATGATCATCACCTTTTAAAGTGATTTTACCAAGTGTACCACATTCGTTACACTCAAAATGTTTTGTTGCCATTAAGATTCCTTACCCCATACGTCAGCCCATGAGCCAGACAATGCACCTTTGGCATAATCTGTAACTCGATTTTCAAAAAAGTTTCCGTGAACAGGAGCATTAATCATTTCCTCAACCCAAGGTAGAGGATTCTTCTTAACTTTGAAGATCCCTTTCATACCCAAGGAGATCAAGCGGCGATCGGCAATATAACGAATATACTGTTTAACTTCATCTGATGTCAAATTCCGCATATCCTGTCCAGCAAAAGATAGATCAATAAACTTATCTTCAAGCTCAACCATTTTCTCTGCAATTGTATATATCTTTCTTTTAAGTTCATCATTCCAGATCTCTGGATTTTCTTTGATAAACTCTTTGAATAGCTTGATCATGTTCTCAGCATGCATCGTCTCATCAACGATAGACCAAGTAACAATCTGTCCCATACCTTTCATGAGACCATGACGAGGGAAATTCAAGAGCATAATGAATGATGAGAACAACTGCATACCTTCAGTGAATGCTGAGAACACAGCAATATGCATAGCAGTTGACTCTAGCGTACCATTACCAGAAGAGATTTCTAGCACATAATCATGCTTATCTTTCATCTCTTGATACTCAAGAAACTCATTATAAGTCGACTCTGGCATACCAAGAGTTTCAATCAAGTGACTATACGCTGCAATGTGTAGAGCCTCACGAGCTGCGAAGCCCATCAACATCATCCGAACTTCAGGTTGCGGAAAGTGTGGTAGGTAGTTATTAACATAACCACCTGCTACATCGATATCACCTTGCGTAAAGAATCTAAAGATATTTGTAAGGTATTGCTTTTCCTCAGCAGTTAGCTTCTTTTTCCAGTCTTTGACGTCTTCCATCATTGGAACTTCTGTGTGTAGCCAATGCGCCTGTTCATGTTTTAGCCAAGCATCATAAGCCCACGGATAGTTGAATGGCTTGAAATATGTTCGTTGGTCTGTTAATCTACTTTGTGTTTTCTTAATCATTTTATCCTTTTACCAGTGGCGCCAGACACCCACAATAATGTGAATGCATGTTATCATTTCTACTGCTCGCATAATCCAATACTGCATGGATCATCCTTCGCAAGCCATACAACCACCATCGTCGCTGGCGAGAGCATGAAGATCAATCTCTTTGATCACTTCTCGCTCAATACGCTTTGAAACTTTATCAGCCTTAGCAATCTTATCAGAACGACAGTAGTACATAGTTTTAAGTTTCAGTTTCCATGCCATAAAGTGAACAGCATGAATATACTTAATATGACTATCAGGACGGAAGAACACATTCAATGACTGAGCTTGATCAATATATTCTTGACGATCGGCAGCATGTTGAATAACCCAACGCTGGTCAATTTCCATCGAAGTTTTAAATACATCTTTCGTCCATTGGTCCATCCATTCAAGGTGTTGAACAGAACCATCATTGGCAATGATAGAAGACCATACAGTATCAGCCCAATTATCCTTGTGGTGTTTATCTTCTTCCTGAATCAGTTTATCTAGGTATCTATTCTTATTCAGGTGAGAACCCGATAAAGTGTCTTGGCGATAACAGTTTGCTCTATACGGCTCAATTGATGGTGATGTATTACCCATAAGGATACTACTTGAGGCATTTGGTGCGATGTCACATATATGGCTGAATCTGTTACCAACTCCATCATGCGCTTTCTTTATTGTTTTGACTTTCATAGTTTTCTCCAATTTTGTATCCAACAACCCATTCTGTTCCAGGTTGTGTTTTAGACATAGTCCGTATAGATCCGTTATTCCACCATTTCATACCAAGACGCTTTTCTCTAACCTTATCTTTCACTTCTTGTCTTTTAGATGGATTTTCTTCACTATACTTAGTTTTTCGTTCTTCAGTCCACTGTTTCTTAACAATTTCTTTATGGGATGTCTTATTCATCTCGTCATTAAAGAATTGTTTAGTTCTATCCGATGCTTTCTTTCTATTATGTTGATCTTTCCAGTATTCGATCTTATGTTTTCTTATAGTTTGTTTAGCATGTTCGGAAAACATAGGATTGTTATCTCTCATCATTTCAGACTGCTGCATATTCGCTTCATAAGTCTTAATAAAACATTTAGAGAAATTACGATTCAAAAATAGTTTCTCGAATTCTGATCTACCTAATACTCGATAATGAAAAGATAGGTATCTGTTCTCTAGTTCTAACAACTTATCAACATTATCATAGTGTTTTATTTTATCAACTCTAAATCCAGATAACCCATCTTTTTCTATAAGGATGTGCACCAGTTTTGATGATGTTTTGTATCCAGTTTCGGATAGAAATTTAGTAGAATCGCAGTGTTTTGAAAACGAAACGCCAACATAAATCATCCCAGTTGTTAGGTGAGTGATTTTATAAAAATATGGTTTGTTCATTGATATCTCCAAGTAGATAAAGGCGGACTAGTCATTCTTGGTATGACAGGGGAGCTACCCTTTTCGTCCTAAACCTATTTAGCGATTTTAGATTTTCAGATCATCTCCTTCAAGGACGGCACAAGCACGAATAGACATTTCTTCACCACCTCGGACAACAGTAACAAAATCAGAAGACTTAATGCTAATGGAATTGCCAGAATCATCTTGGAAAAGAATTTCACTTTGTGCATCAGGAGCTTCGCCCCGCTCAGATCCCAATTCTGTATTCGCTGCATCTAACTGTTTCCTAATATTAGCAAAGATGTTTTTGTTTCTACCAACTGCCTGAGGAGATTCCCAAGGAAGATTATTCTTTTGTAGATATGCGTGCCAACCTAGAGCACCAATACCAATAGAACGTTCTCTCTTAGCAGAATAAATTGCTCGCTTGATAGTCTTCGGAGCATGATCAATGAAATACTGAAGAACATTATCCAACATTTCAGCTACGTCTTTGAGGAATAACTTATCGTCTTTCCAGTCATCATAGTGTTCAAGATTCAATGACGACAAACAACAAACAGCAGTGCGCTTCTCATTAGTTGGAAGAATGATCTCAGAGCAAAGATTCGACTGATTGACGCGTAGACCCTTATCCTTCAGCCAGTGTGGAAGTTTACGATTAGACTCATCAATAAAGTGAAGGTATGGTTCGCCAGTTTGCATACGCATTTCAAGAATACGCTGCCAGAGTTCCTTGGCAGAAACAGTCTCACGAATAATCTTTGATGCTGGATCAACTAAATCCCACGAGTCATCTGCTTCTGGATCTAGCATGCAGTTCTCAATAATCTTCATAAATGCATCAGGAATATTAATACCATGATGCATATTTAGAGTACGCATATTCTGGTCGCCAGTTGGCTTACGCATCTCTAAGAAGTTGATAATGTCTGGGTGGTCGATGCTAAGATAAGCAGCATAACTTCCACGACGAGTACGCCCCTGGCGATATGCAAGTGATGAAGCATCATACATCTTGAGGTGAGGCATAACTCCAGTAGACTTATCATCAGCTGAACGAATACCAAAACCGATACCAACACCACCCCCAAGCATACTGAGCCAATTTGTTTCAGATAGGTTATCAACTAGACCCTCCGCAGAATCTTCAATATAATTAAGGAAACATGATATAGGCATGCCACGTTTAGAGCGACCAAAAGAAAGAATGGGAGTAGAATAAGACAGCCAATGTTTGCTGCTGTATTCATATAGCCGTTGTGAATGTTCTTCATTTGACCCAAAGGTTTTAGAAACAAAAGCAAACCTCTCTTGTGGGCTTACCTCATCATCTGTCATATAACTTTCTTTTAATCGTAGCTTGCCCAAAATATCAAACAAATTATCGCGGGAATAGTCAACCCGAATGCCATGAACAACGTCCATATATTACCTTTATTATTCTTTGTTAGCAAATTCAGATGCCATTGGAAATACTTCGGAAATAACCTTGGCACATTCTTGGGCAACTTGCATATGTTCTTTTTGAGTTCCATTGGAACTTCGTAATGAAATAAAGTGAATCCAGCTGCGCAATGTACCATTCATGTACAGGCGACTTACAGTATTCCCTTCGGGTAGAATCGCTCGGGCTTGTTCCTTGGCGATTCCTCTATCTAGTGCTTGAGTATATGTTTCTTTTACATACTCAATCAAAAATTTCTGTTTAGCATCCCACCATGCTTGGAGTTCTGCGTCATTTGATTCAATACTATTTTGACGATTTTTAGTGTCTTGTAATCGAGCTTCACGAAGAACAAAATCAAGATCTTTAGTTGGATCAGCATAACGTTGACTAAATTCTTGGAATGAGAATGATCGATGACGAAGCATTTGTCGAGCAATATCTCGAGTAGTTGTAACTTCTAGACAGACGCTTACCATTTCCAGAGGAGACCAATGCTGATGTTTAATTAGATAACGGATTAACTTCTCCGTAGTTTCTGTATTAAATTGATTACTAGGATTACTGACACGAGCACAAAAGCCAATCAACTCTTGAACATCCAAAAGCCCCTCATCATACATTTGACGGGATGGCTTGCTATAACTAATTAACTTCACGTTCATTTATATGTCTTTCAATTATGTTTTATTCCAAACGGAAAATTTCAATTTCGCTTGAATACCTGAAAAGGTATTCGTATTTATGTTGTCAAAAATATCATCGATACTCTTGCCAGCAAGAATCATTTCATTAATATCTTTCTCTTCAACTGAGTCTGGAAACATACAAACGCTATATCCAGCATCAATATACTTTGCCATCTGTTTAACGATGTCTTTATTTCGCGGTTCGTTATCCATTACAATTGTTGCATTAGTGAGTAACTGCCTAATAGTAGGGGTATCAAAACTTGCTCCTGACACAGCAATTGCATTCGGTAGAAAGAGAGAGTCAATTGGTCCCTCCACAACATAAATTCTTCGAGAAAAGTCCAATCTATCCAAACCATAAATCTTCTCCTGTGTTTCGTCAACTTTAATAGTATAATACTTAGGTTGCTCATCTCCATACGCTCGACCTTGATATGCAAAACATTTCCCAGCGTTTGTAAAGAATGGGATTATCATACGAGGATGTTCATCTTTAATCGGCTCTTGGAACTTCGCAGAAACACTATTCGTATACTTTTTAAATCTTGGAGCGAAATACAAAAGATCCCACTTATCTCGAGGGATCTTTCTATTAATTACATAGGATACTGCGGGATGAGTTATCGGCAACTGATCTAGGCGTGTGAGACTACTTAGAATATCGTCTTCTAATAGTTCTACTTTTTTAACTTTGGGGAGTAAAGGAGCTACGTCCTTGTGAGCATTGTGTTTCGTGGCGCCAGATGTATAGCGTTCCAAAACATATTCATCATAAAGAGATGGGTCTACATACTTGATAAAGTTACCAAGATTTGTACTATATTGACAGTTGTGACATTTAACGAATAAGTCAGCTTTCATCTTGTAGATGAAACCACGAGCTTTCAATTTATGGCTAGAACTATCCCCACATACGGGACACGAATAATTCCAGAGATAATCTTTTTTTTGTTTAAAATTTCGTAGGCGACTGCCCAAGATATTTGCAAATTTTAAATCAATGTATAACATAATGTAACCCCACTAGAGCATTGATTATACCCTAGTTCATGATAAAAAGCAAATCTTATTTTATAAGTTTTGTCAAAAACTCCATGTGCCCCATAATGTAGCCGACGGAGATAGCACCACCGACTATCATCCAGCGCCAGTTCTCCAACACATCTACTCTACGCTTAATACTCTCCATATCGAGCTTATTTTCGTTTTTAATTGCATTTCTCTGAGCCGTTGCATCTTTAGCAGATTCTTCAAGTTTATCATCTAATGTATGTTGTAAATTTGAAATTTTATCCACAATTTCTCTATTCCCTGTTGTGATACGTGAGTGCAGATCTTTGATATCGGCTTTGACGTCTGCTACGTCGTCTTTAATGCCTTCTACTTGTGTTTCCAATTTGGCTATTCTCTCTGGATTTAGGGAGCTCATAGAATCTTTACTTAAATTAACTGTATTTAATGTTGGCATATTAAGATCATTCAGTATAGAGTTTCTGCTGCAGTCTAACCCATTCTTGGAGAGATTTTAACTGTTCGCTTACTTTATAGTAGGCTGTATAATTTTCAATGACGGTTGTTGCAACACCAGAGAGTTTAATTTCAGAGGCTCCTGCATCAAAACCTCTGGTGGTGTCGGGAATTTCATTTTGACTGGCACTGTTGTGGAGCAAGACGAAACCATTAGGGATAACACACTTAGTGTCATCAACTTTTGTAATATAGATAGGCACTTCTTTAACAATTTCATCACCTTTTTGTTTTATAGTTTCAACCCGTGTAATATATTTAGTTAAAACTTTAGTTGATATTTCAGCTGAAATTGTAGCCTTTTGTGCCATCTCCAATTTAACTGCAGCTACCTTAGCTTCCCACTTCTCTTGACTAGAGATACCACCTTCCATATACACACCGAACACCAATACAATAATTGAAACTATTTGTATTGGTAAAGTATATTGAGATATGAATGGAATAAATTTAAAAACTAGGGATGCAATTACTCCAGCGATGCCAAACAGAACTGCTAAGTGAAAAATCCAAAAGGGTAACCAGTCAAGTATCCACATAATTATGCAGCTTTAACAGGAGTGGCTCTACGAGCCATCTGTTTATATTTTTTAATGTTTTTGTTTAATGGAGCAGGAACGTTAGTGGAAACTTTATCTCCAGTTACATTCGCTGGAGCTGTTGCTACGGCACCACCATCATCTTCTAAAATTGGGTTCTCTAGGAATCGTGTTACAAGAATTTCTTCTTCCACTAGAGATACGCCACTATTTACTTTATCTAAAATGCGAAGGTATTTCTCTTCCATGAGAGATGTAGTTCTATCACCACTCTCATAATATTCTTTAACTAAGAATAGTGCCGCAATAATACTTTTAAGTTTAGAGTCACCACCTGGAAGTTTAGCAAGAATTTTCTTCATATTAAATACAAGACGATTTAAATATGTATATGCCTCGCGTTCTTCAGAAGTTTTTAATGCACTAGTTTTGCGAAGGTTATTACCCTTAGCATCAATGATACCCAACTTAAACGCTTTAGAATCAATGAAGGGTGTGACCAACATCGATAAAATACGATATGCTATCAGGTTGTCTACTAGTCTACTCATATCTTCCTTAATACAGAAATAATTGCTTCATCTAATTTAATATTAGACAATTTAATTCCAAACTCTGGCATCTCTTCTGGCATCCTATTAAGGAAAACCAAGAAAGTAATTAACTGTGGCCAGAGATCTTCTTCGAGTTTATGAAATAACATCTTAGTAGCACCGTCACCGAAGACGTTGTGCAGAACAATGATGTGATTTATAATTAAACGATCTTTTAATTCTCCAGTATTCTTAAATCGATATATCAACTTTTTCAAGTAGATAAACTTTTTAATATCATCTTCGAATTCATTCAGACTATAACATTGAGGGTTGTCATAGTGGTGCATGGCAAAAACTAAGAAATTAGACTCATTCAACTTTTCATGCATCATTATACGAAGTTTCCATTATAATACGTGTGGTAAAAAAGATGGGGAAAATCCCCATCTCTCTTATTTATTACGCGTCAGCAACTACTGCATCATCGGCTGCGTCGCCCATTACTGCAACAGTTTCTGTAGATGACATTGCAACAAGGATTTCAGTCTTGTTACGAACATGCCCTTGAGCATCTGTATACGTATGCGTCTGAACCCAACCTGGTGATTTAATACCTTTAGCTCGATTTGATGCCACTGCAGCTTCAGTTGTATTCACACCGAACGTAGTATCTTTATCAGAAACTGTTTGACCGTTACGTAGTGGTTGTTTGTTTAAGTACTTTGGCTTATCGCCAGCTGTATCAGTTTTTCCCCATAGTGCCATTTTATTCTCCTTGATTATCTGTTGTTATTTGGCAAATGTAATTTATGCCCTGTATACTCTGCACCTGCATATTCAGTCTTCGCAATGGCACCCTTTTGACGGGCACCTGAAGTTGATCCTGCTGGACGACCACGACCGCGTTTTTCTGTAGTTTCAGGCTTAGAAGTTTCTTTCTCCGCCTTGTCATAATCGCGCGTATGTTTTACACCAGTACCAGTACCAGTTGTAGTTCCATGAGTAGATGCAGAAGTTGATCCTTTGGCGCGATCGAGTTCAGCCTGTCCATCACCGAATTTCTTTTTGTACTCTGGAGTACCTGGCCATAGAGCTTCATCTAGACCGATCATAAAGTCTTTGTATGATTTCATAGTAGTTTCCAACTTAGACTCATTAGTCGACTTTGATTTATATTGAATCTCATCATGGTCATTGCTGCCATGATTAATACTCACTCGAGGAGCCTTTCCACCGAGGTGGATCACACGAGCAGTTCCTTTAGACCAAACATGTTGTGTGTTACCATATGCTTTATTCGTTTTATAGTTATATCCATGGTCTGTTAAATGTTTATGTAAACTTTCGGGTCTTTTAACAGAACTCAAATCTTTAGCAAAATGACTAGAAGCCTTCACACCACCACCTTTAGATTCTATATTACCAACACCATGTTTCTTCAATTCATTCGGGTGCAATTCTGGATGAGTGTCATTATTCTCATCTAATGATTTATATTGAATCTCATCATGGTCATCGTCTAGACCGATCACAAAGCCTTTGTATGATTTCATAGTAGTTTCCAATTCTCCGTTTTCAAATTGTTCTTTTGTTAATTGTTCGCTCAAGTGTTTAGACACTGCAAATTTATGAGTCTCTCCGCCGCCGATGCGACCACCTTTATTGGCTTGCATAGTGACAGAATGTGTAGTACGATCTTTGACTATACCAGAAACTTTATCACCAGTCTTTGGATGATAATAATCAGTTTCATGACCCTTAGTCATCCATTTAGCCATATCTGGATGCATTTTGCCTTGCTGTGCAAACTCGCGGTGATTAGTACCTTCAGTAACTACTTCTTCATTCGTTTTCTTTTTGACACCATCTAATTCACGAGTGGCGTGCACTTCAACACTATCATTCTTATCAGCCCAGTCGCTCAGATGCTCATGACTCTTGAATGTTTTTCTCCAAGCAGTTCCTTTCATACCACGAATGCCATGGGCTTCAATAGTATGATTAGCTGCGGCTTCAGCCAATTCAAATTCAAGTTCTTCTTTC
>Ga0136642_1001400_pt1 | contig 10436 bp, 9 predicted proteins | sample LowCatLa1302831Y_FD_115313 | JGI IMG/M metagenome (GOLD analysis project Ga0136642, IMG submission 115313) | Freshwater microbial communities from Lower Cathedral Lake, Yosemite National Park, California, USA - 13028-31Y | ecosystem: Environmental > Aquatic > Freshwater > Lake ... | reverse complement strand
ACCCCAACGATTGATTCACTTGTTGAACTCGTAAATGCGAAGTTTGGTGGAGAGATCACCGGCGCAGATACTTTAAAAAATGTACTCCTGATGGCCGATGGGCAAGCGATTGCAATTCTTGTTCCCGGTGATCGCGAAGTAGATCTCAAGCGCGTAGCGGCAAACTTACCGGGCGTACAAGATCTACGACTCTTTGAAGATGAAGACTTTGCTAAGAATCCCGCGCTGGTTAAGGGCTATATGGGGCCACAAGATGCGCAAGCGCTCGGCATAAAAGTTTATGCCGACCCTAGAATCACCCTGGGATCACATTGGATAACCGGCGCGAACGAAAGAGATAAGCACGCACGTTTTGTAACTCATGGTCGCGACTTCGCGGTAGCCGCCTTTGTGGAGGCCGCGGAAGTTAAAGCCGGCGATCTCTGCCCAAACTGTGAAACCCCAGTTGTCATTGACCGCGCTATAGAAATTGGCCATATCTTCCAATTGGGCCGCAAGTATGCGCAGGCTTTGGGGCTTACGGTTCTCGATCAAAATGGTAAGGCACAAGTTGTCACGATGGGTTCCTACGGAATCGGCGTATCGCGCGCCGTTGCCGCGGTAGCCGAGCAGACATACGACGAGATCGGTCTCAACTGGCCTGCCGAGATTGCCCCCGCAGATGTGCACTTAGTGGCGGCTGGCAAAGATGATTCGATCTTTGATTACGCCACCAAGTTAGCCAATGAACTTGAAGCTGCTGGTCTGACCGTGCTCTTTGACGATAGGCGCGATGCCAGTGCGGGTGTGAAATTTAAGGATGCCGAACTTATCGGAATCCCATACATCGTCATCGTTGGCAAATCACTAGCTGAAGGCAAGATCGAATTTCGAGTACGCAACGAAGACAGCAAAGAAGAATTTGCAGTCGAGAGTGCGACATCAGAAATCCTTAACGCAATTCGTTAATGTCTCTCGCGACCTTCCTCTTTCTCGCCCTGGCTTCGGGCTTCGCAGGATTTGTCGATGCGGTGGCAGGTGGCGGAGGATTAGTCCAACTTCCTGCGCTCCTTATCGGAATTTCTGACAAACCAATACCGATGATTCTCGGTACCAACAAGATTCCATCAATCTTTGGTACATCAACTGCAGCCGCTTCCTACTTCAAGAAGGTAAGACCCGATCTTCGTCTCACCATATCTATGGCACTACCTGCGCTGATTGGTTCAGTCGCCGGAGCCCATCTCGCTGCACACTTTCCAACTTCGGTATTTCATCCGCTCATCTTGGCGCTCTTAATCCTGGTCGGCATATACACCTGGCGTAAACCAGATCTGGGTTTGAGTGAGACTTTGCGTTACACCCATGCAACACGCCTTTGGATTGTTGCCGGTTGTGGTCTGCTGATTGGTTTTTACGATGGTCTCTTTGGGCCAGGTACAGGGACCTTCTTAGTCTTCTTATTGGTGATCGTCGTTGGGTATGAATTTCTTAAAGCGAGTGCAACGGCCAAGCTGGTAAATATCGCCACCAATTTCGGGGCGATCGTGACATTTCAGATCAGTGGCCATATCTGGTGGCGCTTGGGGTTAGCGCTTGCGATTGCAAATGTCGCCGGAGCCGTGATCGGTTCGCGCTTGGCGATTCGCGGAGGTTCCCCCTTGGTGCGCAAGGTCTTCCTCTTCGTAGTGGCGGCCCTGATCGCTAAGTTGAGTTATGATTGGATCTACAACTAAATAGCGGAAAAGAGAGCCAGTAATGAGCGTTATTGAAGCAGTAATCGGGGCAATTACCCCCACCTTTGAGGGAACTGGCATTTATTTGGAAGAGGTCACGATTACTGGTGGCTCCCCAAAAATTCTCACCGTTATTATCGATAGCGAAACTCATCTCAATCTTGATCAAGTCACCTCTGTCACTAAAGAGATCTCGGAAATCCTAGAGAACCTTCCAGAGCTAGGTGAGACGCCATTTACTCTCGAAGTTTCCTCTCCTGGTATTGACCGACCTCTTACTCAGCCGCGCCACTGGCGTAAGAATCACGGGCGCCTAGCGACGCTGGTTCTGCACAACGGAACTTTGGTGAAGGGGCGGATCGGAGAGTTGCGAGAGACAAACGTTGATATCGACGCAAAGGCAATCCCGCTCGCCGATGTCGCTGCGGCTCATATCGAAATTGAATTTAAATCAATCAAGCAGGGTGAAGACGAATGAGCGTCGATGTAGACGCGCTCTTGGCGATGACGGTCGAAAAGGGCATTCCGCTAGAAAAACTTCTCAATTCTATAGAGCAGACCGTCACTGAGAGTTATGCAGAACTGCCGGAGGCGATGCCGCAGGGTCGTGCCGTTCTTAATCGTCAAAATGGTGAAATTTTGATTCACGTTCCGCAATTCGATGGCGAAGGTGTTTACACCGAAACCATCACACATATGCCCGAAGGCTTTGAAAGTAAAATTAAGTCGGTTGTGCGGAAGGTATTGAAAGAGAAGATGCGCGCCAGCAATGACGCCGGCATCGTGGCTGAATTTACGGGAAGCGTTGGGGACATCATCTCCGGCATCGTTCAGCAGGGCCGCGATGTAAATATCATTTATGTTGATCTCGGCAAGGTCGAAGGAAAGATTCCGCTCGTCGAGCAGGTTCCAACCGAGCACTACAAGCATGGCGACCGCATTAAGGCTTATGTAGTTGATGTGCGACAAGGTGAAAAAGGACCTGAAGTTACGCTCTCTCGCACCCATCCGCTCTTTGTAAAGATGCTTTTCACTCTCGAAGTTCCGGAGCTAAAGGATAATGTGGTCGAAATTGTCGGGGTATCGCGCGAAGCGGGCCAACGTTCAAAGGTTTCGGTGCGGTCACATCGCGCTGGCGTAAGTCCAAAGGGCGCTCTCATCGGTCCAGTTGGCGCTCGCGCCAAAGCGGTGATGGACGAACTTCACGGTGAGAAGATCGATATCGTAGATTTTTCAGAGGATCCCGCTACTTACGTCGCGAGCGCGTTGGCTCCCGCCCGCGTTTCCAGCGTTGAGATAGTCGACCTCCTGGCTAAGTCAGCCAAGGTGATCGTGCCTGATTATCAGCTCTCCCTCGCCATTGGAAAAGATGGCCAAAATGTCCGACTCGCGGTCAAACTCACCGGATGGCGCATGGATATCCATCCCGATAACCCGGTTGAACGGCTGCTCAAACCGAGCGATATCGCTAAGGCAGAGGCTGCGGCAGAGGCCGCCGCTGCGCTCGCATTGCTCGCGGAGAACGAGGAATTACGCCCCACGGCTGCGAGCGAGTAAGGTTCTCCCTAATGGTCCCAATGCGCAGTTGTATCGCGTGTAGGAGCCGGGAAAGTTCGAAAGAACTCCTCCATCTAGTGTTGGTCGCGGGTCAGGTAACTCCAGACCCCGAGCAGAGGCTAGGCGGTCGAGGAGCTTGGCTACACCCGAATTGCTTCGAGGTAGCAAAGCTGCGCAGCTCTTTCAACCGGGCATTTAAGTCCGGCGGAAATCTGCAGACCGAAGAGCTAGAGAATTTTCTTAAAAGCAGTTCGTTGATTAACCAGCAAGAACCTAAGGAGCAAAAATGAAGGCACATACACAATCATGAGCACCGCGCGCTCATGAGTAAGGCACTTATTTAGGCTTCAGCGATAGACGCAGGGGCCGAGAACCAGGAAGGCAACTGTGGCAAAGGTCCGCGTTTACGAGTTAGCAAAAGAGTTAGGGCTCGACAGTAAAGAGCTCCTCGCTAAATTACAAGAAGTTGGCGAGTTCGTTAAGTCAGCATCATCAACGGTAGAAGCGCCTGTCGTGCGCAAGTTGATGGAGAAATTCCCGGATATGAAACCGGCAGAAGGTGCTCCGACACCCGCTAAGAAAGCGGTCGCCAAGAAGAGCGCTGCAAAGAAAGCCGAACCAACCCAGGCTGAGATCGATGCTGCCATCGCACAACTCGATGAGAGCACGCGAAATCAACTAGGTATATCTGCGGGTTCAACCGCTCCAGCCAGTGCAATGCCCCGGCCACCTGTTGTTCCTACCGCGCCTGTTGCTACCGCTTCGTCAACCGAGGCCCCGGCGACAGATGATGCAACACCGCGTCCGCCGCGTCCCGGCAACAATCCATTTGCAACACCAACAAATCCCGCAGCAGCCGGTGCGATTCCGCGCCCGCCACGCGCCGGAAATAATCCTTTCACCTCTGCAGTTGGTGGCGCGATGCCGCGTCCACCAGCAAATCGCCCCATTCGTCCCGGCGAACGCCCACCAATGTCAGGCAATCGTCCCGGGGCAGTTCGTCCCGGTTTCGCAGCACGTCCAGCACGTCCAGCCGGTGCTCCCGGTACAGGTACCGGTGCAGGCGCACCACGTCCTGGTGGAGCCGGCGCAGGTTCTCCATATCGTTCACCATCTGCAGCGCCTGCAACAGGTGCCCCATCTACCTTCGGCGGAAAGGGTGGCGGTCGCCATCAACGCGGCGGTACGGCGGGAGCCTTCGGCAAGCAGGGAAGTAAGAAGGGTAAGGCGCACAAGAGTAAGAAAGCGTTGCGTGAAGAGTTCGACAATATGGCTGCTCCATCCCTGGGAGGAGCGGTTGTTCCTCATGGTGATGGAAAAACTGTAATTCGCCTTCGTCGCGGTGCAACTCTGATGGATTTTGCCGAGAAGATTGGTGGCGATCCAGCCTCTCTCGTTTCAGCGCTATTCCACTTAGGTGAGATGGTTACTGCCACGCAATCGGTTGATGAAGACACCTTCAAAATTTTGGGTGGCGAACTAGGTTTCGTTATCCAGGTTGTTAGCCCAGAGGATGAGGATCGCGAACTTCTTGAAGAGTTTGATATCAACCTCGAGCAGGAGCTAGAAGATATCGCAGAGGAAGATCTGGTCGTGCGCTCGCCCATCGTTACGGTTATGGGACACGTTGATCACGGTAAGACACGTCTCTTGGATGCCATCCGCAAGACCGAAGTAATTAAATCTGAGGCTGGCGGAATTACTCAGCATATCGGTGCGTATCAAATTCATCGTATGCACGATGGCGTCGAACGCGCGATCACCTTTATTGATACTCCTGGTCACGAAGCATTCACAGCTATGCGTGCTCGTGGAGCTAAAGTCACCGATATTGCCATCTTGGTTGTTGCTGCCGATGACGGCGTAATGCCACAGACTATTGAAGCGCTTAACCACGCTCAAGCAGCGGATGTCCCAATCGTTGTGGCAGTGAACAAAGTTGATAAAGAGGGCGCGAACCCAGATAAGGTCCGCCAGCAATTGACCGAGTACAACTTAATCGCAGAGGAGTATGGCGGAACGACAATCTTTGTAAACGTCTCTGCTAAATCTGGCGAGGGTCTTGATGCTCTTATTGATAGCGTTCTGCTCACCGCAGATGCAGCGCTCGATCTACGCGCAATCGCTGATGATGCCGCACGCGGTGTAGCTATTGAAGCGAACCTCGATAAGGGTCGCGGACCAGTTGCAACCGTTCTTGTGCAACGCGGAACGCTCCACGTGGGAGATGCCATCGTCGCAGGTGGTGCTTATGGTCGCGTACGTGCCATGCTCGATGAGAACGGCGATGCCGTATCTGAAGCCGGTCCATCACGTCCCGTACAGGTATTGGGCTTCACCTCTGTTCCCGGCGCTGGCGACACATTCATGGTTGCCGAAGATGACCGCACCGCGCGTCAGATCGCTGAAAAGCGTCAACTAGCAACGCGTAATGCAATGCTCGCCAAGACTCGCAAGAAGGTATCTCTCGAAGACTTTATGGAGCAATCCAAGGTCAGCACCCTTAACCTCATCCTCAAGGGTGACGTTTCTGGTTCTGTTGAAGCGCTCGAAGATGCTCTTCTTCAACTCGATGTTGGCGTCGAAGTTGATCTTCGCGTTATTCACCGTGGCGTTGGAGCAATCACCAAGAACGATGTCACCTTGGCATCGGCTTCTACCGCCGTCATTATCGGCTTCAATGTTAAGCCAGAACCACAAACCGCAATCTTTGCCGACCAAGAAGGCGTGGAAGTTCGCTTCTACACCGTCATTTATCAGGCGATCGAAGAGATTGAAGCATCGCTCAAGGGACTTCTCAAGCCAGAGTACGAAGAGGTTGTACTCGGCAACGCCGAAGTTCGCGACATCTTCAAGTCGAGCAAGGTCGGAAATATCGCTGGTTGCTTAGTACTCGATGGATTCATCCGTCGCAATGCAAAGGCGCGTACCTTGCGAAATGGCGTAATTCTTGGTGAGAACCTCACCATCGATTCACTTCGTCGTTTCAAGGACGATGCGACTGAGGTCAAGGATGGATACGAGTGCGGTATTGGACTCGGTTCATACAAGGATCTCGAAGTCGGCGACGTCATCCAGGTATTTGAGATTCGCGAGAAGAAGCGAGCTTAAGAATGGCATCCAATCGTGCACTAAAGGTGGCAGATCGCATTAAAGAGGTGATCGCTACAACGCTGGAGGCGCGGGTCAAAGACCCTCGCCTCGGTTTCATCACGATTACTGATGTGCGCGTCACAGGTGACTTACAACAAGCATCTATCTTCTACACCGTCCTTGGTGATGAAGAGGCGCAGTCGGGTACTGCCGCAGCCTTGGCATCGGCTAAAGGCCTGATCCGACGTGAAGTAGGAAGTGCGCTGGGGTTACGTATTACTCCAAGTATTGAATTCTTTGCCGATGGCCTGCAAGAGTCGGCAACTGCAATGAATGATCTAATGTCATCTGTGCGTGCTGCGGACGCCGAGTTAGCTAAGTTACGCGAAGGCGCGACGCCCGCGGGCGATGCCGATCCCTACAAGATCTCCGAGTAAATCAACTTAATCCATGGATGGCTTTCTGCTCGTTGATAAGGCGAGTGGAATGACGAGCCATGATGTCGTCGCAAAGATTCGTCGTCGCTTCGGAACTAAAAAAGTTGGACATGCCGGAACCCTCGACCCGATGGCGACCGGAGTATTGGTACTTGGATTGGGTAACGCAACTCGATTACTTCAATATGTCGTGGATGGAACAAAGGGTTATTCCGCGACGATCGCTCTGGGAAAATCAACTGTAACTGATGATCGCGAAGGCGAGATCTTAATAACTGCTACCCCCGAACTCCTATCTCAGGTAACAGACGAAGATATCGCTCGTGTTTTGGCTGAGATGGTGGGGACGATTTCACAACGCCCCAGTTCCGTAAGTGCAATTAAAGTTGCAGGCAAGACCGGCCACGAGAGGGTCAGAGCGGGCGAAGAGTTCGAACTTCCGTCACGTGAGGTAACCATCACTTCAATCGATATTCATTTCATTACTCGAAGCAGCGATGAAATTTCCATCGAGCTCTCAGTTCTCTGTTCTGCTGGAACATATATTCGCGCTATCGCGCGTGATTTAGGCGAAGCTCTCGGAGTAGGGGGACATCTCACCTCTCTGCGCCGCACGCTTGTCTCGCCCTTTGAGATTGCAGTATGTGAAGGATGGGAGAGCGCGACCCCGATCTCGACCGCAGCGGGTATCTCCAAGATCTTGCCTATTCGTCACTTAGAACCAGCCGAAGTGAACGAGATCTCTTTTGGCCGAACTATCATTGCAAATCCATCTGATGGACCCTACGCCGCGCTAACAGGGGATGGCTCCTTCGCCGCTCTCTTGGAAAACCGTGAGATCAATGAGAAGAAACTCGCGACACCAATCTTAGTTTCCATGAAAGAATGACCGCCATGAACTCGGTAGCGATTGGGATCTTCGACGGGGTACATCGCGGACACCAGCAGATTCTTGCGCAAGCCGCAAAGCATGGTCCTGTTACGGTGCTGACTTTCGATCCGCACCCCACATCAATCTTTGCTCCGGAGCGCACACCTTCAGCGCTGGTCTCGCTGGAAGATCGCATACTCCTTCTCAAAGAGAACGGCGCAACAGAAGTTGTGGTCCTTCCTTTCACGAAAGAGTTTGCCGCTAAATCCCCGAAGGAATTCATTGAAGAGGTTTTAGTGAAGCAGTTAGGTGCCACACATGTAACTGTTGGTGCGAATTTCACCTTTGGTCATAAAGCCGCCGGAAATGTGGAATATCTCAAAGAGCACGCCTCGGGTTTTGAAGTGAGTTCGGTGCACTTGGAAGAGAATCGGGGAAGCGCGATCTCATCTACTCGAATCCGCACGCTGATTGTCGACGGCGATATCGAACGCGCCAATCAATTGTTAACCCGTTTTTTCTATCTCAAAGGCTTAGTTGTTCACGGAGAAGCGCGCGGGCGAACGATTGGCTACCCAACTGCAAACCTTGATCTTGCCGACAATGCAACGGTTCCAGCCGATGGCGTTTATGCCGGGTGGCTCGCGGTAGGGGATAACCGCTGGCAAGCCGCTATATCTGTCGGCACTAATCCGACATTCCCGGGCGTTCGCGGTCGTCAGGTAGAGGCGTATGCCATCGATCAAATCGGATTGGATTTGTATGATCAAGAGGCAAAGTTAGAAATTGGGTTTCGCCTGCGCGATACCCTGAAATTCGATGGGCTCGAACCACTTTTGGTGCAGATGAAGCAGGATTGCATTCAGGCAAAAGCGCTCACGGCCTAGCCCTATTTGCCGTCCAATCCCCGCGTGAAAAGAGGCCGATTTCTCCCCGCAGGTGCCTCGCTGATAACCTACGCCTACAAACGAGAAAGCGCGCCTTCGTGATTCACACCGAGGCCCTCGTGAAAGTCAAAGGAGCTCCACCATGGCGTTAAAGCCAGCAGAGAAGTTAGAAATCATCACAAAGTACGGCGCATCCGCGACTGACACAGGAAGCCCAGAGGCACAGATTGCCCTGCTCTCGCGCCGAATCGAAGAGATTACCGAGCACCTCAAGACTAATAAGCATGACCACCACAACCGTCGTGGGCTCTTGTTGCTGGTTGGTAAGCGTCGCCGTCTTCTGCAATACCTTGCAAAGACCGATGTAACCCGTTACAGAGCGATTATCGAAAAGCTCGGTATTCGCCGTTAATTAATAAATATTAATTAATTTGAAAATTTAAGTAACAGTTCTCTCATTAGTAAATCGGTCCTCGGTAGTGGTTTACGGGCATGTTCCGTGAACTTCGATCGAAGATCCGTTTCCTCAAATGAGAGAGCTGAGAAATGGAGATGACCCATGGAGGGTCCAGATGTTAAGTTCGCCGTTGCCACAATTGATAACGGAAAGCACGGAAAGCGCGAGATCCGTTTTGAAACCGGACGCCTTGCACGTCAAGCTGCGGGTACCGCACTTGTTTATCTCGATGACGATTCAATGTTGCTGTCGGCAACAACTGCTGGAAAGCAGCCAAAGGATCAATTCGACTTCTTCCCACTAACAGTGGATGTTGAAGAGCGTATGTACGCAGCGGGAAAGATCCCAGGATCATTCTTCCGTCGCGAAGGTCGCCCTTCCGAAGATGCAATTCTCACCTGTCGTTTGATTGACCGCCCACTTCGCCCAGCCTTTATTAAGGGCCTGCGTAACGAAGTTCAAGTTGTCGTCACTGTCATGGCTTTGAACCCAGACCATATGTACGACGTGCTCGCCATCAACGCGGCATCGATGTCCACTCAACTTGCAGGACTTCCATTCACTGGTCCGATCGGCGCAGTTCGCGTCGCTCTGATCGAAGGTCAATGGGTTGCATTCCCAAATCACTCTGATTTGGAGAAGGCAGTCTTCGACATGGTTGTAGCTGGCTCCATCGCCGGTGATGACATTGCAGTCATAATGGTTGAAGCAGAAGCAACAACTCAGACACTCAATCTCATCAAGGCTGGCGCACAAGCTCCAACCGAAGAGATTGTCGGTCAAGGACTTGAAGCTGCAAAGCCGTTCATTCGCCAGATGTGCGATGCCCAGAACGAGCTCGCCAAGGTTGCTGCAAAGCCAACCGGCGAATTTCCAGTCTTCTTGGATTACCAAGATGATGTCTTCGCAGCTGTTGATGCAGCCGCTGGATCAAAGATTTCAGAGGCGCTCACCATTGCTGGAAAGCAAGATCGTGAGACCAAGCTTGATGAAGTTAATGCAGCTACCAAGCTCGCATTGGCTACAGAGTTCGAAGGACGCGAAAAGGAAGTTTCTGCCGCGCTCCGCTCTGTCACCAAGAAGTCGGTACGCCAGCGCGTATTGCGCGACAAGATTCGTATCGATGGTCGTGGAGTCCGCGATATCCGTGCGATCACCGCTGAGGTCGAGGTTGTCCCTCGCGTTCACGGTTCTGCCATCTTCGAACGTGGAGAGACCCAGATCCTCGGAGTTACAACTCTCAACATGCTTAAGATGGAGCAACAGCTCGATACTTTAAGCCCAGAGAACCACAAGCGTTATATGCACAACTACAACTTCCCACCATATTCTGTTGGTGAGACCGGTCGTGTTGGATCACCTAAGCGTCGCGAAATCGGCCATGGTGCTCTCGCTGAGCGTGCTCTACTTCCAGTTCTT